>WNGO01001270.1_pt1 | contig 24643 bp, 27 predicted proteins | sample 5400511 | NCBI WGS metagenome assembly WNGO01 (sample SAMN13153380, study PRJNA577476) | soil metagenome | isolation source: 20 cm soil or saprolite under Garry oak tree replicate 2 | place: USA:California | collected 2016-06-15 | reverse complement strand
TGCACCGTTGCGAGCGCATTGCCAGCATAGATCGGCCGCACAAAGGTGTCGGGCCCTTCGACCGCGCTGATGTCGGAGATTTGCATGACATCGAGCAAGGCCGCGACGCGCGGCATAAGGTTTTTCCCGGATGTCGTTGCCGGTGCCAGCACATAGCTGTAATTCGCCGCGAGCTTGACAACGAGCGGCGCCAGATTCTCGGCGATGCCATGCTCGTACGCCGCATCGTCCGCGAGCAAGACCTTGGCGACGCCCGCAACCTGTGTGGCCGCCTCGGCGACCGGCCGGCATTCCTTGCCGGCGACGAGGATATGGACATCGCCGCCCGCCGCCCCAGAGAGCTTAGCCACGATTTCGGAGGCGGCGGTGACGGCGTTCAAGGTCGCCGGCTTTAGCGCGCGGTTGTCGTGTTCGGCGAGGACGAGAACAGACATCAGATCACCCGCGCCTCAGATTTGAGCTTGTCGATCAGCTCGGCGACCGAGCCGACCTTGATGCCGCCCTGCCGCTTCGCCGGCTCCTCGACCTTCAACGTTACCAGCCGCGGCGCCGGATCCACCCCGAGCTGCTCCGGCGTCACGACGTCGATCGGCTTTTTTTTCGCCTTCATGATGTTCGGCAGCGAGGCGTAGCGCGGCTCGTTCAATCTGAGATCGGTCGTGACGACCGCCGGCAATTTGAACGCCACCGTTTCGAGCCCGCCATCGACCTCGCGCGTCACCTCGGCGCGCCCGTCATTGATGACGATCTTCGAGGCGAAGGTCGCCTGCGGCCACCCTAGCAAGGCCGCGAGCATCTGCCCGGTCTGGTTGCAATCGTCGTCGATCGCCTGCTTGCCGATGATGACGAGCTCCGGGCTCTCCTTCTCGATGACCGCCTTCAGGAGTTTCGCGACCGCGAGCGGCTGCAATTCGACATCGGTCTGCACGAGGATTCCGCGGTCGGCGCCCATCGCCAAGGCCGTGCGGATCGTCTCCTGGCATTGCTGCACCCCGAGCGAGACGGCGATGACCTCGCTGACGGTGCCCTTCTCGCGCAGCCGCAGCGCCTCCTCGACGGCGATCTCGTCGAACGGGTTCATCGACATCTTGACGTTGGCGAGCTCGACGCCCGTCTTGTCCGCCTTGACGCGGATCTTGACGTTGTAGTCGACGACCCGCTTGACCGCGACCAGCGCTTTCATCGCACCCTCATCGGAATGCCGGGGGGAATGGCCACCGAATCATGCACGCGGCCCTCCCCAAGGCAAGACCCCCGAGTTTCGCAGCTTCGTAGGGCGGGTGGAGCCGGGTGGCAGCCCGGCGTAACCCGCCAAAAACCTAAACTCACCACAGAGACACAGTGACCCCAGAGATTTCGGCGCGCTTCGTCCCCTCTGTGTCCTCCGTGTCTCTGTGGTGAATAAATCTTTGCGGGTTGCGCCGCGCTCCACCGGCTCTACGAATGTCGCCCGCTACAGCCGGTCCTTGTGCTCGACGATCTTCCAGAACGTGTTCTTGTGGATGACCTTGTCGCCCTCAAATCGGTAGATGTCGCAGCCCTGGTAATTCAGTTCCTCGCCATCGGCGCCCCGGCCGCGCACGGTCCAAATGGAGATCGCGCGGTCGCCCGCCAGGATGTAATCCTCGTTCTCCCAGCGCATGTCGGGGATCTGCTTGAAGCGGTCGGCGAGCGCCTTTCTTATCGCCGTCTTGCCCTTGAGCGTGCGCCCGACCGCTTCCGGCCCGCGCGCCAGGCAGAAGGTGCCGTCCTCGGCAAAGCACGCGACGATGCGCTCGACATCGCGGCTGTTGAACGCCGCCGAGATCTGCCGCATCAGCTCGATCGTGACCATGACGTCTCCCCTCACTGGTCGGGCGGGTGGAGCGCAGCGCAACCCGCCATCGAAATGAATTCACCACGGAGACACAGAGGGCACAGAGGTTTCGGCGCGCTTCATCCCGCTCTGTGCTCTCTGTGCCTCTGTGGTGAAAAATTTGGTGGACAGCGCTCCGCTCGCCCGCCCTACGAGGTTCCATCGCGCGTCAGGCCCGGCTGCCACAGCACATCCCGGGCGCCATTGTCGTTGAGCCGCCGCCCCAGCACGAACAGGTGGTCCGACAACCGGTTCAAGTATTTGATCGCCTCGGTGTTGACCTTCTCCTCGGCCGCCAAGGCGCAGACCAGCCGCTCGGCCCGCCGCACGACCGTGCGCGCCAGATGCAGATAGGCCGCCGCCGGCATCCCGCCCGGCAGGATGAACGAGTCGAGCGGCTTGAGCCCGGCATTCATCCGGTCGATCTCGCGCTCAAGCCGCGCCACCTGCGCCGCAATGATGCGCAATGCTCCCTTCCGCGCCGCGCGCCCGCTGTCTTCCGGCGTGCAGAGGTCGGCGCCGAGATCGAACAGATCGTTCTGGATGCGCGCCAGCATTGCATCCGTATCGGCATCCGCCGGCGAACCCACATGCAGCCGCGCCAGCCCGATCGCGGCATTGGCCTCATCGACCGTGCCGAACGCCTCGACCCGGAGCGCCTGCTTTGGCACGCGCGAGCCGTCGCCGAGCGAGGTCTCGCCCGTGTCGCCGCCCCTTGTGTAGATGCGGGTGAGGCGCACCATCAGCGATTGCTGGCGAGCATCATCAAGAGCGCCAAGAGCACCAGCGCGACCGCCTGCATGATGACGCGGCCCTGCATCAGTTTGTTCGAGAGTCGCGGATTGCCGCCGCGCAGCATCGTCGCGACGCCGACGCCCAAAACGCCCAAAACGCCCAGCATCGCCAGCACGAGCAGCACGGTCAGAAACGTCGACATCGCCCCAATATGATACCCCCGACGGGCGCTTTCAGCACCGCCTCGCTAGGGAGGGCCACGGTCTCGGCGGCAATGCCGGTGCGATGGCGGCCGGCCCGGATGACGCCGCTGCGCTTACGGCCGGTCGGGGCGGACCTCGTAATTGCGCGGCAGGGTCGAGCTGATGTTCGGGTCGCGGGCGCGCGTATTGGCGGAGCGGGTCATGTCGACCGCGGAAATATCGTCGCTGATGCCGTTCAAATTCTGGATCGTGCTGGCGCGCTGCGGCCCGCCGGCATCGCATCCGACAGCGCCGCCCAGCAGGAGGGCCACGAGCGCCAGGCGAGCCCAATTCATGCAATCCCCCCGATCAGACGGACGTCATATAAGCAACCGCAAATGCAATGACAACCAAGGCCAGCGAGATCGCCAACACATAGCGCACGATGCCGGGCTTGCTGGCCTGGCGCGCCCGGCTCGGGCTCTCGACAATCCGTCGCCCGTCATCCATGGCAGCCTCCGTTGTTGCGCGACCCCTCTCTTCGGGAACGGGAAGCGCCCGGTTTCGATCCGCCCGCGCACCGTTGTGCAAAATTGCCTTCTCCGCCCTTCAGGGCGGAGAGGGAGGGGCCCGTCGCCGCGCGACGGGAGGGTGAGGTGGGCATATCGGCGAGCGCTCTGGAATCCCCGCTCACCCCGGCCTGTCCGCGACGCACAGTCATTCCGGGGCTCGGCGAAGCCGAGAGCCCGGAATCCATTTTCCAGAGGCCCGTGTTCATGGATCCCGGGCTGCCTCGCTCCGCTCAACCCCCGGAATGACCATTTTGCGCAGGGCGGTGCATCACGCGCTCGGCTTGACGTGCCTCGCGCCGAGGCTCACATTTCGTGCGTCATGTGGACGACGCATCCCGCCGGCATCCGGCGAATTAGCCACCCGAGCCCCTTCCGGGCTCGGGCCCTGCTGATTCGCTCTCATTTTGCCGAGGATCTCTTCGATGTCGTCCCTGCTGTTCGATACTGCGGCCGCCGCTGAATCTGGCGCCGACCGCCAGCGAGCTTCGCTCGCGTTCTCCTTCTCCGTCCACGCCGCCGCGGAACCCGGGGTCATGCCCCGCATCCTCGAACTGTTTGCCAAGCGCGGTCTCGTGCCGCACAGATGGCAAAGCGCCGCGTGCGACAGCATGTTGACGATCGATGTGCAGATCGCCGGGCTCGAGCATGACACCGCCGATTACATCGCCCGCTGCATGCGGCAGATCGCCGGGGTCGATGCCGTCTTGACCAGCGAGCGTTTCCTATAGACCAGGCCCAACGCGAGCTGCCCGCCTCAATTCTGGCCCGCCTCAATTCTGGCCCGCCTCAATTCTGGACTGAGCCATGTCCTTCGCCGACCACATCCGCGCCTGCAACAATTTCGACCGCGCCCGCGTCGTGCCGCTGATTGCCGGCGGCCGCCGCATCGGCTGGCTGCGGCGCGACAATGCCGCGGCGCTCGCCCGCTTCGACACGGTGTTCGCGGTCGAGCCGGAGCGGGTGGCGCTCGTCGCTTCCGGCGACGTCGATAGGGTCAGCGCCGCGGTCGACGAGGTCGTCGAGGCGCTCGTCGCCGAGCGCAATATCCCGAAATGGCGCAACGAGACCTTTGATGTCATGGCGCGCTGGGGCGACAAGCCGCTCTTCCGGCTCGATCGCGGCGCCGTGCCGTTTTTCGGCGTGCGCGCCTATGGCGTGCATCTCAACGGCTACCGTTTTGTCGATGGCCGCCTGCATCTCTGGATCGGCCGCCGCGCGCCCGACAAGCGCGTCGCGCCCGACAAGCTCGACAACATCGTCGCCGGCGGCATGGGAAACGGCCACGGCATCTACGAGACGCTCGTCAAGGAGAGTGAGGAGGAGGGCGGCATCCCCGAATTCCTGGTGAAGGATGCCGTGCCGGTCGGCGCCGTCACCTATTGCATGGAGACCGAGCTCGGCATCCGCGACGATGTGCTGTTTGTCTACGACATCAAATTGCCGGACGCGTTCGAGCCGAAGAACAGCGATGGCGAGATCGTCCGCTTTGATCTGATGCCGGCCGAAGCGGTGGTCGATCGGGTACGCAAGACCGATGATTTCAAGTTCAACGTCAACCTCGTGATCCTCGATTTCGCGCTCCGGCACGGGCTCATTTCGGTCGAGGACCCCGAATATCTCGACGTCGCGAGCGGTCTTCACCGCCCGCTCGACTGAGCCGCGGCCAGCACCGCCTCGGGCGTGCATCCGGCGGCGCGCATCGCGCGGATCGTCAGCGCGCGGTCGCGTTTCGCCAGCCGCCTTCCGCTCGCGTCGGTCAGCAGCGGATGGTGCCGGTAATGCGGCGTCGGGAGATCGAGCAAGGCCTGCAACAGGCGGTGGATATGCGTCGCGGTGAACAGATCGATGCCGCGCGTCACCAAACTCACGCCTTGCAATGCGTCGTCGACCGTCACCGCGAGATGATAGCTCGTCGGCACCTCCTTGCGCGCCAACACGACATCGCCGAGCGCCGCCGGATCGGCCGCGATGCGCGTTTCGTGCTCGTGCCAATACAGCCCCGCCGTGCGCGCCAGTGCCGCGCCGACATCGAGCCGCAAGGCGTAATCGGCGGCGCTTTGCCTGCGCGCTTCCCGTTCCGCCGCGCTCAAGCTGCGGCAAATGCCGGGATACGGCGCACCCATATCTCCTTGCGGCGCGCCGCCGGCTCGTGCGATCTCGGCCTGGATCTCGCGACGTGTGCAAAAGCAGGGATAGAGCAGCCCCATCGCGTCGAGCTTTGACAACGCCGCGCGGTAATCGTCGAAATGCTCGGATTGACGGCGGATCGGCCCATCCCAATCGAGCCCGAGCCAGCGCAGATCCTCGAGGATCGCCTCGGTGTATTCCGCGCGGCAGCGCGTGTGGTCGATGTCCTCGATGCGCAACAGAAAGCGCCCGCCCGCTTCGCGCGCCGCGCGCCATCCCTCCAATGCCGAACGCACATGGCCGAGATGCAGATACCCGGTCGGGCTTGGCGCAAACCGCGTGACTACGCTGTCAGCGCTCACGCCTCGCCCCCCGCCGCCGCTGATGACAGCCGCGCGGCGGATCGGCTATGCCTCGTGATGATCCTCTCATCCTTCAGGAGCCGCCGCCGATGCTGGGCCAGTTGACCGGACCGAGCCGTCCGCCCCTCTCCGGCGGTAAGCCGCGCCGGCTCGTCATTCTGCTGCACGGACTCGGGGCCGACGGCAACGATTTGATCGGCCTTCAGCAACGTTGGGGGCGGGTCGTGCCGGATGCCGAGTTCATCTCTCCGAACGCGCCGTTCCCCTGCGACATGGCGCCTTACGGCTATCAGTGGTTCAGTGTTCAGGACCGCACACCGGCCGCACTGCTCGCAGGGTTGCGCGCCGCCGTGCCATCGCTCGACGCGTTTATCGACGAGGAATTGCAGAAGCGCGGGCTTACCGAAGCCGACACGGCGCTCGTCGGCTTCTCGCAGGGCACGATGATGTCGCTCTATATCGGGCTGCGCCGCGCCAAGCCCTTCGCCGGCATCCTCGGCTATTCCGGCCGGCTGATCGCGCCGGAACTCTTGGCGAGCGAGTTGCGCTCGCGCCCGCCGGTCTTGCTGGTGCACGGCACCCACGATCCGCTCGTGCCCTTCGAGTCGCTGGCGGATGCGGAAGCCGCCCTCAAAGCGGCCGGCGTTCCGGTCGAAACCTTGGCGTGCCCGGGGATCGAACACGCGATCGATCCCGAGGGGCTGCAGCGCGGCGGCGCGTTCCTCAAACAGGTGCTCAGCGCTCCGCCCGCTTGAGCTTCGCATCTTCGGATACCTCGGGCAGAAACGGCTGCAAGACTTTCGCCATCTTGTCGGAATCCCATTCGGCCGCGCCCTCGACCCGGCCGACCACCTTGCCGTCGCTGTCGATAATCAGGGTCGTCGGCAGGCCGCGCACCGAAAAGGCGTGCCCGACTGCGCTTTTTGGGTCGAGATAGGGTTTGACCTTGTCGAGACCGAGCTTCGCGATGAACGGCTCGACGATGTTCTTGCCGCCGCGGTCCTCGGAAACCGCCGCCACGGTGAGCTTGTCCTCGCGGCTCCCCTGCAGCTTTTCGAGGGACGGCATTTCCTTGAGGCAGGGTTGGCACCACGTCGCCCACAGGTTGAGCAGGACCAGCTTGCCCTTGAAATCGGCGAGAGCCACCCAATTGCCAGAGAGATCCTGGAAGGAAACCTCGGGTGCTGGTTGCGGCGGCGAGGCCGCGATAAACTCGCCGGGTTTGAGGTCTGGCTCGGCCGCAAGGGCGGCCCCAACTGCGAGCAGGAGCGCGACCGCGACCGTGCCGAAAGAGGCCAAAAGACGGCCCGACCCGCCCGGGTCCGATCCCGGCGAGCGTGATCCCGCCGGCCCTGGCGCCGCCGGGCCGAATGCTCTATGGGGCGGCCGTTTCGCCGAGGGCCCGGCCGCGATCATGCGCCGCATCAATGCCTCGATCGGTGTCGACAAGCGCCTTTATGCCGAAGATATCGCCGGCTCCCAGGCGCATTGCGCGATGCTCGTCGCGCAGAACATCCTGTCGCCCGAAGATGGCGAAGCGATTGCCCGCGGTCTAGAGCAGATCCGCGGCGAGATCGAGGCGGGGAGCTTTGTCTTCCGCGACGAGCACGAGGACATCCATCTCAATATCGAGGCGCGGCTCGCCGAGCTGATCGGGCCGGTGGCGGGCCGCTTGCACACCGCGCGGTCGCGCAACGATCAGGTGGCGACCGATTTTCGTCTCTGGGTTCGCCACGCAATCGACCGCCTCGATGCCGCGCTCCGGGAATGTCAGGGCGCGCTTCTCGGTCAGGCCGAGACACATGCCGATTGCGTCATGCCCGGCTTTACGCATCTGCAGATCGCGCAGCCAGTGACTTTCGGCCACCATCTGATGGCCTATGTCGAGATGATCGGGCGCGACCGTGGCCGCTTCGCCGATTGTCGCCGCCGCCTCAATGAGTCCCCGCTCGGCGCCGCCGCGCTCGCCGGCACCGCTTTTCCGATCGACCGCGACCGGACCGCCGCCGCGCTCGGCTTCGACCGCCCGGCCGCGAATTCGATCGATGCCGTCTCCGACCGCGATTTCGCGGTCGAGTTTCTCGCCGCCGCGGCGCTGGCCGGCACGCATTTGTCGCGCTTTGCGGAGGAGGTCGTCATCTGGTCGAGCGACGCCTTCGGCTTTATCCGGCTCAGCGATGCCTTTACGACCGGCAGTTCGATCATGCCGCAGAAGCGCAACCCCGATGCCGCCGAGCTGGTGCGCGCCAAGACCGGGCTCTTCAACGGCGCGCTCATTGCATTGCTGACGGTGATGAAGGGCCTGCCGCTCGCCTATCAGAAGGATATGCAGGAAGACAAGGTGCCGGTGTTCGAGGCCGCTGACACGCTCGAGCTGTGTCTTGCGGCAATGACCGGTCTCGTGCGCGACATGCGTCCCGACCGTGAGCGCTTGCGCGACGCGGCGGCGCGCGGCTTCAGCACCGCGACCGATCTCGCCGACTGGCTCGTGCGGACGCTCGACCTGCCGTTCCGCCAGGCCCACCACATCACTGGCGAGATCGTCAGACGAGCCGAGGCGCGCGGCTGCTCGCTCGCCGAACTGCCGCTCACCGAGCTTCAGGCCGTCGAGCCGGCGATTACTGATGCCGTCTATGGTGTTCTCGATGTCGAGCGTTCGGTCGCGAGCCGCGCCAGCTTTGGCGGCACGGCGCCCCCTCGGGTGCGCGAAGCGATCGCCGCCGCGCGCCGGAAATACCTCGCATGAGCCCGCTTTTCCGCATCATGGCCCTGTTGTTGATCGCCCTCGCGCTCGCCGGCTGCGGCAAGAAGGGCAATCCGCAGCCGCCGCCCGGCGTGCCGGATGTCTATCCGAGGACCTATCCGAGTGAATGAGTTCTTCCGTTATCGCGGCGGTCAGCTGCACGCCGAAAACGTCCCGGTCGAGCAGATCGCCGCCGCGGTCGGCACGCCTGTCTACGTCTATTCCGTGGCGTCCTTTGTCGAGCAATACCGCGCGCTTGCCGCTGCGCTGGCGCCGGTCGACCCGCTGATCTGTTACGCGCTCAAGGCCAACTCGAACCAGGCGGTGCTGACGCTATTCGCCAGTCTCGGCGCCGGGGCCGACGTGGTGTCGGAAGGCGAATTGCGACGGGCGCTCGCCGCCGGTATCCCGGCCGAGCGGATCGTCTTTTCCGGTGTCGGCAAGACACGCGCCGAGCTCGCGGCCGCGCTCGACGCCGGCATCCACCAGATCAATGTCGAGTCGGTGCCCGAATTGCGGGCGTTGAGTGAACTGGCGAGCAGCCGGGGGCAGATCGCGCGGGTCGCGATCCGCGTCAACCCCGATGTCGACGCCGGGACGCACACCGCGATTGCGACCGGCCGCAAGGGCGACAAGTTCGGCATCGCGCATACCGAAATTCCCGCGGCGTACCGGCTCGCGGCGCAGCTTCCCGGTCTCGAGCCGGTCGGGCTGGCGGTGCATATCGGTTCGCAGATCGTCAAGCTTGCGCCGTCGCGCGCTGCGTTTTCCAGGGTGGCCGAGCTCGTGGCGACATTGCGCGGCGAAGGCCATAGCGTGCCGCGCGTCGATCTCGGTGGCGGGTTGACCATCCCCTATCACGAGGACGATCCCGAACCCGTCAGCCCGGCGAGCTATGCCGCCTTGGTGCAGGAGATTTTCGGCCCGCTCGACGTCGCGCTGGCGTTCGAGCCAGGGCGGTTTCTGGTAGGCGCCGGCGGCGTGCTGATCGCCGGGGTGGTTTATGTCAAGGAGGGCGAACAGCGGATCGTTGTGCTCGACGCCGCGATGAACGACCTGGTGCGGCCGGCGATGTACGATATCGAGCACCGGATCGTACCGGTTCGCGAACCGCCGGCTGGCGTCCGCCTTGAGCCGGCCGACATCGTCGGGCCGGTCTGCGAGAGCACCGACACGTTCAACCGCGGCTATCGGCTGCCGCGGTTGGAGGAAGGCGATCTTGTCGCGTTTACCGCAGCGGGCGCCTACGGTGCGGTGATGAGCTCCACCTACAACTCGCGGCCGCTGGTGCCCGAAGTGCTGGTGCATGGCGGCCGTTTTGCGGTGATCCGGGAACGGCCGAGCTACGAGGCAATGTTGGCCCTTGATACGATCCCAGACTGGCTCGGCGATCCCGCCGAGGCGCCGCGCCGGCGAGGTGCCGCATGAGCGATTTGGACGCCGCGCAGCAACTGCGCCGCCAGCTTCGGCAAGACCACCGCCTCCTCTGGCGGATGCGGCTGGCACGGGCCGCCTTACTGTGGGAGCGAGTGTGGCCTGCCGCCTGGCCGCCTCTCGCGGTTGTCGGAATCTTCGCGGTCCTGGCGCTGTTCGACATCTTTGCGGCGCTGCCCGGTTGGCTGCATATCGCCGTCTTGGCGATGCTGGCCTTGGCGTTTGCGGCGGCGATTGCCTGGGGATTGCGCCGTCGGTCGGGCTTGCCGGGTTGGCGCGATCCGGTGGCGGCGCGGCGGCGCATCGAGCGGGCTAGCGGGCTCTCGCATCGTCCGCTCCAGGCTCTGCTCGATCAGCCGAGCATCCCGTTGGACCGCGCCGCAGCAGGATTATGGGCGGCGCATCGCCAGCGGATGGAAGCCGCAATCCGTCGCTTGCGTGTCGGCTGGCCGGTTGCCGGACTGGCCCGGCACGATCCCTGGGGGCTGAGATCGGTCCTGGCGATCCTCTTGGTGCTGGCGGTCATAGACGCGGGCGCCGATTGGCGCGAGCGCGCGGTGCGGGCATTGACGCCGAGCTTCTACGGGCGCGGCGCCGCAGTGGCGGCCAGCTTCGACCTGTGGATTACGCCGCCCGAATATACCGGGCTGGCGCCGCAATTCCTGCGCGCCGGCGATCCCGGACCGGTCGCCATCCCGACCGGCAGCGTGCTCCTCGCCCAGGTGCATGGCGGCGGCCGCGTGCCGCAACTCGCCATCGACGCCGAGGGGCGCGATTTGCAGCCGGTCGACAAGCAGAATTTCCGCCTTGAGGCGACGCTGAGCGGCGGCCGGATGCTGTCACTGACCCAGGGCGGCGCAACACTGGGCCAATGGCCGATCGAGATCGTGCCGGACAACCCGCCGGCGATCACCTTCGCTCAGCCGCCGAAGGGCACCGCGCGCGCCGCGCTGCGGCTCGACTATCGCGCCAGCGACGATTACGGAGTGGAGAGCGTCAAGGCGGTTATTCATCGCACGGGCGACAAGCCGGGAGATCCGCCTTCGGAGGAGGCGATTGAGCTCGAATTGCCGCTCCCCGGGCTGCATCTGAAAGACGCGCAGGCGACCAGTTATCACGATCTGTCGCCGCATCCCTGGGCCGGGCTGCCGGTCGAGATCCGCGTTGTCGCAACCGATGCGCTCGGCCAGACCGGCGAGAGCGAGGCGGTGGCGATGACCTTACCCGAACGGGTCTTCAATCACCCGGTCGCCCGCGCCATCATCGACCAGCGCAGGGAGCTGGCAAAAGATCCCGGGTCCGCGCCCGCCGTGGCCGAGATCATCGGCGATCTGAACACGCGCCCGGTGCTGTATCGCGACGACACGGCGGTCTATCTGGCGCTGCATCTGGCGCAGCTCCGGCTGCAACAGGGCAGCGACAAGACCACCATCGCCGGCGTCCAGCAGATCCTCTGGGAAACCGCGCTGCGCATCGAGGATGGCCGGATGGCGCTGGCCGAGCAGGATCTGCGGCGCTTGCAGCAGCAATTGCAGGATGCGCTCGCGAAGAACGCGCCCGATGCCGAGATCGAGCGGCTGATGAACGAGCTGCGCCAGGCGCTCGACCGCTACCTTCAGTCGCTCGCCGAGGAGATGCAGCGCAATCCGGATGCGGCGCGGCAGCCGGCCGATCCGTCGAAGGTCATCACCGGCCGCGACCTGCAGCGCATGCTCGACCGCGCCCGCGAGATGGCGCGCAGCGGCGCGCGCGACCAGGCGCGCGAATTGCTGTCGCAAATGCAGAACATGCTGGAAAACCTGCGCGCCGCCCGGCCCGGGCAGATGCAGCGCGGCGCCAGCGAAGCGCAGCAGATGATGCGCGGCTTGCAGCAATTGATGCAGCGCCAGCAGCAGCTCCTCGACAAGAGCTTCCGCGCGCAACGCCAGCAGCAGGGCCAACAAGGACAACAAGGCCAACAGGGGCAGCAAGGACAACAGGGACAGCAAGGGCAACAGGGCCGGCAGGGCCAGCGCGGCCCGCGCCAACCGGGGAACGGCGATCCGGGCGAGATGGGGCAATCCGGCGAGATGGGCGACGAAGCCGGCGAGCAGGAAGGCTTGCGCCGTTCGCTCGGCGAACTGATGAGCCGGCTCGGCGAGGGCATGGGCGACATCCCCGATCCGTTCGGCCGCGCCGAGCGCGCGATGCGCGACGCGACCGGCGCGCTGCAGCGCGGCGAAGCCGGCGAGGCGATCGGGCCGCAGACCGAGGCGCTCGATCAACTGCAACAGGCCGCGCGGGATTTCGCGCAGCAATTGCAACAGCGGCTCGGCAAGGGCTGGGGGGATCCCAGCGATGATGAGATCGGCGCCACCGACCGCGATCAGCGCGGCCGCATCGAGCGTGACCCGTTTGGCCGGCCGACCTCGAGCAACGGCACGTATGACCAGAGCGATATCCGCATTCCCGACGAGAATACGCTGCAGAAATCGCGGCAGATCCTGGACGAACTGCGCCGCCGCGCCGGCGAACGCTCTCGACCTCTAATTGAATTAGACTACATCGAACGTCTATTAAGAAGATTCTGAGCGCCTGGTCTAAGACAAATCTTTGCCGTCTTAGGTTTACCGGCTTTCATCTCCGGATAATTTCGGTTATATACTGTTTCCGTCTGTGACGCTCTGTGACACGAGCGCGGCTCGGGACAGGGCGCTTACGGGCGCTTGGGGTGGAAACATCTTTAAATCCGGGGACGATGGATCGACGACTTTTTTTGTCTGTGATCGCCGGCACGGCCGCGTTGCCCAACATGCTTCGGGCCCTGCCTCTTCCGCCACCGCAGCCGCATAGGCTCAATCTCGCCAATCCGCATACCGGCGAGACGTTTAGTGGCATCTACCGTGACGACAACGGTCCGATCCCGAGGGTCATGGACGAGCTCTCGGTGTTTCTCCGCGATTTCCACAGCGGCGAGAAGATCGCGATCGATGTCGGGGTGCTCGACTTCCTGTCCTCGGTGATGCAGGCGGTCGGCCAGAGCCAGGCGATGATCCTGTCGGCCTACCGCACGCCGCAAACCAACGCGATGCTCGCGAAGACGCATTTCGGGGTCGCGGAAAACAGCCAGCACCTCTATGGCCGCGCCCTCGATGTGCATTTTGGGGACAAGCTCGCCGACGCCATGAAGGCGGCCCGCGCGATGCAGCGCGGCGGGGTCGGCTGGTATCCGCATTCCGGCTTTATGCACATGGACACCGGGCCGGTGCGCAACTGGGACCTCGATCATCCAAAGCTCGTGACGCTGATTTCCGGCAATCGCCGCACGCATTTCGACAAGAAGGGCCGCATGGTCGGGGGCGGCAAGGCGCGGGCGCTTGGCGGAAACGTGCGGAGTGCCTCGGCAAAGACCACCCCGAGCGACGCCAAGCTCGTCAGCGGCACGACCTATCACGTCGACGGCAAGCAACAGGTCGTCGTGCTGCGGGGCAATGGCCCGGTCATGGTGAAAGGCAATGGGGTCGGTCCCGTTGGGGACCGGTTGTCCCGCTTGCGGGACGTCGCTCGCCGGCAGTTCGCCGCTCGGGCGCGCTGAAGGACAGCCGGACTATTCGGCGCCGAATGTCGCGACCACATCGGTCGCGGCAACGCTGGGGTGCTCGAAGACGGTCTTAAAGCGTATGACCGCGCCGGGGGGCAGGCTTTCGGCCGGCGGGTCGACCATCTGAAACTCGACTTCCCTCTTGGTCATATCGAGCAGCCCGACGCGCACCGGTGGGATGGTGACCGCCCCACGGGTGGTGTTCGTGATCTCGCCGGTTACGACAAAGGCGCCGTCGCTGCGCAGCGGCGTGACCTTCACATCGAGGCCGGTTCCGGGAGCTACGGTCTGCAATCCGACGGCTTGATAGACCTTTGCGGCTTCCGGCCAGGTCCCGACGACCGTGTTGCGTCCCAGGATCGGGACCAGGATGACGGCCGCGACGATCAGCGCTGCGCCGACCTGCAGTAGCCCCCGCAGAGCGGGGTGCATCGCCTCGACCGCTGGCGCTGCGGCGCTGCCCAGCTCCAAGGTGGTGGAGAGCGCGGCGGCCCCGTCCGGCTGCAGGACAGCGCCCGCCATGGCCGGACCCGCCCCCGGCGCGGCGGCTGCCGAAGCGGCGCCCGCAACGGCGCCGGTGGACCGCGCTGCGGGCCCCGCCGCCGTTGGCGCCGGCACATGCTCCTCGAGGGAGGGCGCGAAATGCCAGAGATAGCCGCAATTGGCGCAACGGACCTGCCGCCCGGCTGCGCGGTCAATCGCCGCCTCATCGACCTGATAACGGGTCTCGCAGGAAGGGCAGGTCAGAAGCATCGGCGCCTGCCTGGCAATCGGGTAATCACGCGCCCTTTCCCCCCGGATAGCGGGTGCGTCATCGGTATAGCCAACCAATGATTAAGAAGGCGCTTTCATCCACAAAACCGCCACTCCCGATCATCTCGGATTTCCCGGATATTGTCGATGCGGCGCCCTGCGGCCCGGCGGTTGCTTGACTTGATCACCCCTGCCCGGCACCTTCCGCGCGCGCAGAACCGGAATCGGACAAGAGCGCGGAGGAAGCGGCGTGGCGGCGGTCGGGACAGCAGAACCCTATTCGGCTGCGCGCGCGCCGTCCTCCGTCCCGCTGCTGGAAATGCGGGACATCGCGCTCCGGTTCGGCGGCATTATCGCGCTCGACGGCGTCTCCTTTAGGATCGAGGAGGGCCAGATCCTCGGCCTCATCGGGCCGAACGGTGCTGGCAAGACGACTCTGTTCAACTGCGTCAGCCGGCTCTACACGCCAAACCGCGGCGATATCCTGTTCGAGGGCCGCTCGATGCTGTGGCGGCCGCCCCACCGCATCGCCGAGATCGGCATCGGCCGCACCTTCCAGAACCTCGCTTTGTTTGCGCCGCAATCGGTGCTCGACAACGTCCGCCTCGGCGCTCACGCGCACAGCCGCAGTGATTTCGTCAGCGATGCGTTGCGCCTGCCCTGGGTGCGCCGCGAGGAGGCGCGGCTGACCGAGACCGCCTGGTCGCTGATCCGCATGCTCGATCTCGAGGAATTCGCGCTGCGGCCGGCGGCCGGATTACCGCTCGGCACGCGGAAGCGGGTCGAGTTGGCCCGCGCGTTGGCCGGGCAGCCAAAGCTCTTGTTGCTCGACGAGCCGGCGGGCGGGCTTAACCATGAGGAGGTCGGCGAGCTTGGCCGGCTGATCCGCCGCGTCCGCGACGAGCGCCAGGTCACGGTGCTCTTGGTCGAGCACCACATGAACCTCGTCATGTCGGTGTCGGACAAGGTTGTCGCGCTCGATTTCGGCCGCAAGATAGCGGAGGGCTCACCGGCCCAGGTGCAGCAGGACGAGGCGGTCATCCGCGCCTATCTCGGCACGAGCAAGGCGGCCGCGGGGCCCGGAAGATGAATTCCGGCCCGCCGATGCTGGAGGTCAAAGGACTCCACGCCTTCTACGGGCAGAACCAGGCGCTGCACGGGGTCAGCTTCGACATCGGCGAGGGGCACATCCGCACGCTGCTCGGCGCCAATGGCGCGGGCAAGACGACCGTGTTGCGCGCGCTTTGCGGCATGGTGCGGACAAATGGCGAGATCCGTTTCGACGGGAGGGCGATCGCCGGCTGGGCCACCGAGGACATCGTGCGGCTCGGGATCGCGCATGTGCCGGAAGGGCGCGGCACGTTTCTGCGCGTCTCGGTCGAGGAGAATTTGCAACTCGGCGCGATGACCCGCCGCGACAAACCCGGGATCGCCGCCGATATCGAGCAGGTCTACGCGCATTTTCCGCGCCTCAGGGAGCGCCGCCGGCAACAGGCCGGCACACTGTCCGGCGGCGAGCAGCAGATGCTGGCGGTCGGCCGCGCCCTGATGCTGCGGCCCCGGCTGATGCTCCTCGACGAACCGTCCTTCGGCCTCGCGCCGCTGATCGTCGAAGAGCTGTTCGGGATTCTGCGCGAGGTCAACCGCGAGACCGGCGTTGCGATGCTCGTTGTCGAGCAGAACGCCGCCTTGGCGCTCGAACTCGCCGAGCACGCGTATCTCCTCGAAACCGGCCATATCGTCATGGATCGATGCTCGTTGTCGAGCAGAACGCCGCCTTGGCGCTCGAACTCGCCGAGCACGCGTATCTCCTCGAAACCGGCCATATCGTCATGGATGCCCCGGCCGCCGTCATCGGTGCCGATGAAGGCATTCGCCGCGCCTATCTCGGGTATTAGGGGATGGCAAGGCCGGCTCTCCCCAAAATCGTCATCCCGGGACGGCCCGCAGGGCCGGGCCCGGGATCCATGAACACGGACCTCAGCCCAAATTGGTGCGACCCTCGGCGCGCCGTCAGCACCGTCCGTGTGCATGGATTCCGGGCTCGCGGTTTCACCGCGCCCCGGAATGACGCGGAGAGTTAGGCATGGAACTGCTGCTGCATCAGGTCATGGCGGGGCTGGCGACCGGCGGCATCTATGCCTGCATGGCGCTCGCGGTCGTCATGATCTACCAGGCGATCGACCACCTGAATTTCGCTCAGGGCGAGATGGCGATGTTCTCCAGCCTTACTGGGTCGCTTTCGCCGCGGCGGTCGTTCTGTCGTTTATCGGGGGCGTGCTGATCGAGCGGGTGCTGTTCAGGCCGATCCACAACGCCCCGGTGCTCAGCAGCCTGGTTGCCTTCATCGCCCTCTTCAGCATCCTGAACAGCGCCGCCGGTTATCTCTGGGATTACACGATCAAGACGTTCCCGACGCCGTTCGGGCATAAGCCGTTGCTCGCCGGTCTCGCCGATACGCACGAGGTCGGCATGATCGGTGTGACGCTCGGCCTGCTCGGTCTTCTGTATTTATTCTTCCGCGGCACCCGTCTCGGCCTCGCGATGCGCGCCGCCGCCGCCAATCCGGAATCGGCCCGCCTTGTCGGTATCCGGGTCGGCTGGATGACGGCGCTCGGCTGGGGCATGGCCGCCTCGATCGGCGCCGTCGCCGGCATGCTGATCGCGCCGGTCGTCTTTCTCGAACCCAACATGATGCTCGGCGTTCTGCTCTATGGCTTCGCCGGGGCCGTGCTCGGCGGGCTGACCAGTCCCGGGGGCGCAGTGCTCGGCGGCTTCGCGGTCGGCGTCATCGAGAATGTCGCCGGCACCTTTATTCCCTATGTCGGGCGCGAGCTGAAATTGACGATCGCCCTGGTCTTGATCGTCGCCGTTTTGATGGTGCGGCCGAGCGGTCTGTTCGGGCGCAGCGTCGTGAGTCGGGTATGAGCCCGCCGGCCGACGACATCGCGACTAAGGAGAGCGTGCCATTTGTGGCGGCGGCGGGCGCCGCCGCACCCGCGGAGGCGCTTCCCGGCGCGGCAACGGGCTGGCTCGCCGGCCGTCACCTCCTCATCGCCGCTGCGATTGCCGTGGCCGCGCTGATGCCCTTCTTCTTCAAGAGCTTCGTCACGTTTCAGCTGACGCAGGTGATGGTCTATGCGCTGGCGATCCTCGGTCTCAATATCTTGACCGGGTTCAACGGCCAGTTCTCGCTCGGACACAGCGCGTTCTACGGCATAGGCGCTTACACGGCGGCGATCCTGATGCATGATTACGACGTTGGTTATGTGTGGACATTGCCGGCGGCGGGTGCGGTTTGCTTCGCCGTCGGCTTTTTGTTCGGCCTGCCGGCGTTGCGCCTGCAAGGCCTCTACCTCGCGCTCGCCACCTTCGCGCTGGCAATCGCGCTGCCGCAAATCCTGAAGTTCGGCCCGCTCGAGCACTGGACCGGTGGCGTCCAGGGCCTCTTCATCGACAAACCCGATCCGCCCTTTGGCCTGCCGATCGATTCGGATCAGTGGCTCTATTACTTCACGCTGATCGTACTGCTGCTCTTGTTCCTCGCCGTGCGCAATCTCGCGCGCAGCCGCACAGGCCGGGCGATCATGGCAATCCGCGATCATCCGATCGCCGCCGCCGCGATGGGCGTCAACTCCTCGCTGTACAAAACACTGACCTTCGGCGTCAGCGCGCTCTATACCGGCATCGCCGGCGCGCTCGGCGCGATCGTCGTGCAGTTCGTCGCGCCGGACAGCTTCAGTTTTCTGCTCTCGGTCTCGTTCCTTGTCGGGCTCATTATCGGCGGCATCGGATCAATCCCGGGCTGCCTGGTCGGCGGCATCTTCGTCCTCTACGTACCGAACATCGCCGAGAGCATCTCGCGCGGCTTGGCCGGCGCGATCTACGGGATCATTTTGTTGATCATCATCTTTGTGATGCCGTCGGGCGCGGCCGGTTTCGTGCGCCTCGCCAATGCGTGGCTCGCCGGAAAATGGCGCCCGAACCCGACGGCTCGCTCAACTTTGGGCCAACCTAGGAGGTAGTCATGAAACAAGTGACTCGCCGTACGATCCTTGCCGCCGCGCCGGCCGTGCTGACGCTCGCCGCGATCCCCGCTCGCGCGCAAAAGAAATACGGCCCGGGCGTCACCGACACCGAGATCAAGGTCGGCAATACCGGCCCCTATAGCGGTCCCGCCTCCTCCTATTCGCCGGTGCCGAAATCGATCGTCGCCTGGTGCAAGATGGTCAACGACCAGGGCGGCGTGAACGGGCGGAAGATCAATTTGCTCTCCTATGACGACGCCTATACGCCGCCGAAAACCGTCGAGCAGATTCGCAAGCTCGTCGAGCAGGACGAGGTGCTCTGCACGGTCGGCACGCTCGGCACGCCGACCAACAGCGCGATCTGGCAGTATATGAACCAGAAGAAGGTGCCGCAGCTTTTCGTCGCGACCGGCGCGACGAAATGGGACGATCCGAAGGGCCACCCCTGGACGATCGGCTGGCAGCCCAATTACCAGAGCGAGGGCCGCATCTACGCGGCCTACCTCCTGCAGGAGAAGCCCAGCGGCAAGATCGGCGTGCTCTATCAGAACGACGATTTTGGTAAGGACTATCTGAAGGGCCTGAAGGACGGGCTCGGCGAAAAGAAATCGATGATCGCGGTCGAGGCTTCCTACGAGACCACCGATCCGACCGTCGACTCGCAAATCGTCGATATGAAGGCGAAAGGCATCGATGTGTTCGTCAACACCGCGATCCCAAAATTCGCCGCCCAATCAATCCGCAAGGCGGCCGAGATCGAATGGAAGCCGCTCCACATTCTGAGCAGCATCGGCGCGTCGGTCGGCGCGACGCTGAAGCCGGCCGGCTTCGAAAACTGCAAGGGCCTCATCTCTGATTTCTATCTGAAGGACCCCAGCGACCCGCAGTGGAAAGACGATGCGGGCTTCAAGGAGTGGTCCGCCTTCATGGACAAATACCTGCCCGATGGCGACAAGCTGGATGCCGGCAATGTCGCCGGTGCCTCGCTCGCCGCGATGACGGTGCAGGTGCTGAAGCAATGCGGCGACGAGTTGACCCGAGAGAACGTCATGAAGCAGGCGGCCAACCTGCACGATGTCACCGTGCCGATGCTGTTGCCGGGCATCAAGGCCAATACCAGCCCGACCGATTTCGCGCCGCTGAAGCAGGTCCAGATGGCCCGCTTTACCGGCGAGCGCTGGGAATTGTTCGGCCCGCTGATCACCGGCGCCGTAACCTGACCCATTTGATCGATCTCCTCTCCCACGCGGCGCGGCCGCGCTAAACGCGTCCGCGCCGCGACAGGGTTGGCAAGCGCGCGTCGTGGCGTCATGCTGCGCGACGCCACGGCCGCGCCTCGACGCGGCCGGTGCTGACGCGCCGCAGACCTGGACAACAGGCAGCCGGCATTTTGAACAGAGGAGGTCGCCATGCAGCGTCTTACTCGGCGCACTATTCTCGCCGCTGCGCCCAGCTCGCTTGTCCTGTCCGCGTTGCCGGCAGGAGCGGCTAAGCAATACGGCCCCGGCGTTACCGACGCCGCGATCAAGATCGGCAACACCTGCTTCTACAGCGGTCCCGCGTCGTCTTATGGCACGATCGGTAAGGCGATGGCCGCGTATTACCGGATGGTCAATGACCAGGGCGGCGTCAATGGCCGCGAGATCACCTTTCTCTCTTATGATGACGCCTATTCGCCGCCGAAAACCGTCGAGCAGACGCGCCGTCTCGTCGAGCAGGACGAGGTGCTGCTCGATGCCGGGCCGCTCGGCACGCCGACCAACAGCGCGATCTGGCAGTACATGAACCAGAAAAAGGTGCCGCAGCTGTTCGTCTCCACCGGCGCAACGAAATGGGATGATCCGAAGGGTCACCCCTGGACGATCGGCTGGCAGCCCAATTACCAGAGCGAGGGCCGTATCTATGCCACCTTCATCTTGAACGAGAAGCCCAACGGCAAGATCGGCGTCCTCTATCAGAACGACGATTTCGGCAAGGACTATCTGAAGGGCCTTAAGGACGGGCTCGGCGACAAGGCAAAGTCGATGGTCGCGATCGAAGCGTCCTATGAAACGATGGACGCCACGGTCGAGTCGCAGGTAGTCAGCATGAAGGCTGCCGGGTGCGATGTCTTTGTCAACACCGCGATCCCGAAATTCGCCGCCCAATCAATCCGCAAGGCGGTCGAGATCGAGTGGAAACCGTTGCAGGTGCTGAGCAGCATCGGTAACTCGGTTGCCGCGACGCTGAAGCCGGCGGGTCTCGATAACGCCAAAGGCCTAGTGTCGGACTTCTACCTGAAGGACCCGACCGACGAGACGTGGAAGAACGACGAGGGCTACAAATGGTGGGTCGCGTTCATGGGCAAGTACTATCCGGACGGCGACAAGGCCGATGCGGGGAACGTCTACGGACCGTCCAACGCCGCGACGGTTGTGCAGGTGCTGAAGCAATGCGGTGACGAGCTGACCCGCGACAACGTCATGAAGCAGGCCGCGAACTTGCACGACTTCACGCTGCCGATGCTGTTGCCGGGCATCAAGATCAATACCAGCGCGACCGATTTCGCGCCGGTCAAGCAGGTCCAGATGGGCCGCTTCGACGGCACGCAATGGCGGCTGTTCGGCCCGCTGCTGACTGGCGCGGTGACTTGACATCTTGACACCGTGGGGTGGCAAAAATCGCCCCACGGTTCCTCTAATCCTGGCGCTCCTCCGGCCGGATCGGCTCGGCGTAATAGTGTTCGAGCGCGATCTTGATGCATACCGCCATCGGCACCGCGAGCAGGAGGCCGACGACGCCGAACAGCATCGCGCCGCCGACAAAGCCGGCAATGACGACGACCGGATGCAGCCGGGCGGCGTGCCCGAGCACGATCGGCCCGATGATGTTGTCGATCGACAGCCGCAGGGCCAGCACAAAGCCCATCAACAGCGCCGCCGCGGTCAGCGTTGCCTGTTGCGCCGCGACGATGCCGACCAGTAGCGCCGCCGAGATCGGCCCGACCACCGGCATGATCTCAAGGATCCCGACCGTGACCGCCAACAGCACCGCGCCGGGGAGCGCGAAGACCGGACCGAAGCCGATCCAGGCGATAAAGCTCGTGTAGACCACGACAAGAAAGATGCCGAGCAGATAGCGCCGCAATGCCGGGATGATCTTCGGCAGGAGGTCGGTGACGGAGTTGCGGCGCTCCGGCGGAATGAGCCAGATCGCGCCAGCCGCGAGCCGCGGGCCGGAGATCATGAAATAGGGGGTCAGCACGAGCGTCAAAAACAAGCCGAACAGCGCGCCGACGCCTAGCGATCCGAGCTGCACAATGGCGCCGGCCGCGACGAGCTTCTCGGCCATCGCCGAGAGCGCCTGAATGACATCGTCGGCCCTGTAGGTGTCGCCGAACAGGGCGATCCCTTTCGGCCCGACGATGTCCTCGACGAATTTGTGGAGCGTCGCCGGGCCGCGCTCGGCCATCTGCGTCAGATCATGCGCGGCATTCGCGCCGATCGCGTAGAGCGTCGCCGCAAACAATAGAACCAGCACCACGTAGACCAGGGCGCCCACGACCCAGCGCGGCAGCCGGAGGCGGCGCTGTCCTGCGCGGATCAGCGGATCGGTGACGAACGCGATCGCGATCGCAAAGACAAACGGCAATAGCGCATAGCGGATGAGGTAGAGGATGATCGCGACGACGGCGAGCGCGGCCGCGATCGGCCAGCCGCCGACGCGCGAGCGGACCGTTGCCGGTTGTGGCGGCCGATCTCCGCTCTCACGACGGCGGACGCGGATGGCGTCAGGGCTGTCCGGCGGAGGCTTTGCGCTCGATTGCGTAGGTTCTGCCTTTCCAGGTGACCCGCCCGGCGCGCCGCAGGGCGAAGCTGCGCCAGGCGAGCGCGGCAACGGCACTATAAGCGACCGGGAACAGGAGCCCGAACAGCGGCGATATGCGGAAATACCGCGCTGTCCCGATCTGAACCCCCACGATGGTTGCCGAACCGAGCAGGGCCAGCGCGGCGCCGGCCAGCGTTGCGGCGGAAGGCCTGTGGATCGCGGCGAGCACGGTCAAGACTGGCATCAAAACGGCCGCCCAGCCGATGACGAGGGCAGCGGTTGCGGCCGCGACCGTGTTCGGCCCGTTCCCGAGGATCTCCGTCGCGTTCTTCGCGAACCCCTCCCACAGCGTGCCGAGACTCGTATACATGCGGGTGCGCGCCAGGTGCTCGGCCCCGAGCATTCGATAGGACCAGCCCGCCTGCTTGACGCGCATCGCGAGCGCCTTGTCTTCGCAGATCTCGCCCCGCACTGCGGCGTGCCCGCCGGCGGCGAAATAGAGATCCCGACGGATCAGCAGAACCTGGCCGTTGACCGCGATCTCGTTCGAGCCGGATTGGTTCACCGGCCGCAAATCCTGCACGCAACCGATCAGCACGATACCCGCCGGGATGATCAGCCGCTCCCAAAAGCTGCCGACTTCCTGCAGCGGGTTCAACGACAGCATGTCAATGCGCTGATCGAGCGCGGCGGCAAGGGCCGTCCCGAGAAGATCGTGCGTCGCGCGGACATCGGCGTCGACAAAGCACAGCCATTCCGCGTGCGCCTGCAGCGCGCCTTGCCAGCAGGCATGCGGCTTTCCCATCCAGCCCGCCGGCAGATCGCCGGCATCGATCAGCCGGATGCGCGGATCGTCCTGCGCGATCTTGCCGACCGCCTCCGCCGTGCCGTCCTGCGAGCCGTCATCGATGACGATGATCGACAACTCGTGGGTCAGACCCTGCTGCGCGGTCAGCCCGGCGAGGCAGGTGTCGATATTGCCGATCTCGTTACGCGCCGGAACGAGGATCGCCACCGGCGGCAACGGTTCCGTGCTGGTCGGAGGCGGGCCGAGCGATGCGTTGCGATGCGTCCGGAATTGCCGCAGCAGACGCAGCAGCAACCAGCCGACCAGACCCGCCCAAATCGCACCGGCCAGCAGCGCCGCCACTTAGAAAGCCCGTTCCGATACGGCTTCCTCCGGCGTCGCGTCCTGCGCCTCGCGGCCATAGAGCTGGCGAAGGGCCGCGCAGGAGATCCATACCTTGTGATGGTCGCGCAGAAAGCGTCGCCGCGGCAATGCCGCCGGATTGAACGCCCGGGTCAGTCCCCAGACGATCAGCGAGTCGGCGAAGGTGTGCAGGTAGCCGGACAGGGTCGGCGGCCGCTCGACAATCTCAAAGCCGTAGCGCGGCGCCAGCCGGCGCAGCTGGGCGCCGCCGATCCGGCTCGACAGCATCGAGTCGCCGCAAAATGCCTGCAAATGCTGCCAATCGGTGTCGCGCTCAATGTAGTCCGCCAGGAGGCCGAGTGACCACAGCATGCGGCGCCGCATCTCCTTCGCCCAGGCGAGGTTCGGGCCGTTTCCGGCATAGCGTGGCACATGCTCGTTCCACAGATGCACGGCGCCGATCCGCTCGCCCTCGCGAATCTCGGTCCCATCAGCCAGCAGGACCGGCATCACGGCTTGCATCAATCCGATGCGCAGGATGCAGCGGGGATCGTCGGTAAATTCCTCGATGCGATAGTAGGCGCGCAGCAACGCATCGGTCGAGCCGATGAACGCGCGCCAGGCTTCGTCTTTCCAATCGGTATGACAAGGACCCGGATCGTAGGTCTGTTCGGGGGAGGGGGCCGCCTCAATCGCCATCGTTCAAGCCGGCTTGGCGATTGCTCGCCGTTGCCGCCTCACTCCAACAGCCGCGGGCATAGCGGTCTGGGGTGCTCCCTCACACTTCGCCGCCATCGGCGTCGAGTGCATGCTGTTCTCCCGATCCGGGAATAGCTGCGCTTATTGTTCGGATACTTGCAGCCCGCAGACAAGTAAAACTCGCGATTTCGCAGCGGGGCGTGCTTTACATGACGAATTCTTAACTCAGATCAAACGCGGATCGCTTACGCGTCATGCCGCGCATTGCGGCATATCGCCCGCCCCGTGCATTGGCTCTCGCCGAATGCCGGGCAAAGACCATCGGCGCCGGCAAAACGAGGCCGGCGCCCATCAACGCGACTGAGCTCAGCCGTAGAAGCGATTCAGCCAGCCCGCCAGCCTCGCGCCCAAACTGGCCTGAGAAGCGGCCGGCTGGCTGCGCAGGGCCATCAGCCGGCCGGCGACCAGATCGTCACGGGCGCGCGCCAGCACCTCGACGACCTGGACGTGGTCTGTGTCGGGATGATCGTTGAATGACTCGATGCGCCGGTAGTGCCGGCCGGTCACTTCGTTGATCGCCCGCAAGACGACCGGCTGCAATGTGCCGACGCCATCG
>WNGO01000951.1_pt1 | contig 24649 bp, 30 predicted proteins | sample 5400511 | NCBI WGS metagenome assembly WNGO01 (sample SAMN13153380, study PRJNA577476) | soil metagenome | isolation source: 20 cm soil or saprolite under Garry oak tree replicate 2 | place: USA:California | collected 2016-06-15 | reverse complement strand
CCTCGGCCGGCTCGCCAGTGTCCGTGTGCGCGCGCTTTACGAGCGACCGCTCGATTCGCTCGCGCTCTCGGGCCAGGAGCTCGCGTGCCCGCTCAGGATCCACGAGTGCCACGTTACCTCGATGTTGCGCCGCGACGTACCCTGACCCTCGATGGGCATGTTCTTCCACTCTTCCGATGCGCCGCCGGAGCGCCCCGCCGACCCGGAGGTGCGGCGCGCGAACCTGAACCGCATCGGCCGGCTCTTTGCCGCCTACAGGATGCGGCTCGGCGGAGTCCTGCTGCTGATCGTCGTCTCGGCCGGGCTCGGCGTCGTCCCGGCCTTCCTGCTCAAAAACGTGCTGGAGGCCATCGGGCGGAACGACACGACTTCGCTCTCGTACAACGCGGGCGGGATCATCGCAATTGCGATCGCGACCGGCGTGCTCGGCGTCATCCAGACGCTCCTCTCCAACCAGATCGGCCAGCGTGTGATGCACGACCTGCGCGCCGCGGTCTTCCGCCATCTGCAGCGCCTCTCGCTTGCGTTCTTCACCCGTACGCGCACGGGCGAGGTGCAGTCGAGGATCTCGAACGACATCGGCGGCGTGCAGAACGTCGTCACGAACACGGCGACGTCGATCGCGTCGAACGTGACGACCGTCGCCGCGACGATGGTGGGCATGCTGGTGCTGAACTGGAAATTGGCGTTGTTCGCGTTCGCGCTGATCCCCCTGTTCGTGCTACTCACGCGTCGCGTCGGCAACGAGCGGCGGCGGATCGCGAAGACGACTCAGGAGACGCTCGCCGACATTTCGAGCCTCGTGCAGGAGTCGCTCTCGGTCTCGGGGATCCTGCTCGGGAAGACGATGGGGCGCGGAGACGAGCTCGCCGATCGTTTCGAGGCGGACTCGTTGCGCCTCGCTTCGCTGGAGGTGCGTCAGCGGATGGCAGGCCGCTGGGTGATGGCGTCGATCCAGACGAGCTTTGCGATCATGCCCGCCGCGGTCTACTGGTTCGGTGGGCTTGCGCTCGCGCACGGATCGTCTGCGGTCTCGATTCCGATGCTCGTCGCGTTCACGACGCTGCAGACGCGGCTCTTCTTTCCGGTTGGGTCCCTGCTCGGCGTCGGCCTCGATGTTCAGACCTCCCTTGCGTTGTTCGACCGCATCTTCGAATACCTCGACCAGCCGATCGACATCGAGGAGAAGCCCGACGCGCTCGCCGTCGGGCAGGCGGGCGACGTCGTCTTCGATCGGGTTTGGTTCCGCTACGGCGACGACTGGACGCTTCAAGACGTCTCGTTCACGGTGGCCGCAGGGACTACGACCGCGCTCGTCGGGGAGACCGGCTCGGGCAAGACCACACTCGGCTACCTCACTGCGCGTCTCTACGACGCCACCCGTGGGCGCATCACGATTGACGGCGTCGACATTCGCGATCTGAGCTTCCAGGCGCTGTCCGACCTCGTCGGGGTCGTGTCGCAGGAGACGTACCTCTTCCACGAGTCGGTGCGCGAGAACCTGCGCTTTGCCAAGCCGGACGCGACCGATGAGGAAATCGAGACGGCCGCGCAGGCTGCGCGCATCCACCACGTGATCGCTGCGCTGCCCGAGGGATATGACACCGTCGTCGGCGAGCGCGGCTATCGGTTCTCGGGCGGCGAGAAACAGCGGATCGCAATCGCGCGCACGATCCTGCGCAACCCGCCGATTCTCGTGCTCGACGAGGCGACCAGCTCACTCGACACCGAGACCGAGCGGCTGGTCCAGGAGGCGCTCGACCGTCTCTCGGAGGGACGGACGACGATCGCGATCGCGCACCGGCTCTCGACCGTGCGCGACGCCGACCAGATCATCGTGCTCGACCACGGACGCGTCGTCGAGTCGGGTACGCACGAAGACCTGATCCTCGCCGGCGGCCGTTACACGACGCTCGCGACGCGCGATGCCGAGCTGGGGACTGCGGCACCCGCTCTTCGCTAGTCGACCAAGGAGGACGGATGATCGCTCGAGTTTGGAAGGGCGCTGTTCGCAAAGAGGACAGCGACGCCTATTCGGAGTACATGCAGGAAACCGGTGTGGTCGGCTACGCGAAGACCCCCGGTAACCGGGGCGTCTGGATGCTCCGCCGCGATGTCGGTGAGCGGACCGAGTTCATGATGTTCACCCTCTGGGACTCGCTTGTCGCCGTCAAACTCTTCGCCGGCGAGGAGTACGAGCGCGCCGTCTTCTATCCCGAGGACGAGCGGTTCCTCGTCGAACGCGACCTCAGTTCGACCCACTATGAGGTCGACATCCACGTCCAGCCCCCCGGCCCCTGATCACCGAACGTGCGTCGCGGTGACCTGCCAAACGCCGCCCTATGATCGGAAACCGTGGCGCGCCTCCCTTGGCGGGCAGGATCGACGTGGCCGCCGCTACGGCGGGTCGCGCCGAGCATCCGCGGGTCGATTCCGCAATTTCCGCTTACAGATCCCGGCCTGGCCTCGCTGAAGAGCGCCGCACGCGCGGCGGTGGTCATGCCTTCCGTCTTCGCGTTCGCCGACAAGGTGATCGGGAACCCGCAGACGGCGATCTTCGCTGCCTTCGGATCGTTCGCCATGCTGGTGCTGGTCGATTTCACGGGGCCGATGCGCAGCCGGTTCGTCGCCTACCTGGCCCTGGCGTGCGTGGGTGCCGTCAACATCGTCCTTGGAACCTTCTGTTCGCGAAACGCCTGGCTGGCCGCCGCCGCGATGGCCGTGGTCGGTTTCGCGATTCTCTTTTCCGGGGTGATCAACGGCTACTTCGCCGCCGCCGCCACCTCCGCGCTGCTCACGTTCATCCTGCCGGTGACGATCCCGGTCTCCTTCTCCGAAGTACCTGCACGGCTCGGAGGCTGGGTGCTGGCGGCGGCAGCGGCGATTTGCGCGCACATGCTCCTGTGGCCGGCGCGGCCCGGGGGCACGCTGCGGAATGACGCGGCTAGGGCCTGTGGCGCGCTCGCCGAGCTCGCGGAAACCGAACTTACGGGCGATCCGTGGGCGATCCCGTCCTGCACGGCTGCCGCCCGAGAGGCGGTCGAGAGTCTTCGCCGCAGCTTCCTCGCCGCGCCGCATCGACCGAACGGGCCCACGGGGCCGATGGCCGCCCTCGCGTCCCTGGTGGACGAGCTCGACTGGCTGCTGTCGTTTCTGGCCCCGCCGGCCGACTTGCCGTCACTTGAACTCTGCAGAGAAGAGAACGCCGAGGCTGTGGCGGCAACCGTTGCAGCTCTGCGGGCAAGCGCCTGGACACTGGCCGGTGTTGACGAGCGACCGGACTTCCAGCGGATCGAAGTGGCGCGTGACGCCGTGGCGCGAGCACTCGTTCAGCAAATCCCGGAGTTGCCGCCTGCTCTCGGCGACGGCGGATTCGGGTCTGCGCTCGAGGCGCCCTTCCGAGTCCGGGTGATCTCGTATTCCGGCCGGCAGGTTGCCGGCTACGCGCTTCTGGCCAGCGGGAGGGCTGCGCCCGAGCTCGACGAGTTGGACGTCGCCGGCGGGGACTTTGTCGCCCGCCCGACACGAGACACGCTCCTGGCCACAGAGCGGTACGCCGTCGAGCACGCCGGCAGCAGGTCGGTCTGGTTTCGCAACAGCGTCCGCGGCGCCGCCGGCCTCGCCGTTGCCGTCTACATCGCCCAGCGAAGCGGCCTTCAGCACTCCTTCTGGGTCGTTCTCGGAGCCCTTTCGGTCCTGCGCTCGAACGCTTTGAGCACCGGCTGGTCCGTGCTCTCCGCGCTCGCCGGGACGGCCGTGGGGATCGTCCTGGGTGCGGCGCTCGTGATCGCGATCGGCACCCACGAGCACGTTCTCTGGGCAGTGCTGCCCGTTGCGGTCCTGCTCGCGGCCTACGCGCCTCGGGCAATCTCGTTCGCGGCGGGCCAGGCCGGTTTCACAGTCGTCCTGTTCGTGCTCTTCAACATCATCCAGCCCACCGGCTGGACGGTCGGGGTGGTGCGGATCGAGGACGTCGCGATCGGCTTTGCGATCAGCCTAGGTGTCGGCCTGCTCTTCTGGCCGCGCGGCGCCGCCACCGTTTTGCGAGAGAGCCTGGCCTCGGCGTACGGACGGAGCGCGGACTACGTCGTAGCGACCGCCGGTCAGATCATCGCAGGTGGCCAAAGCAGGTCAGCGGAACCCGCGGACGCCGCAGCCGCTGCCGTCCACCAACTCGACGACGCCTTTCGACAGACTCTCGCCGAGCGATCTGCAGGGGGCGTGAACGTCGAAAGTGTCGGGGCGCTCGTTGCCGGCGCGGCACGCGTGCGGCGCGCGGCGCAGTCCCTTGCGGCGCTCGGTGGCATGACGGATGGCGACGCCGGGCTCACGAAATGCGGACAAAATCTGGACGGCGAGATTCACGCGCTGCGGTCGTGGTACATCACACTCGGCGATTCCTTCATTCATTCCACGGCGATTCCGCCGCCCCACATCCGCGACACCGAAGGTCGCAGACGACTGCTCGATTGTGTGCGCACCGCAGTGTCGGGCGGTGACAAGGCGAAGGTTCGGTCCGCGCTCGTGCTGTTGTGGGCGAACCAGCACTTGGACAATCTCTGGCGGCTCGAATCGCACCTGGGAAGATCAGCCGCCGAGGCTTCGAGCGAGACGCCGACTCACTGATTGATCGGCGCTGACGCCGGGCCGCGGTCGGGTCGGGCGAGCAGGATTGCGCCGAGCGTGACGGCCGCGAAGGCAAGGATGCGGACGCCGCCGAGCGCGCCCGACGGGACGGGCTCTCCGAGGACGACGGTGCCGGCGGCAATCGGCAGTGCGTTGGTCAGAAGCGTCGCGAGGCCGGCGACCCTGAGCGCTCCGCCTTTCTGGTAGCCGAGCTGCAGGAACGCGGTCCCGAGCGCGTAGCCGACGATCACACCGATCGCAAACGCGGTCCGAACGCCTCCCTGGGTAGCGACCTTGACCGAGATGTCCCCGATCGAGAAGAACAGTCCTCCTGCGACGCCTTCCGCGACTGCGAATGCGCCGAATCTCCGCCCGAGCGCGAGCGCGACGACTGCCGCTCCGCCCGTCGCTCCGAGCCAGAGGAGGATCTCGGCGGTCGAGCCACCCGCACCCTCCCCGCTCCCGCCCGCCAGCGACACCGCCAGCGCGAGCAGCCCGAGCATCGACACGAGCACGCCTGCAAGCTCGTGCCGACCGAGGCGGCGCCGCTTCATCCGAGCTGAGGCGAAGGCAAGGATGCCGATCCCGCCGGCGGAGACACTCTGTACGAGAGTGAGCGGCGCGAGCGCAAGCGCAGCGACGTAGAGCGCGAAGCCGCCGCTCTCGAGTGCGAAGCCGACCAGCCAGCTGCGATCTGTCAGAAGCACTTGGACCGAGTGCAGCGGCCGTCGCAGCGAAAGAGCGGGAAGAGCGGCGGCGGCATCGTGCTCGCGCAGGTATGCGACGTTCGTGAGCGTCGTGGCTGCGAGCGCCAGGAGGAGCGCGATCGCGGTTTGGGCACTCATAGGCGTGGCAGGCTATTGCCTCGCGCGCCGGCTCGACACGCCTTCTTGCCGGCGCTCACTTGCGATCGGCGGCGCGCGTCCGGCGGAGCGCGCCGCGAGTCGGTCGCTAGGGACCGCCCCCGCCGCCTCTCTCGACATCACCGCGCGAACTAGAGTCCTAGCCAGGGCACTGGGAGGAGATCTTCGAAGTGACGAACACGAGTGTCGATCGGGCAACGCCGCTACCCGCCGGGACCAATGCGCCTGAGTTCGAGCTTCGCTCGACCCCCGACCAGACTGTGTCGCTTGCGGACTTCCGGGGCCGTCCCGTGATCCTCGCGTTCTACCCGGAGGACTGGAGCCCGGTCTGCTCCGATCAGATGGCCCTCTACCAGGAGCTGCTCCCCGAGTTCCAGAAGTTCAACGCAGAGCTCCTGGGCATCTCGGTGGACGGAATCTGGTGTCATCTCGCCTTCGCCAAGGCTCGGAACCTGCATTTCCCGCTGCTCGCCGACTTCGAGCCCAAGGGCGAGGTTGCCCGGGCGTATCACGTCTACCGGGACAAAGACGGTACGAGCGAGCGGGCCCTGTACGTGATGGATGCGAACGGCATCGTGCAGTGGAGCTACGTCTCTCCCGTGGGCGTGAACCCAGGCGCCGACGGGATCCTGCGCGCTCTCGAGAACCTGGGGAAGGAGGGGGCCGCCTGAGCACGACCCAGTGGGGGGCCGCACTCACGATGCCGGTCACCGAGGACCGGGACCACATCCAGGGGCCGACGGAGGCTGCGGTGACGCTCGTCGAGTACGGCGACTACGAGTGTCCGTACTGCGGCGCCGCGTATCCAATCATCAAGGAGGTTCAGTCCCGGATGGGTGAGAGGCTCCGGTTCGTGTTTCGGAACTTCCCGATCACCACGTCACACCCGCATGCCGAGCAGGCCGCGGAGACCGCCGAAACTGCAGCGACGCAGGGCAGGTTCTGGCAGATGCACGACCTTCTCTACGAGAACCAGAAGCGCCTGCGCGACCCCGACCTCCGCGACTACGCCGAGAGGCTCTCGCTCGACGTCGAGCGCTTCGACAAAGAACTGGCGGAGCATGTTCACGCCGCGCGTGTCCGGGAGGACTTCATGAGCGGCGTGCGGAGCGGCGTGAATGGTACGCCGACCTTCTACATCAACGGTACGAGGCACGACGACTCGTACGACGTAGAGACCATGGTCGCCGCTCTCGAGCGAGCTGCCGCGTCCTAACAGGGGACGGGCTAAGAGCCGTCGTTGGCCATTGCGATCAGGCCCGGACCGGCCGCTGCGAGCGTCGCACCTCGAGCGCACGCGTGAGATCCGTGATGGACAAGAGGCCGGCCAGGTGCCCGTCCTCGACGACTAAGCCTCGGTTCGACGTCGGCGACGACAGGGCGGTCAGCGCGTCGACCGCCGTCTCGTCCTCGGTGAGAAGCGGGACGCCGTCGAGCGGGATCATGGCGTCACGCACTCGCCGCGAGTCCCACTCCGACCGCGGGACGGCGGCGACAGAGCTGAAGGCAAGAAGTCCGATCGGCCGATCTGCATCGACCACGGGATAGGTCGTAAAGCGACGCGACTGTGCCACCTCGTCCATGAACTGCCCGATGGTTAGACCGCCGTCGACCGTCACCGGCTTTCGCACCATCAGGTCGCGCACGCGCAGCCCAGCGAGCGCTGCCTCTGTCGCGATGTACCGCGCCTCAGCCGTCGCCGCCTGGAGCAGGAACCAGCCGATGAACGCGAGCCACGCTCCGCTGAACGATCCCTGGAAGATGAACATCGCGATTCCAAGGGCGATGAAGAGGTAGCCGAAGCCCCGCCCGATCTCGGTGGCGATGCGCGTTGCCCACCCGAGATCGCCTCTGCTCCGCCAGAGCGCCGCCCGCAGAACGCGGCCGCCGTCGAGCGGCAACGCCGGAATCAGGTTGAAGACGAGCAAAGTCAGGTTGATGTAACCAAGCCAGGCAGCGACGCCGTCGACGGCGCTCGGTAGGCCGGCGAGCGCGATCAGCACGAAAACTACGCCGAGAACGAGCGATACGAGCGGTCCTGCAATCGCGATTCGGAACTCAGCGCCGGCGTTGGGGAATCGCGTCTTGAATTGCGACACACCCCCGAACAGCCAGAGCGTGATCCCGTCGACCTCCAGGCCTTCTCGCCGCGCCACCCAGGCATGCCCGAGCTCATGCAGGAGAAGCGATGCGAAGAACAGCAGGGCTGCGACGATCGCCATGGCGAGGTGCACGCCGCCGGAGAGGCCTGGATTCTGTGACGGAAAGACCCCGTCCGTGAGCGTCCACACGATCAGGGCGAAGATCACGAGCCAGCTCCAGTTGATCCGAACCTCGACGCCCCCGATCCGGCCGAGCCTGATGTTTCCGTTCACAACCCGCTCCTTCGGCTTCGCTCCCTCACCGTTGGGGATCCGTCTGAGGTGTTCGACTGCTGCCATCGAGTTCTCCTTCTCGTGTTGTCGTTCGTGCGTTTACCCGCGGCGTCCTTTGACTGTGGCGGGAATGACGCGAATGTCTCCTCCGAGTTGGAAGACCAGGTTGTGGATATCCGTCGCGGCCATGGCACGCAGGGTGGGCAGCTCTGTCGCCGCCTGCTCCTCGTCGAAGACGTTGAGTGGCCAATCGCCAATAGTGCCACTCTGCAGATGCGGGTGCGCAAATCCGGAACCGAAGAAGGCGCGAATGACTATCGGGTTGATGCCCGCCGCCTCCTGCTCTGGCCAAGACAGTGCCCAAAACGGCGTCCGTGCCGCCGTCCGCTGAGCGGCGAATCGCTCGTCGCGAGTCGAAGCGATCGTCTTGCCAAGGCCCTTTCGACGCATCGGTGCACGGCCCGACTGCCTGCGGGGATCCGCACACGATCGAGGTCCCGGACGCGGCTGTGCGAGCCTTAGTAACCTCGAGCGGCTCGAAGAACGAACGGAGGAGTGATGAATGTCATCAAGATGATCGAAACGCATCCGGCTGCCATCCCGATCGACGCCGGCATACTGAGCCGCTGCATCGAGGATTGCGTGTCCTGCGCGCAGACGTGCACCGCGTGTGCTGACGCGTGCCTCGCGGAGGGCAGCGTGGCGGAACTCGTCCGCTGCATCGGGCTCGATCTCATTTGTGCCGACGTTTGCGCGACGACCGCAGCCACGTTGACGCGACAGACGGCCTTCGAGCCACAGCTTGTCCGTCGGGTCGTCGAGGCATGCCTCGATGCATGCCGGCGGTGCGGCGACGAGTGCGAGAAGCATGCCGTCCATCACGAGCACTGCCGCATATGTGCAGAGGACTGCCGCCGCTGCGCGCAGGCATGTGAGGAACTGCTGAGCGCGCTCCCGAGCTAGCCGGCTCCCGAGACCGCTCGTCGACAGATCGCAGAGATCTCGTAGGTGTCGACGCACTGCTGAGTGAGGGCGTAGGCTTGCCTCAATCGACAAGGGAGGCCCGGTATGGCGCTCGCACGCGTTGTCACCTTCGAAGGGGTCAGCAAGGACCGGATGGAAGAGATGGACCGCGAGATGCGCGATGGGCAGCCGCCGGAAGGATTCCCGGCGGCCGAGCTGGTCGTCCTCCACGACCCGGAGGCCGAGACGTCGCTGGCGATCGTCATCTTCGAGACGGAGGACGACTACAAGCGTGGCGACGAGATTTTGAACGCGATGCCGGCCGGCGACACCCCGGGGCAGCGCACGTCCGTGACGAAGTACGACGTCGCTACTCGAATGAAGAGCTGACGGGTTAGCTGAGTCGGCACGAGCGCGGCCTCGACGCCACCTCGATCGTTTTCCTCCGCCGGGACGTCACGAGCTAACGCCGGCAAACGACGGCGTCAATTGATGCCGCTATGCCTCTGCGTGATCAGGAGATCGCGGTGATCGTGATCCCGCCGCGTGACTTCTGCTCGAGCGTCACGCGTACCTTGTCGAGCGGAAGCTCGAGGGCCTCGGCGACGTCATTACGGATCTTGACGGCGAGCGCCTCGCAGAAGTGCCCTTCGTTCCGGTACCGATTCAGGTACAGCTTGAGCGACTTCGACTCGATGCAGTGCGCCTGCGGCCAGTACTCGATCATCGCGAGATACATGTCCGGCTGACCGGTGACGGGGCAAACGGCCGTGAGCTCGTCGCTGGTCATCTCGACGCACGACACCCCCGGGTTCGCGAAAGTCTCGAGTCCGGCGTAGTGTTCCGCGCCCGGGTGACCGAGGGCCACAAACTCGGTTGAGCGCGAAGATGGTTCCACGAGTCGTACTCTAGGCCCAACACGGGCACCTGATCGACCAGGGCCGGTGCTGTGAGCCTTGTCTCCCTCGCCGGGCGCGTCGGGCGGAGCTTGATCCCTCGCCAGGTGCTTGATCCCTCGCCAGGTTAGTACCAAGCACACGCCCAATCCATTTTTGGTCTCTTCGCGTAGAACACGCTGAAGGAGGTAGCTATGCGACCGGTGAGGCATCGAAACGAGGGAAACGACAAGTGATGAGGTCGGCCCCAACGAAGCGGGTGGCCGTTTCATTGGCGCTGATGGCGGCGCTGGGCGCGACCGGGTTCCTTGCTGCAGGTTCGATCGCGCACAGCGCGATCCGCACGCACGCCACCGTATCCCTCCGCACGACGGAGCTCGGACGCGTGTTGGTGAACTCGAGAGGGCATACCCTCTATCTGTTCGTCAAGGACAGTAGGAACAAGAGCGCTTGCAGCGGGAGCTGCCCGAAGTTCTGGCCGCCCTTGCTCATCCATGGCAAGCCGACTGCGGGGTCCGGCGTGAGGCCGTCACTGCTCGGCACACTGCGACGCAGCAACGACCGCTTGCAGGTGACCTACAACAAGCACCCGCTCTACGCCTACGTTCTTGACAGGCAGGCGGGTCAGACCAACGGCGAGGGCAACTCCGCCTTCGGCGCCAAGTGGTACGCCGTCTCCGCCAAAGGGACGGCGGTCGTCAAGGCTCCGAGCACCACCATGAGCACCACCACCACGACCACTACGAATAGCTGCCGCTATCCACCCTGTCCGTAGGGCGCAAGAGCGGTCTGAAAGTGGCCGGGGTGTCCGACGAGTCGCGCGACTGGGGGCAGATCGCGGCGCTGTGCGGCGAGCTCGTCCGACTGACGGGCTCTAGTGGCTCGTCATTGAGTCGTCGTCTTCGCGTCCTGATATTCGTCGTGGCGGTGCACCCACATCTCCGGCGGGTCGCCCTCGTCGCGTCCCTTGGGGGCCCGGTCGAGGAAGCCGTAGTAGCCGAGCATGAATTCGAGACCGCGCGCCGTGGTCGAGTAGGTGAGGTAGACAGCCCCGTCCTCGTGGGCGAAAGCGCTGAAGACCGGCCCTTCCGACAGATACCCAGCCGGGTCGGTGCCGCAGTCGGCCGCCAGTCCCGGAACTGGGCCAAGATTTCCTTGCAGTCTCGGCGTCAGCTCCTCTTTGGTGTGTGAGGCTCCGAAGTCGAAGTTGAAATCACTTCCGTTTGACGAAACCCAGGGGAAGTTCCAACCCATGCGGCGCTTGTAGGCCTGCAGCTTCTCGAGCGGTGCCCGCGAGATGCACAGGAACGTCACCTCGCGAGCCCTCAGATGCTCTACTGCTCCGCTGTAGGTGTCCGCGCCAGATGAGCAGACCGGGCAGCCCGCCGTGTAGTCCGGGCCGAACATGAAGTTGTAGACAAGTAACTGCGGGCGTCCGTCGAAGAGCTCCGCCAACGTCTTCGGACCGGCGTCGGTATCGAAGCTGTACTCCTTCTCCACCCGCACCCAGGGCAGCTCGCTGCGCTCGCGGGCAAGGTCGTCGTTGCGCCGCGTCAGCTCTTTCTCTCGCTCGAGCAGTGCGTTCCGTGCAGCGAGCCACTCCTCGCGCGTTCCGACCTTGTGCTTCGTCATCTCGTCGCCTCCTTAAGGTAGAGCTCCGTGAGCCTCACCCAGTTCTACACGGCGACCACGCTCGATGGCTTCATCGCCGACGCCGACAACTCGCTGGACTGGTTGTTCACCCGCAAGCGCGAGGAGGACGGGCTGTTGAACTACGGCGAGTTCATCGCCGGCGTGGGTGCGATGGCGATGGGCTCGACCACGTACGAATGGCTCCTCGACCACGAGTTCGCGGACAAGGATCCGGCGGAGTGGAAGTGGCCGTACAACCTCCCGTGCTGGGTCTTCACGCACCGGCAGCTGCCGGTCGTCCCCGACTCGGGAGTCGAGTTCACGAGCGTGGACATCGCGACGGTGCACAAGGAGATGGTCGCCGCCGCCGGTGACCGGAACGTCTGGATCGTCGGCGGGGGAGACCTGGCCGGTCAGTTCGCCGACGCGGGGCTGCTCGACGAGGTAATCGTGTCGATTGCCCCCGTCACGCTGGGTCAGGGCGCGCCTCTGCTGCCACGACGGATCGAGCTGCGACTCGACGAACTGGGGCGGAACGGCGACTTCGCCTCTGCCAAGTTCTCTGTCGTGCGCTCACCAGCCTGACGCTCGTCACCGGACTCCTGCGCCCGTCTCGGCGAAGCGCACAAGTGCGTTCACGAGTGACCGCAGCTTACGGCCGCGCTGCGTGAGGCGGTACTCGACGTGGGGCGGGCGAGCGTCGATGACCTCCCGGCGGAGCACGCCGGCCTGCTCGAGGTCGGCGAGCCGCTGCGCGAGCGTCGCCGGCGGAATTGTGCCCAGCGCCTGCAGGAATTCGTTGAAGCGGACGGCACCCTCGTGCGAGACGTAGAGGATCGAGACCGTCCAGCGCCTCTCGAGGAGATCCGCCGCGCGGCGGACCTCCTCGGGGAGGGGCGAGCAGCTACGACAGCGCATGCGCCGAGCGCGACTCGAGCGACAGCTCGAGCACCTCGTCCAAGCTCATCACCGGGTGGAAGCTCATCTCGTTGCGAACGTCCTCGGGGATGTCGTCGAGATCGGCCCGGTTGCGCTCCGGAATGATCACGTCGGTCAGGCCGGCTGCGTGGGCCGCGAGGGCCTTCTGCTTCAGGCCGCCGATCGGCAGCACGCGGCCCTGCAACGTGACCTCGCCGGTCATGCCGACCGTGTGCTTCACCGGTCGGCCCGTGAGCAGCGACGCGAGCGCGGTCGTCATCGTGATGCCGGCGCTCGGGCCGTCCTTTGGAATCGCTCCAGCGGGGACGTGGACGTGGAAGCTGGTGTCCTCGAAGACGTGTTCGTCGAGGCCGAGCTTCTCCGCGTGTGAGCGCACGTAGGAGAGCGCGATCTGCGCCGATTCCTTCATCACGTCGCCGAGCTGGCCGGTCAGGACGAGCCCGTCCTTGCCCGGCATCTTGGTGGCTTCGACGAACAGCACGTCGCCACCGGTGCCGGTGACCGCCAGGCCGGTCGCCACGCCGGGCACCGCCGTTCGCTCCGCCGACTCCTGATAGAAGCGCTGTTTGCCGAGCGCATCGCGGACCGTCGGCTCGCCGATTGAAATCGGCGGCTCCACACTGCCGGAGGCCACGGTGGTCGCCGTCTTGCGCAACAGCTTGCCCAGCTCCCGCTCGAGCTGGCGAACCCCGGCCTCCCGCGTGTACTGGCTGACGATCAGCTCGAGCGTGATGTCGTCGATCGACACCTCTTCCTCGCGCAGCCCCGCCCGCTCACGCTGCCGCGGCCAGAGATAGCCGCGTGCGATCGCGACCTTCTCGTCGACCGTGTAACCGTCGAAGCGGATCACTTCCATGCGGTCGAGCAGCGGGCCGGGGATCGTCTCGGCCACGTTGGCGGTAGCGATGAAGACGACCTCCGAGAGATCGAGCTCGACGTCGAGGTAATGGTCGCGGAACGAGTGGTTCTGGGCGGGGTCCAGCACCTCGAGCAGTGCGGCGGAGGGATCCCCGCGCCAGTCGGCGCCGACCTTGTCGACCTCGTCCAGCAGGATCACCGGGTTCATCGTCCCGGCGTCGCGCAGTGCGCGCACGAGCCGGCCCGGCAGTGCGCCGATATAGGTGCGGCGGTGGCCGCGGATCTCGGCTTCGTCGCGCACACCGCCGAGCGACATGCGCACGAACTCGCGATTGAGCGCGCGGGCGATCGACTCGCCGACCGACGTCTTGCCGGTCCCTGGCGGCCCGATCAGCGTCAGGATCGCGCCGGAGCGCTTGTCCTCGGCAATGCCGCGTTCCTGTCGCAGCTTGCGCACGGCCAGGTACTCGACGATCCGCTCTTTGACGTCGTCGAGGCCGGCATGGTCGTTGTCCAGGACCTCGCGCGCGTTGACGGGGTCGAGCCGCTCCTCGGAGCGCTTCCCCCACGGCACGGCGAGCAGCCAGTCCAGGTAGGTGCGAATCATCGAGGACTCGCCGCTCTGGTCGCCCATCCGCTCCAGCCGACCGACCTCCCGCTCGGCCTGCTCACGGACCTCGTCGGGCAGATCGGCCTCGGCGATCTTCGCGCGGTAGTCCTCCGAAACCGAGGCGTCATCCTCGCCCAGCTCCTTGCGGATCGACTCCATTTGGCGGCGCAGGATGTACTCGCGCTGCTGACGCTGAGCGCCCTCCTCGACGTCCTCGCGGATCCGATGACGGATCTGCAGCTCGGCCAGCCGCTCGCGCTGAAGCCGCAAGGCGAGCTCGAGCCGCTCGACGACGTCGACCGCTTCGAGCAACTCGATCCGCTGCTCGAAGGTGATCTCAGGAGCGTAGGCCGCGGTGTCCGCGAGGGTGCCGACCTCGCGAATCGAGCGCACGAAAGACGAGATGCGCCCATCGTCACCGCGCAGCTCCAAAATTTCCTCCACGACCGCGCGGTACTCGCGCTCGAGCTCGCGGGTCCTCACGCCGGGCGGCTCCTCGTCGAGTCGCTCCTCTACATCAACCCGGAGCAGGCCCTGGGCGTCGGTGTGGGCGGCGCCGGCGACTCCGCGGTGCAAACCGACGAGATTGACGGCTGCGATGCCGCCTGGCAGGCGCAAGCGGTCGCCGACCTCTGCGACCGTGCCGACCTTCGCGTACTCCCCGTCGTGCCGTGGCACGAGCAACACGCGGTCCTCGTCGCCCACTTCGGCGGAGATCGTGACGTTCATGTTCGGGAAGACGACGTTGTCGTCAAGTGGGACAAGCAGCAAAGTGCTCAAAGCTTCATCACCCTTCTGTCGTAGCTACATCTCAAATAGTAGCTTCAGTCGATGAAGTTACCGAGCGGAGTTCGGCTGGGTCGCCCGGGTGGCCGGACTGGCCGCGCTTGACACATATTCCTATATGAGCATATAATTCTTCCAATGGCACGAGCAGCGACGACAGCGGACGCGTTCAACGCGGTGGCGGAGCCTCGGCGACGGCAGATCCTGGACGTCCTCATCGGCGGGGAGCGTCCAGTGAACGACCTGGTGCGCCTGGTCGGGCTGGCCCAGCCGCAGGTGTCCAAGCACCTCCGCGTGCTGAGAGAAGTGGGGGCGGTCGACGTGCGTCAGGAAGGACGGCAGCGGCTGTACCGGCTGAACGGCCACGCCCTCAAGCCCATCCACGACTGGGTGGAAAGCTACGAGCGCTCGTGGTCCGAGCGGTTCGACCGGCTCGATGTCGTGTTGGAGGAACTCAAACTGAAGGAGGACGAGCATGGCAGCGACGAGTAGCGGCACGGCGACGGTGACGCTCCCCACCGACGAGCAGATCCTGATCGCGCGGGAGTTCGATGCACCCAAGCACCTGGTCTACAGGGCGTTCACCACTCCCGAGCTGGTCAAGCGCTGGTGGCACGCAAATCGCGGCGAGATGACGATCGCCGAGATCGACCTCCAGGTGGGCGGCAAGTGGCGCTCTGTCATGGTCGCCGACGGCGGAATCGAGGTCGGTTTTCATGGCGAGTATCGCGAGATCGTCCCGAACGAACGGATCGTCTCGACCGAGGTCTTCGAGGGTCTTCCCGAAGGGGTATCCGAAGAGGAGGGCGCAACCTTAAACACCACGACGTTCATCGAAGCGGACGGGCGCACGACGGTCACCATCCTCGTGCAGGCAGCGAACAAGGTCTCGCGCGACGCGATCATCGAATCCGGGATGGAGGGCGGCTTGCAGGACGCCATGGACCTCCTCGAGCAGGTCGCGGTCTCGCTGCGCTGAGCGGCATCTCGACGACGGACCATCGGGACGACGCTCCCGGTGGTCCAGCGTCAACGGGCGCGTGGGGCCGGGGCTGAAGGCCGGCTAGGCTGGGCCGACCGTTTCAGGAGGCGAGGCGGCCCGCAGGCGCAGCGCGCGCGTTTGCGCGCGAGCCTCGCGCCACCAGATGAACTCGTACGCATGCAGCGCGACCCAGACGGCGGCCACGAGCGTGAGCGACACGAGGGCCGGCACCGCGATTGCCACCGGTGTCAGCGTTGCGCAGACGATGGCGGCAACGAAGCGGCCGCGACCGAGGGTGCGCGTCACACGCAGGCGGAGCCCCACGTACGCGAACAGGTAGAGCGCGGGACCGCCGCAGAGGCCGAGCGCCGAGATCGTGTCGAGCTTGTCGCCGAAATGCGCGAGCGTCGTCTTCATCGCGAACGCGAAGAGCACGATGCCCGCCACCATCGGCAGATGCAGATAGGTATAGACATCGCGCGCAAGGGCGATGCGCTGCGGGCCGGTTCGGTCGGCGAGCATCTGCTGCCCGCGGATCGGGAAGAAATCGAAGTACGCCAACCAGAACGATGTCGCGACCACGAACCCCAGCACGGCTGTGACGATCACGCCGGTGCCGAGTCCCGTGCCCCTCGCCCCGAGGCCGATGGCGATCAGGGACTCGCCGATCGCAATGATCACGATCAGCCCGTGACGTTCGACGAAGTGCGCCGGTTCCACGCGCCAGCCACTCATCCCACCGAGAAGCGGTCCGAAGAAGCCGATGACGAGCGCCGTCAGCCAGAGCACCGGCCGGAGCCCGCCGTGGACGAATCCCGCGGTGATGATCAGAGCGGCACCGGCAAGGGCCGAGGGAGCGCTCCGCAGGATCGCCGCCAGCAGTTCTCGATCGCCGCGTGCCGTGAGTGCGTACAGCGTGACGTGCATGACGTTCACGATCAGGAAGGCGACCCCGAAAACGACCCCGTGACGGCCGAACGTTTCGGGGACGGCCAGCGCGGCGACGAACATCGCCGCCATCGCGATCAGCATTGCACCCCACATCGCACCCTCACCTGGATCGAAGGTGTTGGTCAACCAGGCGTAGGCCGCCCATGCCCACCAGAGCGCGGCGAGGATCAGGAGACCGTGGCCGAGCCCACTCCAGGTCGGATCATCCGACAGGACCGTCGTGACCTGCGTGAAGCCGAAGACGAAGACGAGGTCGAAGAAGAGCTCGAGCGGAGTGACCCGCTGCTCGGGCTCAGCGTGTTGCTCGCTCACAGTCCGACGCTAGCGCGAACGGCTCGCGATCGCGAGTACGATCGTCGCAGTGGCGTACGACGAGGAACTCGCGGCTCGCATACGCGAACTTGTCGCCGGCGAATCCGGTCTGGCCGAGAAGAAGATGTTCGGCGGGCTCGCGTTTCTCATCGGCGGAAACATGGCGGTGGCGGCAAGCGGCCAAGGTGGAGTTTTGGTTCGCGTCGATCCAGCGCAGTCAGACACGCTCGTAGCGACGACTAACGCTCGTCTCATGGAAATGCGCGGGCGGTCGATGCAGGGGTGGCTACGAGTCGGCCCGGAGCACCTTCGCACCAAACCCCAGCTCGCCAAATGGGTCGAACTCGGCACGACCTACGCCCGCTCGCTACCTGCGAAGCGATAGATCCGGCGCAAAGACCCGCTGCGCCAGCTCCAGCCCGCCTTCAGGATTCGGGGAATCCTGAAGGGATTCCCTCGTTGAACAGTCAAGCGACAGCGAAGGGAGACAAAGATGTTCAAGAGCATCCTCGTTGCCTGGGATGGATCCGAGCACGCCAGGCGCGCGCTCGGCGAAGCGGTCGATCTCGCGCGCACGCAGGACGGCAGGCTGACGTTGCTGACGGTCGCTGCGCCACTCCGCGTCTGGCCGGGCTACGTCCCTCCGATCACCGAAGCCGACCTGATCAGCGCTGCAGAGAAGATTCTCGCCGAGGGAGAGGCGCTGGTTCCCGAGGGCATCCCCGTATCGGGGCGCACGGCCGCCGGAGACCCCGGCTTGGAGCTGGTGAAGCGCGCCGCAGCCGCAGAGCACGATCTGATCGTGATGGGGTCCCGCGGGCGTGGCGCGGTCCGCTCGGCCTTCCTGGGCTCCGTCTCGCACTTCGTCCTCAACCACACCACGGTTCCCGTACTCATCATCCACGATGGCGAGAGGGAGTCCGCGGTCCCTGAGGGCGACAGCTAGCCCCTGCTGCCATAGTCGCCGGCCACCCGGCTGTGGTCGGCGAGCACCTCCTCGATGACGTGTCGTGCGCTCAGTCGCCAGCCGAATCGGAGGCTGGCAAGGTCGGCCTGGGCATCGTCCACTTCCAGTGCTTGCACAAGAGTGATCAGCGCCTTCCACAGCGCCCAGCCACGACCACGCGCCCAGGTGCCTTCGTCCAACGACAGCCCGTTTCGCGCGAGGGCTGCATCCCATGCCTCGGTCGCCGCGTCCGTGTCGATCTCGGCCTTCAGAGTCGAGATCGCCTCTCTCGTCTCGGTGTCTGAGGTGGCCAGCGGCCAGCCGCGAAGGAAGTTGTGCTCCCCGGGTTCCGGGCCGCCTGCAGGATCGATCCTGTAGAGAGCGGCGAGGAAGTCGGCCAGGTCGGACGCGAACCGGTTGAGATCTCCGACTCGATCCACCGTCGCGTGCCGGCCCGCGAGCCACCGGTACACAGACCACGGCCTCGGGAACCCGCTCCCGGGGATGCCTTTGGCCAGCGGCCGAGGGATCGGAAGCGGTAGTTGTGGCGCGAGGATCGGCAACCATCGGTGCTCCTTGTCGACCTGCGCGACGTACCAATCGGCACTCGGCAGTCGAACCGCCAGGTCCTGGCCGAGCCGGAAGGTCGTGTTGTCCCAACCATCGAGTTCGACGGGCGTCACAGGAAGGTCAGCCCAGCAAGGGAACTGAGCCGCGACCAGGCGGGACACGAGCTCCGGCGTGATCGCGGCTTTCTCCACGGACTGGATTGTCTATCGGGTCACCGGAAGCACGGAGCGGCGGCGGGACTTACTGAGTCGTGCCCTCTGGCCGCCGCGCTTCCGTCTCGAAGAAGCCCGCTTGGTAGGCGAGCACGACTGCCTGTACGCGGTCGCGGAGGTTCAGCTTCCGGAGGATGTGTGTGACGTGCGTTTTTACGGTGGTGTCGATGTAGAGCTCCTGTCCGATCTCTCCGTTGGACAGGCCGCCGGCGATCAACCGAAGAATTTCTTGTTCACGTGCGGTGAGCTCGTCGAGTTCTTTCGGGGGTGTGGGGCGTGGGCTGCGTGAGAATTGTTTGATGTGCTCGTGTTGGTCTTCCAGCACGGCTTCGGCAAGAGCCTGCTGGGCTTCAGTTCGACCGCGGGCATCGCACCCGTCGTGCCGCCACTGCTGTTCGTGATCCTGTTCGGGCTCTCGATGGACTACCACGTGTTCGTCATGGTCGCAGTCTTCTCGATCTTCGCCACCCTCGATGCTGATGTTCAAGCAGTTCGGCGTCGGGCTCGCGGCGGCGATCCTGATCGACGCCACGATCGTCCGCGGCGTGTTGCTGCCGGCGACGATGAAGCTGCTCGGCGAGCGGAACTGGTACCTCCCCCGCTGGCTCGAGTGGTTGCCGCGCCTCGAGCACGAGGAGCCGTCAACGGCCCCGGAGCCGAAGTCGGCTCCGGCTTCGGCCTCGGCGTAGCCCCTGCCACGGAACCTGGCCGCGGATCGACGCGGCCGGGATCGATCCAAACGGAGCCCGCGGTTAGACAACGCGGCGTTCCTGGATGAAGATCACCACCATCGGTGGGTCCAAACGCTCTGCAAATGTTCGACACGGGAGGCTGAGTGAGCTCGGGGAGGTTTGATCTGAGTGGGCGCACGGCCTTGATCACCGGGGCAGCGCGTGGTCTCGGGCGGGCGATCGCCTTGGCGTTCGCAGAAGCGGGTGCGGATGTCGCACTGGGGCTTCGGGACGTGTCGCGGGATGAGGGCGTTGCGGAAGAGATCCGCTCACTTGGTCGACGAGCGTTACCGCTGCAGATGGATGTGGGCGAGCTCGATCAGGTCAACGCTGCTGTTGCGGCGACAGTCGAGGAGTTCGGGGCGATTGAGCTGCTCGTGAACAATGCCGGCGGGGGTGCGGGCCACGTCCCTGCCGAAGAGGTGTCACTCGACGCTTTTCAGCGGACGCTCGACGTCAACCTCAGAGGCACGTTCGTCGCCTGCCAGGCGGCGTTCGCGCCGATGCGCGAGCAGGGGTTCGGCCGCATAGTCAACGTCTCTTCGCAGGCCGGTCTGGTGGCGCTGCCCGGCGAAGCGGTCTACTGCGCGGCCAAAGCAGCCGTGTCGCATCTCACGCGCTGTCTGGCAGTCGAGTGGGGGCAATACGGGATCACCGCCAACGCAGTCGCGCCTACATTCATCCGCACCCCGGGAACGGAACGCGGCCTGTCCGATCCGATTTTTCGGGCGGACGTCGAGGAGCGGATCGCGGCCCTGCACCGGATAGGAGAGCCGGATGAAGTCGCCGGCGCCGTCGTTTTTCTCTGCTCGCCGGCCGCGTCTCTGATCACCGGCGAGACACTCGTAATCGACGGCGGCTGGACGGTTCGCTAGCTCGGTACGGGAGCCGCGCGCGGGGTCCCGTAACCGAGAAGGGGGCCGAAGGGCTACGGTCCGGACTCCGTTGCCTGTCCTCGAGGGAGGAGATCATGAGCGTCCCACGTGAGGGTGGCTGCGCCTGCGGAGCGGTTCGCTACCGGCTTACGTCCGATCCGCTCTTCACGCATTGCTGTCACTGCCGCAACTGCCAGAAGCAGACCGGAAGCGCTTTCGTCATCAACCTGCTGATCGAGGCCGACCGTGTGGAGCTGCTCGCGGGAGTGCCGCAGCCGGTCGACGTACCTCGCGACGACGGCAGCAGACAACGGATCCTCCGATGTCCGACCTGCCAGGTGGCGGTTTTCAGTCAGTACGGACGCCCCGAGGTGCTCTTCGTTCGCGGCGGTACGCTCGATCGGCCATCGGAAGTTGCTCCCGACGTTCACATCTTCACCAGATCCAAGCTGAGCTGGGTCACGCTCCCGGACTCTGTGCCGGCGTTCGAGGTCTACTACGACATGAAGGCTCTCTGGCCAAGCGCCAGTATTGAACGGCTCGAAGCGACCAAGGCGCCAGCGAGCTCCGACGCCTGAGACCAGCGCTGGGCGTCCTCGACCGGTCGTTGGTTCATTCGAACAGACGGCGGATGAGCCCCGCCTCTTCTCGGGCGGGGCATACGGAGAGCCGCTCGTCTCCATGGCGCCGACCTCACCCACCAGGCGCTCGATGTCGGCCGGTGACAAGGCGGGCGCGAGCTCGAACTTGACCTCGTCGCCGTCCGCGTCGACGAGCCTGGTGGCTGAGCGCGTCTAATCGCCTCGACTGGATTCAGCTAGCGCCGGCGCAGCGCGGGGTCGGCAACGGCGGGCGGTGTCCAGCCGCTGTCGGCCAAGGTGAAAGTCGTGCCCGGCAGGACGATCTCGTCGATCCGGTCGAGCATGGCCGCGTCCAGCCGAACGTCGACCGCGCCGAGTTGGCTCTCGAGCTGCTCCATGGTGCGCGGCCCGATGATCGCGGCGGTCACCGCCGGATGGTGAAGTACGAAGGCGATCGCCATGTGGATGAGCGTCAGGTCCGACGCGTCGGCGAGTTGTGCGAGCGCATCGGCCGCATCGAGCTTGCGCTGGTTCTCCGGTAGCGCGAGGTCATACCGCTGCGGAATCCGTTGCGCCCGCGTGCTTGGCGGCGGTTTCTGGCCCTTGCGCCATCGTCCGGTGAGCCAACCGCCTGCGAGCGGGCTCCACGAGATCACGCCCATGCTGTACTCCTGGCAGATCGGCAGCACCTCGGCCTCGATACCCCGCACGAGCATCGAGTAGGGCGGCTGCTCGCAGACGAACCGCTCGCGCCCGCGACGCTCGGCCGTCCACTGCGCCGCGACGATCGAGCTCGGCGGATAGGTCGACGATCCGATGTAGCGCACCTTGCCGGCTCGGACGAGATCGGTGAGCGCGCCGAGCGTCTCGTCATGGTCCGTGTGGGGATCCCAGCGATGGATCTGGTAGAGGTCGATCCAATCGGTGCCGAGCCGGCGCAGACTCGCCTCGCACTCCTGGATCAGCCAGCGGCGCGAGTTGCCACGCTCGTTCGGATCGTCTCCCATCGGGCCGTGCGCCTTGGTAGCGAGAACGACTCCGTCGCGGCGATCTTTGAGCGCCTTGCCCACGATCGTCTCCGACTCCCCGCGCGAGTACACGTCGGCGGTGTCGACGAAGTTGATCCCCGCGTCGAGCGCGCGATGGATGATCCGGATCGAGTCCTCGTGATCAGGATTGCCCCACGCGCCGAACATCATCGCGCCGAGGCAGAGCGAGCTCACCTCGACCCCCGTCCCTCCGAGCTTCCGGTGCTCCACCTCCCAACCGTACCCTCGAAGACGCAGATCACGCATTTGGCTTGCGTGACCATCTGCGGCGGCATAGTTGAGCTCGGCCGGCGGGTGGTGTACTGATTGCGCGTGGCTCCAAGTTGGTTTGAGCTCGTCGCATGGGTCGCGCTCGGACTCGGGTTCGCGTCCGCGCTCGTCATCGTCGCCGACATCTTCGTGCTGGGTAACCGGCAGCACATGGCGATCATGGACATCGCCTTTCCGCTCACCGCGCTCTACATGGGACCGATCGCTCTCTGGGGGTATTTCGCGCGCGGACGGCGGATGTCCCGCAAGCGGATGCACATGCACGCGGCCGGGATGAACGAGGAGGCCCGCGACTCGTGGTGGCAGGTGTCGCTCTCGGACAGCCACTGCGGCGCCGGCTGCGTGCTCGGGGACATCGGCGGCGAGTGGATCGTCTGGGCGAGCGGCTGGGTGATCGGCTCGACCGCGACGCTCGGCCCCGAATACATCCTCGACCTGCCGCTGGCCTGGACGTTCGGGATCCTCTTCCAGTACTTCGTCATCGCACCGTTACGCAACCAGGTCGGCGAGTTGGCACCGCTTGGCGACGCGATCAAGTCGGACACGCTCTCGGTGCTCAGCTTCGAAGTCGGCCTATTCGGCTGGATGGCGATCGAGCACTACGTGATCTGGAATCCGCCGATCGACAGCTCCAGCCACTGGTTCATGATGCAGATCGGGATGGTGCTGGGCTTCTTGACCAGCTGGCCGGTCAACCGCTGGCTGCTACGCCAAGGCATCAAGGAGCCGATGCCCACGGTCTGAAAGCGATCCGGAGGAGCCCATGAGAGTGGCCTCGCCCCCAGAGATATTCCTGCTACCCACCACGACGCAGGCGATCTGGTCTGGCATCCTTTTGGCATGGCTCTCCGCTGTCTGCTGGTAGACGACTCCACCTACTTCCTCGAGGCTGCCTCAAAGCTCCTCGAGGCTCAGGGACTCGACGTGGTCGCTGCGGCGTCCACGTCGGTCGAAGCTCTGGAGCGCGTTCGGGACCTCGAGCCTGACGTGGCGATCGTCGACATCGATCTGAACGGCGAGAGCGGCTTCGACCTGGCCTGGCAGCTCGCCCGGACTTCTGCTGGGACTTCGATGAGCATCATCCTGACCTCGACGCGCAGCGAGTCGGACCTCGCCGAGCTCATAGCAGTGACGCCCGTGCTCGGGTTCATCTCCAAGGAAGAGCTCTCCGCCGGTGCGATCTGCGACTTCGTCGCCGACCGTAATCACGGTCGCGGCTGCAGGCACGAGGCGCTCGTCTACGCGTCGATGGACGAGCTTGCTGCAGGGACAGTGGCGTTCGTGCAGCAGGGCTTGACGCGTGGTGAGCAACTGCTCGTCGTATTGAGAGAGGCGGGTCGGACCGTTCTTCAAGAGGCGCTCGGAGGAGCTGCAGCCAAGATCGAGTTCGCGGACGCCATCGAGTGGTATCAGAGCCCCGAACATGCCTTCGAACGGTACGGTCGCTACCTCGCCGACCATCTCGAGGACGGAGCGTCTCGCGTGCGGGTCGTCGCCGAGGTGATCTGGCCCGAGAGCTCGGCAACGGCCGACGTCGCCCGATGGAAGCGCTACGAAGCCGGGATCAGCCCTGAGCTGGCTGCTGTGCCCGTGTCGTTCATCTGTGCCTACAACACCCAGGAGCTGCCTGCGGAAATCGTCATGGATGCTCGCCGGACGCATCCCGTTTTGCGGACCGCCGAGGGCGCGCGGCCAAGCGCGCATTATTCGCAGCCGGCTGCTTTCGTCCGCAGCCTTGAGCGCGAGGTGCCCGAGTTGGTGCCGGACCGCTAGCGCCGGCGGCGCGAAGCCTCGGGGCCCGGCCGGTTGGACTCTGCGACCGGGTGGAGGCCTGGGCGGAGTTGCGTCCGCACGGCTGCGGGCGGGACCCCGATCACGCTGACGCTGATCTCGTCCGAGACCTTCAGACGGACGTCCTGAACCTCGTCTACGGCCCGGCCTAGTCGATCGGCGACGCCAGCGACGAGGATGTCAAGGTCCACTCCACCTGACCCAGCAATAGTAGTTCACGCGCGCGCGCGAATATCAGATCTCGCAATCGCATTCAATAACCAAAATCGCCGACCGCTTCTACGTCTTCTACCTCGACATGTAGCAAGAGTGACCGTCACCACTTTCGCAACCGGAGAAAGGAGAGCAAGGTGATCACGACTGTCAGCCCGCACTCCGTCGAAGAGACCGTCGAGCGTTTGCGAGGTTCGCTCGAGCGGCGGTCCATCACCGTCTTCGCGACCATCGATCACGCGGCAGGCGCGCGCGAGGTCGGGCTGGCGCTGCCAGACGAGACGGTCGTCGTATTCGGCGATCCGCGGGCCGGAACACCGCTGATGCAGAAGGATCCGACCGTCGGGATCGAACTTCCTCTCAGGGTGCTCGTCTGGGATGAGCGGGGAGCGACGAAGGTCGGCTACGAGGATCCAACGGAGCTTGCCGACCGCTACAGGTTGGACGAGACGCAGGAGCGGCTAGAGCGGATGCGCGCCCTTCTTGCCGAGCTCGCCGCCGAAGCTGCCGCCTAACGCGCCGACCCTCAGGCCGTCCCGCTCGCGATTGCGACGCGGTAGAGCGAGACCGCGAACACCCGCCTGATCACGCTCACGGCCACTCCCACGCCGAACCCGC
>WNGO01002045.1_pt1 | contig 24671 bp, 19 predicted proteins | sample 5400511 | NCBI WGS metagenome assembly WNGO01 (sample SAMN13153380, study PRJNA577476) | soil metagenome | isolation source: 20 cm soil or saprolite under Garry oak tree replicate 2 | place: USA:California | collected 2016-06-15 | reverse complement strand
TAATCTTCCAATTCAGATCGATCATATTCTTCGGTTCATAAGGCAACGCCAGTTGCTCCACATGATCGCGCTCGGCGAGCCACTCCTGGTTGTGGGTCTCGTTGTACTCGAGGTCGAAGGTATGCCAGCTCTGTTGCGCAATCTCGAATGGGCTCACATCAGGTTCGCAGCCGTCGGCTTCGTCGCCCGGCATGACAGTCACGCCCTTGTAGTGGATCTTTAAGAACTCCGCGTACGGCAGATCGAAGTTCTTTCGCGGTTTGTCGTGAGTGACGTTCTGCTCGAAAGCATGAGCGATGAGGGGCAGACGGCTCGATACAGTGCGGGCGCTATAGATGATACGCACCCAGTTCGTGTTGGGTTCTCCGTATAAGGGTCGGGCGTTGTTGTAAATGCGATCGGTTAAAAACTCGAGACTTGCACGCTGCGTCGGGGCGTATCCCTTCTCCACTGCTTTCAAATAGCCTCGTGTTGTGAACTGCGACGGATGGCAGGCGATGCAGAGCTGGGTTTCGGAGTGCTGCATGCTAGTGCGCAAGGCGATCGCTCCCCGGCGGGGTGTGTTGGAGAGCCAGGAGTCGCCCATGTTGACCAGGAAGTCCATGCCTGCGCGCACCGCATCGTGTGGATCTTTATTCGGCGGCGGGGAATATTGATACGTGTGCAACTGATAAGCCGGGTGATTCGCCGCCACCCGCACGTAGTATTCCTGCCCCGGCTGAAGAATGCGGGTGCGGAACTTGTAGAGGCCGGGATAATTCTGGGTCGCCTCGACCTGATAAACAAACTGTCCGTCGTTGAATGGGAGCACATCCGCCTGTCCGTCGGCGTCCTTGCCCGCCCGGAAGATGTCGACGTCGAAAGGCACGTCGCGATCCGTCACATTCAACAAGAAGTAAACCAGCCGCGGTTGCGCCTCGTGGAAGGTGAACCGGAACCACTGGAACCCTTTAACCATCGCTGCGTATCCATCTTCACTCTTCGATGGAGCGTAGGGGCGCTCGTCATCGCTGCCGAATATGGTCTGGCCCAGTTCGAACGGCTGGGCGTTTTGCCACGAACCGTTGGGCGCCGCAGCGATGAGGCCCCGCTTAAAGTCAGCTACACCGCGTGGCAGGGCAGCTGTACCCTGGAGAATCTTGCTGAGGGTCGCGCTAATCTCCGGAGTCTGCGTTCCGGAATCTGAGGTCAGGTTGACCGTCACCGGTCCCGCGGCCCGCGGCTGCAGCGTCAGATAGAAATCGAGGTCTGCGGGGTGCAACCACTTGGACGCGACTTCTCCCTGTGCGTCGTTCACCGTGACTTTGACGGAGTCGGTCCCCTGTAGTTGCGTGAGGTCCTTCACCGCTAGGGTTAGGGCGTATAGGCTTCCCGGGTGCGCGTTGGGCAATTTGATATTCCGTGCCGAGGCTGGGGCGGTTTGACCGGCGTGGACGGATCGTCCGGCGTGGACGATTGCACCGATGGTGCATGCAAGGATGGCAAGCGGAACGACGGCCCACCTCGCGATTCGTTGACTTCTGGGTCTGCTCTCCATGTGATTCAACCTCGCGTGTGGCCCTTGGGGGCCGAATGTGATCTCAAGGCCGTCAGGAACTATATACCGATCGGAGTTCCGCAGGCACACTTTTTGAGACGTCTCAATTTTCATGTCGGTTACCGCAAGGGAGGCTATCGCGGCAAAACAATTACGCCCCATGGCCCAGTCCCGGCTGGAATCGTTGCGGCCACTGTGTTGTCGGCAAGATTCACTACCGAAATGTTATTCGACGGCCCGTTGGCCGAGTAGAGAGTCTTCGCGTCCGGCGAGAGAGCGATGCCCCACGGACGCTTACCCACTGTCACCGAACCGAGAACGGTCTGAGTCGCCGTGTCAACCGTGAAGACCTGCTGCCCGCGGCCTGTGCTGACGTACAGCCTGGTCGCGTCGGGTGAAAGCAGCACAGCCATCGGTTTGATCATGCCGGGTTTACCGAGAGGGATCGTCTTCAACGTCTTGAACTTCACCGCGTCCACCAGAACGACCGTCCCGTCATTTTCGGCGTTGACGTAGGCACGAGAACCGTCAGGCATGAATGCGATCGAGCGCGGACGACGCCCAACCTTGAAGGTGGAGATAATGTGGCCCGCCGCGAGATCGAGCACGGCGATGGTGCCATCCTCTTCAGACGTAATAAACACCCGCTTTCCATCCGGGGCGACCCGAACTCCTTCGGGCTGACCGCCTATCTTGATCGTCTTCAGCACCGTCCCCGAGGCGATGTCAACGATGCTCACCGCTGACGTGTCTTCATTGTCGGGCGGCGGCAGCGTGCTTTCGTCCACATCAGGGCCAGCGATCGGCGAACCGCTCAACGCAACGTACAAAGTCTTTTGGTCGGGGCTGGCGTGAATCCCACGCGGGCGTTTACCCAGCGGAACCGTAGCGATGACCTTGCGGGTGCCGGAGTCAATCACGCTGAGATCGCCCGACACTTCGTTGGTCACGTAAATCCGAGGAGCCGAAGATTCGGCAGCGGTCTCCGGAGCAGGGCTGGCCGGCGGTTTCGCGGAGTTGCAGCCTGCCAGAGCCAGGCAAACACCAAATGCCAGCAATATGAAAAATCTCTTGCGCATCAATTCGTCCCCTTGAACGTAACGTCCGCCTGCGTGTTCGAATGCGGAGCCACCATTACCTGTTGCTCCTGCGTTCCCAGTTTTTCTTGCCATGTCGCGACGGTGTAGCTGCCGGGCGGCAGGTTTCTGATGCGGTAGCTGCCGTCTTCCCCGGAGACGGCGAAATAAGGATTATCCATGACACCGACGTAAGCCTGCATCCAGCTATGAATATTGCACTTCACGTGGATCATGACCTCCGGCCGGCGAACTTTCGGGCAAGCGGCGGCTCTCCCGCTCCCTGACTATGGTTGCACTCCCGGTTGATCTGCGCCATGGGTGAATACTGTGCGTGACCGGATCGGATTTCGTAATCCGCAGGGCATGGTTCGTCTGAATACCAAGAACGCGCGGCCTGAACCAGCACCCATTCTGATCAATCGCAACCGGCGTTGAGGGCGTCGCAAAGGTTTTTACCTCCAGCCCGGATTTCACGTATACGAAGGCGTTAGCCAACCCGCCTCTGGATGACACAACCAGAGACTCAGCCAACGCGTTTCCGTGGTGCGCTTCGACGCACGCGGGATCTCCGCTCATGTCAATCTTCTTCGGCAAGGGCCTTTTTCCGATATAGCGAATCATTCCCGAGATAGATCCGGCCGTGAGCGGATCAACCTGGTAGGCGGGAGCGGCAGCCTCTTGCATTTGTTTCGGCGGCGCAGTTTTCCTGGAATTTGGGGAACAGCCGGTGGCGATCGCCATCAAAAAGAGCAGGCAGCAGAAACGAAACGGGCAAACACGGTTCATAGAGCGAACAGATTTCTTGGGTGATCATACCGCGCTTCCGAGTATCACTCCCAAGGAACATAAACCGCTCGAAATCCGGGCCGCATCTCATTGACAGATGTCGAACGCGGCGACTAGTATTCTGCTCGCGAATGAGCCGTCTCATTCCCCCGATTCTGAGGAGCACATCCTCACCAGGCGGTGCCAGGTGAGCGCCACTCTCGTTTGAGTCAGTCAGCAAGCGGGAGCCACTTCCCGGATTTCAGAGAGCGCAGTCTTCTACCGGAGGGTGTCAGCTTCATGTCTCTCCATAGCGGTTTGAGCAGCACGCACGGCTTGAGGGTCTTGCGGGCGATTTGTCTTGTAGGATGTGCGCTAGTGACGCTAAGCCCGGCGTACGGCCAATCTACTGCCGAGTGGCTCACCAGCAGCGCGGACCCGGCGCGTGACGCCTGGCAGCGCGGCGATTCGAAGATCACCACGAAAAACGCACGCAAGCTGCAACTGCTCTGGAAAACAAGAGTTGAGAGCAAAACGATGGGGATGCAGTCGTTCCGGGAACCATTGATTGTTTCCGGCGTAAAGACTGCGGACGGCGCCCGAACCGTCGCCATTCTCGCGGGAGCGTCGAACGACGTTTTCGCCCTTGATGCGGAAACCGGAAAAGTAATCTGGCAGACCAAGCTGAAGTGGTCATCCGAGAAGCCGCAGGAGCCCGGCGAAGGCGCCGGCTTTATCTGCACCAACGCACTGACTGCCACTCCGGTGGTCTCTCCGATGGACGCGCCTGTCAGGCGCTTATATGTGCTCACCAGCGATGGTTACCTGCGCATCATGGACCTGTCCACCGGCAGCGATACCGATCCGCCGATTCAGGTCCTTCCCATGCCCTACGGCAAACCTTACGGACTGAACCTGGTCAAGAACGTGCTCTACACGGTCACCGGTCAGGGTTGCGGCGGCGTGCCCAATGCCCTCTACGCGGTCAATCTCGAGAACCGGAAGGTTACCGTGTCCACCCCGCCACAGGCGGGCTTGTGGGGCACGGCCGGACCCGCGGTAGACTCGGATGGAACGATCTACTTTGAGTCCGGCGATGGTCCCTACGATGCCGCCGCCGGAAAGCTCTCCACGAGCGTCGAGGCGTTCACATTTTCGAATGACCAGTTGACCCTCAGGGACTATTACTCACCCAGTAATCACGTCTGGCTCACGCGGCGAGACCTGGACATGAACGTCACACCCGTGGTTTTTCCCTACAAAGGGCGGGAACTCATCGTCGCTTCCGGCAAGGAAGGCCGCTATTTCGTCCTCGACAGCAAGTCCTTGGGTGGCGCCGATCACCTGACACCCTTATTCCGCAGCGAACTCATCTCCAACAAGAACGTGAATTTTCAGAAGGAAGGTACCTGGGGGAGCCTCGCCAGTTGGGAAGACAAAAAGGGCACACGTTGGGTACTGGGTCCGACCGGTGGTGAAACTGCGGTGAAATTTCCGAGGTCCTACGGATCAACGCCGAACGGCGGAGTCGTTGCCTTCAAGCTGGAGGAAAAGGACGGCAGGACGGAACTCGTTCCAGCCTGGCAATCGCGAGACATGCTCACTTCCGAGCCTCCCATTATTGTCAACGGCGTAGTGTTCGTCCTGGCGGCCGGCGAATACACCATGCAGGCCAACGATGCGGTGGGCGGACTCTTCAGCGCGGAGGAACGGCTCAATCACTCCGTTCCCGCGAAGCTGTATGCGCTGGATGCGATGACCGGCAAGGAACTCTACTCGAGTGGAGATCAGGTCACGTCGTTCCTTCACCAGGCGGGCCCATCCGTCGCCGACGACAAGGTCATGTTCGGCACATTCGACGGAACGATCTATTGCTTCGGACTGAAATAGATTCAGCATGCGTTCGTCTGGCGTTCGGTTTAGCGGAAACGGATTGGGGATTGCGGACGTGAAGAAAAAAATCTCAGGGTGGACAATCGGGGCGTGTTGTGCCGGGGCCTTTCTTTTTGCCGCTGCGGCAGTTGCTCAGGAACAGAGCGGCGACTGGAGATTGACCGGTGCAGACGCGGGACAGACTGGCTGGCAAAAGGGCGAAATAGGCCTCACCCCGGAGAACACCGGCGCCAAGTTCAAATTCCTGTGGAAGATCAAGCTCGGGCAACCGTCGAAGGAGGCGCGATCCTTCAGCGAGCCGCTACTGGCAGGTCGCCTGATCAATGCTCAGGGCTTCAAAGACATCGTGTATTGGAGTTCCGCGGACACGCTCTACGCCGTGGACTCGGAGTTGGGTTCGATGGTTTGGACGAAGGAGTTCAAATCATCCTCCAGGCCTGCGCCGCGATGCGCAGTCTCGAGCCTGCCGATACTGATGGAGCCGCCGATGGTAATCAATTTCAACGCCCGGCGGCGGCGCGTTCCAGGTGCTGCGAGGCCACCTGAGGCACCCCCGGCGGCGCCCAATGAGCGCCGCCTCGGCGTCGCGCCGGGAGGAGGCTACTTCAGGTTGAAGGGCATCTACGTGTTGACCCCGGACGGTATGCTCCACGAGCAGGTGATGACCACCGGCGCTGATTTCGCGCCTCCCGTGAAATTTCTCCCGGCCGCGGACGCAAGCGCGTTCGGCTTGAACTTCGAAGACAAAATGATCTACACCGCAACCGGCCACGGCTGTGGCGGCGTGCCCAACGGTCTGTGGGCGATCAACTTGGCTTCACCCGACTACACTGTCGCGAGCTATCCATCCCAGCAGGTCCGTCCTCTCGCGCTCTCCGGTCCGGCAATCACACCCGACGGCAACTCGATTGTCGTCACCGGCGCCGGAACCTCAGATTCAAATTCCGGCGTCTATGCCGGCAGCGTGGTCTCGGTCGCGAAAGACATGAAAGTTGCGGACTGGTACACTCCCGCCGGCGGAATGGCCAGCTACGAGAGCGTTTCTCCAGCCACTTTCACGTACAAGGAAAAGCAGTTGGTGGTGGCCCCCGGAAAAGATGGGAGTCTAGCCCTTCTGGACGCCGCGTTGCTGGGCGGCGCGGATCACCACACCCCGCTCTTCGAAACGCCTCCCGTCGCCAAGGCTGGCGAAAAGCACGACTGGGATGGGTTCGCGACTTGGCAGGATAAGGAAGGCACATTCTGGGCATTCGCCTCTATCTCCGCCGGCATCACTCTGAATGACAGCGCCGTCAAGCTGAATGGTCCCACTACGCACGGTGGGGTCGTGGCATTCAAAATCGCCGAAACCGATGGCAAGTTCGCTCTCAACCCCGTATGGGTCTCGGAGGACATGGTGAATCCAGCGCCGCCACGGATCGCCAATGGTGTTGTGATCGCTCTGTCCGGCGGCAACCCCTCAACTCACGCCAAGCTGTTTGTACTGAATGCCGCGACCGGGGAGGAACTCTATTCCAGCAAGGATGAGATCCCTAGCTACGCGGATCTGTCCGGTGTTTCCGTAGGCGACAGTCACGCGTTTTTTACGGATCACGATAACGTCCTCTATTCCTTTGGGATCGGATTAGAGCACTGAGGAGCCGAGTCGCTGCAGGCTAACGTTTTGCCACACCGCAAAATGAGCGGCTAGGAGATTACGAGAATGCTGAATCGAACGACTGTTCAGGGAGCTGTCAACGCAGGCAAGGGTGTGCTCCGGTTGGAGCCGTGCTGGGTGCCGCGTTGTTTCATGATTCCCGGACGCCGGCTAAAACTTCATCCTGACGATCTGTACGCCTTCGGCGCGCACAGAGGCGGGATCAACGAGCGGTGGTTTTCTTCGACCACAAAAGCCTCGAACGGCCTCGCCACCACGCCCGATGAAGGCCTCAGCTATGTTCACGCTTCTGCGGGAAGCAAATTTCTGCTCAAGGATGCGGTTGAAAGCGCCGGCGATCTGCTGCTCGGTTCTGACGTCATGGAGCGTGAAAAGGGCTGGAATCTGCTCTGCAAGTTTTTCGACAACATGGGCCCGATTCCGCACCACATGCATCAGAGCGACAAGTTCGCCAAGCTGGTCGGACACAAGGGCAAACCCGAAGCCTACTATTTCCCTCCGCAATACAACCAGATTGGCAATAACTTTCCCCACACCTACATGGGCCTGGAGCCCGGAACCACAAAAGAAGACATTCACCGTTGCCTGGAGAACTGGAACCGCGGGGACAACGGAATCATCTTCCACGCCCGCGCTTACCGTCTCGAGCCGGGCAGTGGATGGCAAATCGACCCAGGCATTCTGCATGCTCCCGGGTCGCTGGTTACGTATGAGCCGCAGGTCAACAGCGATGTGTTCGCGATGTTCCAGTCGGAGGTCGAGGGACGCATCGTGGATTGGAGCCTGCTGACCAAGGACGTACTGCCCGAGTACCATCACGATCTCGACTATCTGATCAGCATGTTGGACTGGGACGCCAACGTGAACCCGGCGTTCGCCAAGAGCAACAAGCGGCACCCGGTGCCGGTTCGTCCGATCAGGGAAACCGAAGAAGCGGGATACCGCGAACTGTGGATCACCTACGGCGGCGGATACTACTCCGCGAAGGAACTCACCGTCTTGCCCGGCCGCACCGTCACGATCAAAGATGCGGCTGCCTACGGGTTGATTCTTACCCAGGGATACGGCAAGCTCGGCGCAACTCCGGTTTCCACGCCGTCCATGATCCGCTTCGGTCAACTGACAGAGGATGAACTGTTCGTGACCGCCGCCGCAGCGAAGGAAGGTGTGCGCATCGAAAACCCGAGCAGCACCGACCCGCTGGTGATTCTGAAACACTTTGGTCCCGGCAATCCGGATGCCGAACCGTTGCGCAAAGACCGCTGAAAAGGGCATCCGCTATGAGCACCTCTAAACATAAGTCCCCGGCCCTTCACAACGCGATGTGGCCGGGCATTGTCGGGAAAGGCTCTGACTCCGAGCCTTTCATTGACCTCGACACCATGCTGAGCCTCACCGCTGCGGCCGAAGTAGATAGGACGAAGTTCGACGGCGTCGACCTGTTCCTGTCGCTGCCTCACACAGACATCGATTCAACGGACGACGATCTCAAGCTACTCGCGGAAAAACTGGCTGCGCACAACCTCGTAGCCGGCTCGCTGGTCGCGCCGGTTTGGCCTCCGGTCGGCGGAGGGTCCGCCATGGGATCCGAGGAAGAGCGCAGCGCCTTTCTCACCCAGGTTCGTAAAGCCTGCGCCATCGGCAAGAAGCTTCGAGACCTCGGCGTTCGTAAGTACGGAGTTGTACGCATTGACTCCGCCGTGGGCCCCGCATCCTGGGCCGAAAATCCAGCCGCAAACACTATGCGAATTGCAGACACATTTCGCGAGGCGTGCACCGTTGCCGAGGGATACGGCGAGCGGCTCGCCGCCGAAGGCGAAATCTGCTGGGGCGCAATGCATGGATGGAAGCACATGGTGGAGCTTCTGGAACAGGTCGGACGCCCCAAGACGCTTGGCTTTCAGGCCGACATGGCGCACACCATGCTCTATACGCTGGGCTACAACTCTCCCGAGAGCAGAGTCCTTCCCGCAGACTATGACTGGTCGGATCGCGGCGTTCTGGTCGAAGCGCTTCGTCAAGTCGCCCAGGCATTGCGTCCTTGGACGATAGACTTCCACGTCGCGCAAAACGACGGCACGGTCAAAGGCTCGGGCTCGCACGATAAGACCGGACGCCACTGCCCGCCCGACGATTCCAACGGCAAGATGGATATCGTCAAAATTGCCGGCCTATGGATGCGCAAAGACGATGGAACTCCGACTCGGGCCTACAAACATATCTGCTGGGACGGCTGTATGTTTCCTAACGCCATGATGACCTCGCCCGAGACATGGGTGAAGATTCTGGCGACTCTGATTCGCGTGCGCGATGCGCACGGGTGGGACTAACACGCGGAGGCTACAGCTGTGTCGAACAAGGCCGTGTCGAAGAAGAAAGACTTGAATGTCGGGATCGTCGGCTACGGATTCATGGGGCGCACCCATTCGAATGCGTACCTGCAGGCCCCCCGTTTTTTCGATGTGGCCTACCGTCCGGTGTTGAAAGCAGTCTGTGCGCGCAACGCGGACCGGGTAAAGGGATTTGCTGAGAACTGGGGCTATCAATCGGTAGAGACCGACTGGCGCGCTCTAGTTACACGTAAAGATATTGACCTCATTGATATCGCCAGTCCGAATGACACTCACGCCGAGATCGCGATTGCCGCGGCCAAGGCCGGCAAGATGGTCCTCTGCGAAAAGCCCCTCGGCCGAACCGCAGAAGAAGCCAAAGCCATGGTGGATGCGGTAGAGAAAGCGAAAGTCCCGAACATGGTCTGGTACAACTACCGGCGCGTTCCCGCCGTGGTGCTGCTGAAAAAGCTTCTCGACGAAGATCGCTTCGGCCGCATCTTTCATTATCGTTCCCAGTTCTTGCAGGATTGGACCATCTCGCAGGATCTGCCTCAGGGCGGCGAGGGTCTGTGGCGATTGGACAGCGCGGTGGCGGGAAGCGGTGTCACCGGAGACCTGTTGGCCCACAACATTGATATGGCGCTGTGGCTGAACGGCCCGATCACAGAGATCTCCGCAATGACCGAGACGTTCGTCAAGCAGCGGAAGCATAACCTCACCGGCCAGGTCGAGCCGGTGAAGATTGACGATGCCAGCGCCTTTCTATGCCGGTTTCAAAACGGATCGCTGGCGCTGTTCGAAGCCACCCGCCACGCTCGTGGCCATAAAGCGCTCTTCACCCTGGAGATCAACGGTGAGCGCGCCTCCGCTGCGTGGGACCTACACGACCTGCACCGGCTCAATTACTTCGACCATTGCGATGAAGGGCAACTACGCGGCTGGAAGAGCGTTCACATCACGGACGGCGACCATCCGTACATGAAGAACTGGTGGGTTCCGGGACTTCAGATCGGATATGAACACACCTTCATTCATCAGGTAGCCGATTTCCTGGTCGCCCTGGATGGCAATCGCACCGCGGCCCCGACTTTCCGCGATGGATTGGCCACCGACTACGTAACCGACGCCGTACTGAAATCCGCAAAGACCAAGAAATGGGAAGCAGTACCGGTCGCCTGAGAATCAGCCGCGGCGCGCTTCAGGAGGAGATATGCCGTTTGAACTTCGTGGTCAGAACCGGCCCGTGCGGACAGGTTCTTTGCTCTCAGTTGCTGTGGCTGCAGCGCTTTTACTCTGTCTATTCTCCTCGCTGGCCATCGCGCAGCGACCGGCCGCGAAGCCCCATCCCCGGGCGTTCCACGGCTTTGTGCAGCCCGAGCCGATCAACTTTGACGATCATGACGGCTGGACGCAGATCTTCGACGGCAAAACGCTCAAAGACTGGGATGGCGACACGGACATCTGGCACGTCGAAGACGGCGCGCTCGTTGGAGTTTCGACCCCCGAGCATCCTTCCGGCACTACAAACATCATCTGGCACGGAGGCGAGCCCGCAAACTTCGAATTAAAACTGGAGATGAAACTCGAAGGAACAGCCGCCAACGGAGGCCTGCAATATCGCAGCTATCACGTTGAGCCGAACCTTGGTCCGCCGCCCGCGGACTTTACTCCCGAGCAACAAGAACAGTGGAAGGAAGGGCAGGAGCGTGATCGCAAGCACGCCAAGTGGAATCTTGGCGGCTACCAGGCGGACTTCGACTACAACAACAAATATACCGGCCAACTCTACGAGCAAAGTTCGCCTCGTGGAATCATCGCGTGGCGCGGCCAGGTGGTTGCCACCGAAGCGGGAAAGAAGCCAACTCTGCTCGCTAACCTGGGCACCTCGGACGAACTCAAATCGGTTATCAAACCCGGCGAGTGGAATCAGGTAGAGGTCATCGCGGACGGCAACACTCTGATCAACATCATCAACGGGCATATTCTGTCTGTCCTGGTTGATACGGATCCCGAATTCAGCCGGACCAAAGGGTTGATCGCCGTTGAAATCGAGGGCTCCGGCAATGTCAAAATCTCGCACCGCAACATCTGGTTGAAGAAGCTTCCGTAGCTGCGGCCGATATTGTAGGAATCGCGATCTTGACCAATGCCATCTTTAAAGGCCGTCGGGCCGCCCGTCTCGAAAACGACTTCTTACGTGTGACGGTCCTCGAGGAGGGCGGCCACATCGCCGAGGTCCTCGATAAGCGCGCCGGCGTCAGTCCCCTCTGGATCCCGCACTGGACGTCGCTCGAGCCCTCCGACTTCTCACCCGACCAACACAGCAACTTCGGAACAGGCGCCGATGCCAAGCTCCTGGCAGGCATCATGGGCCACAATTTGTGCCTCGACTTGTTTGGAGGGCCCTCGCCCGAAGAAGCTGTCGCGGGCTTCACTGTTCACGGCGAAGCCTCGGTGGATCGCTACGACATCACGGAATCTTCCGGCCAACTGCTTCAGCGCCTGACGCTTCCCATGGCTCAACTCAAGTTCGAGCGGTCCGTTCAACTGCTCGGGCAGTACGTCAGGATTCGCGAAGTCGTGGAGAATCTCAGCGCGATGGACCGTCCCCTCGCCTGGACGCAGCACGTCACGCTGAGCCCGCCCTTTCTCGATCCCGCGACAACGCAGTTCCGCGCCTCGATGACCCGTTCGGTCGTCTCGCAAGCGGATCCAGGCTTCAACGCTTACCTGACTCCGGGGAAAGAGTTTTCATGGCCAATCGCTCCTCGCCGAGATGGTGGGGAGTCGGACCTGCGTCAGATGCACAAGACCGCTCCCGCCAGCGGCTATACAGCCCATCTCGCTGACCCACAGCGCGACCATGCGTACTTCGTCGCTTTCACGCCACAATTCCGGCAGGCCTTCGGCTACGTCTGGAAGCGCGCGGATTTCCCCTGGCTGGGTATCTGGGAAGAAAACTGCAGCCGCCAGGCATCTCCGTGGGACGGCAAGACCGTAACCCGTGGGATGGAGTTCGGTGTGTCGCCCTTTCCTGAAACCAGGCGAGAGATGGTGGATCGCAACCGGCTACTGGATGCCGCTGCTTACAAATGGATCGCTTCCCGCGGACGGCTGGACGCTGAGTACTGGATCAGCAGTCAGGTTACGGATGTGATTCCGGAATCGCTCACCTGGCCTAAGGTTTCGTGACTCCGGCTCCGAAGACAAGTTGATCTTTCTTGGCATCAATCTTCTTCGCATCCACGTTGGGAACCGCCTTCATGTCTCCGAGAGACTTGAATCCCTTGACTTTATCGCGGTAAGCAACGATCGCCTTCGCATCGTCCAGGCTGATTCCCAGAACGTCCGAAATTTGCTTGTCTGTAGCCATGTTTACGAAAACTTTCTTCACGGCAGACGGAGGAAAATTTGCCGTGAGATAGTCGGCAATATCGGTGAAATCTTCATCGGAGCCCTCGGCCCCCTGCCGCGCCATCTTGATAATGGTGTTCTCCCAACCCCTCCGGTCCTGTCCGGAGGCCAGAATGATGTTCGGAGAATGGCACTTAACGCACAGCCGAAGCACGGCCTCTCGCCCCTCGCCGGGAGGAAATTCGGGGTGTGCGTCAGCAGCAGCGCTCGAGTCCGCAGTCTGAGCGGCTGAAACGGGCGTTTGCGTGGACATTGCGATCGCAATCACACCCACGCAAGCAGAGAGAAGAATCAACGAGTACAGACCGCGAAAGATGACCGTTTTATTTGGCCCAGGCTTCACGTGTTCTCCTGAATCAGTATGACGTAATCTGCCTTCTCAGCAAAAGATCTCAGCGAAGACCCGGAGGGGCGACTGCCAATAGCCCGGCGCTTCAGCGCTGGGAAAGTGGAAGATCCTCACAGTCCCGTAGGGACGATTGAAAACAATCCCACGCCGCGCTGCGAACCACGCGATCCTCGAACTCACTCCGGCTAAACCGCCACTCGCTTCAACTTGGTAATCCTGCCGACGTGATTCCAATCAGACACGTAAATATTCGCCTCGTGGTCTATATGGCACCCATGCGCTGCACTGAAAACGCTTGTGGAAATATTGTCGGGACTGAGCTGGTAATTCGCCCACTGGCTCTGCTGCGGGTTGTCGCCGATAAACGCGACCGGCACATTGTTCTTGTCGAGGATCGTAACCCTACCCTGCAACTCCGAGACGATGGCGTAGTCCCCATGAAAACTAACCTGGCACGGACGCCGCAAATGCTGCGTGACGTGGCCAACGAACGTGCCGTCAAAGTCAAAGTGGCTGAGGCGAAAGTTTTCCCGATCGCAGACAAGCAGCAGCGGCTGATCGTAGCGCTTGTCCACGGCTAATCCGTGACTGCAATCGCACTTCCCGTCCGCGGTGCCCTTCCCTGAGAAGCTGGATTGGTAGTTTCCGTGTTTATCGAACCGGAAGATGCGGGAGTCACCGTAGCCGTTCGCGATATAGATCGAACCGTCAGGTCCGGGCACAACGGCTGTCACTCTCCACTCATTTGCCTGTTTGAATCCCGCTTCGCCAGGCGCGGTGATTTTCTGCACTACCGTGCCGTCCGTCTTCATCTTCAGGACCAGCCAGTTCTCCGCCGGAGTTCCCTTCTGCACGGTGGCGTAAAAGAATTCCTCGCCACCTTCGGCGCTCCAGTGCAGTGAGTGGATCTCGGGATATTCCATGGCAATGGTCTTTACGAGACGTCCGCCAAGTTCGTAAACGAGAACGCCCGTTTCACTCTGGGTGCTTACATACACATTGCCGGCCTTGTCGCTGGAGATCGCGCCGTGGGTTCCGCCGAACTGCTTGCCTGCCGGAAGCTTTCCCCACTGCGGCACAATGTCATAGGTCCAGGCGCCGTTCCCCGTCCGATACGGGGATCCGCAAGCGCTGTCATCGGGGCTCTCGGCTCGAACAGGCGAAGCGCCGCCCGCAAACGCGGCAAGCGCAGAGACCGCGGCCGCACTGCCGAAGGCGCGCCGATTCAATTTGGTGAGCTTCGAAGTGTTGCGATCGGGTTCCATAATGTCTTCTCCTAAAACAAACCGCGGGCAAGCTGGTTGCGCCGAACTTGTAATCGAACGCGAGTTCAGCCGAATCGTCCGTTGGCTAATTCAGCTTCTTGATCCAGATATTACGGACCGAAACCTTGGTAGGCGTACCCTCGATTTCGATTCCTACCAACCCAGGCTTGTTGTTGGACGAATCCGGATTGTCATCCACGTAGACCGCCATCAACTGCCCGTTGATTACGTGGATGAAAGTGCCGCCCCTCGCCATGATCAGGTACTGGTTCCAGTCGTTGACCTTAACGTAGCCCCCGAGCGCGTCGCGATTCCCGATGTTGCCTAACAACTTTGGATGGCTTCCCGGCGCTGATTCAACCACCTGTCCCCGCCAAGCGAGGATGCCAAGAGGCGTGTTCTCCGAGTAAAACTGCCCGGTCCACTCCGATTGCCTGGGTGTCACCGGGAACCAGAAATCGGCCTGCGGGCCGGTCATCATCCACTTCAACTCCGGGATCGTCTGGCCCGGCGGCGGCTGTCTGCGCCACGGTAAACCAACCTGGCTTCGATATTGGATGCCACTCCCGCCACCGTTTTCCACCCTGATTTCAAACTTCAAATCGAAATCCTTGGCCTCGAACCCGTGGAAGGAGATATAGCTGTTCGCGACCGGCTTTTCCTTGGTAGATTCGCCGACGATCGCTCCGTCTTCCACGTGCCAGGTATTCGGATCACCGTCCCAGCCCTTGAGGCTGACGCCATCGAAGATCTGCACGTAGCTTGCGGAGCCTCCAGACTGCTCACCAGAGACAGCGGTTCGCTTGGAAACGGGTTCGGCCGCTCTGTTTTCGGCTGCCGCCGCTCTTCCCGTGAGCCCCATAACTACCACGGCGAGGACAGAAGTGATCGCGCTCGTCCACAGCCAACTTCGCTGGAGCATAGTCATGCTGACGCCCTTTCACTACCTGTTATATCCTTACTCTCTTTCATAAACTTCAGGCCGTCACCTGAAAGGGTTGCTGCTCCTGGATAAAGGCATGGATAGCCGTTTCAGGGCCCAAATTCCCGACAGCAGCGCTCAAATGAGACGTCTCAATTGCGGATTCAATCTATGAGTTTGAGATGAGGATGTCAAATTCTTCTGTTTCGTTTTCCGGCCCGGCATTCGCCGAATTCAGGCGCACGCTAGAGTTGATCCAGTGGTGCCGCAAAGAGAACTCGCGAGGCTCGCCGGGTTTCCGCCGGAACGGTTTCTAATGTGATCAGCGGTTCGACACGGGTCAGTGACCGGCCTCTTCTCCGGCACCGCCATCGAACCTCCGCGCAGTTATGCTCTCCGTCTGACTAACACGTGCTAGAAGCATGACAGGTGGGTCCGGCGATCACGGAAAGAGCCATCGTGAAATCATCACCCAGGCCGAAATGTTGGAAAAGCGGACGTTTGGGCCGTCTTTGCTGCCTCTTGGTCCCAAGTCGATCATCATTCCACCTCCAAACCAGATGAAGCTAATGCGAACCCACGATCCATTCGCTATACTTCATGTTGCCGCCGTTGAATTCGTCGGTCACATCTTGGAGCGTTGACCGAATCAGATGAATGTTGCTAGGCACGAAGTGATGTTCGGCTCGGACCTTCTCCTCAAGGCTGCGGGGATACAAAAGTCCTACGGCGGTGTGCTGGCGCTGCATGACGGCTGCATTGAGCTGGGTGCGGGCACCGTTCACGCCCTGTGCGGTGGTAACGGCGCCGGCAAATCGACGTTCCTGAACATCCTGATGGGGCTGGAGGCGCCCGATAGCGGGCGTATCTGGCTCAACGGGAGCGAAACCCGATTCGCCTCTCCGGCATCCGCCTTGGCGGCCGGCATCGCGATCATTACGCAGGAGCTTAGCCCCGTTCCCGACATGACAGTTGCCGAGAACATTTTCCTTGGGCGTGAATCCCGGCGTGCCGGATGGTTCGTCAACCAGACGGTGATGCGACGCAAGGCCGCAGAGCTTCTGGAGCGCCTCAATTTCGCTGTCGATCCGCGCGCCAAAATGCGCAGGCTGTCGCTGGGGCAGATCCAGTTAGTCGAGATCGCCAAGGCAATTGACCAGCGCAGCTCGGTTCTCATCATGGATGAGCCGACATCTGCGATCGGAGAGAAAGAAACCGCGGTCCTGCTTGACGCGATCCGGCAGTTAAAATCTGCAGGCGTCGGCATCATTTACGTTTCACATAGACTGTCAGAACTGTTCTCAATTGCTGACGAATACACAGTATTTCGCGATGGCGGCTTTGTCCGGACTGGCTTAATGAAGGACATTGATCGCGACGAGTTGATACGCCTGATTGTAGGGGGAAGCCTTATTGACCAACAATGCGCGGCCACTGAGCCTGAAAAGGCGACGCTGCTCGAAGTGCAAGGGTACAGCCGTGCTGGCGAGTTTGAGGATATCAATCTTTCTTTAAAGTCTGGAGAAATTGTCGGATTGTACGGACTCATGGGCGCAGGACGGAGCGAATTTGCGAGTTCGCTATATGGAATCTCCCGTCGGAATCGAGGCCGGTTGGTGATGGACGGCGCAGAAGTTGAAATCAATTCGCCAGGAGACGCATTGAAGTTTCGCATCGCGATGATCACCGAAGACCGCAAAGCCTCGGGGCTATTCCTGAGTCAAAGCGTACGTAAGAATATCTCGCTGACGTCTTTGTCGACTCTTTCCCGCTGGAGTTTCATCAATGAACGGAAAGAGAAAGCCGTCGCCCAGCGAATGATCGAACGCTTCCATATCAAAGTCCGTACCCGGGATCAACCAGTCCGGCAGCTAAGCGGGGGCAATCAGCAGAAGGTGCTGTTTGCCCGTTCATTGACGACCTCGCCCCGGATCCTGATCTGTGATGAGCCAACCCGTGGCATCGATGAGGGTGCAAAGCGTGAGATTCATGCTTTTCTGGCGGAGTTTGCCGCTCAGGGGAATGCTGTGCTCATGATCTCCTCGGAGGTCCAGGAGATTCTCGGGAGCTGTAATCGTGTCGTCGTCTTTCGCCACGGCCGACAAGTTGCAGAATCACCGGTTACGAGGATCACGCCGGAGCACCTGCTGCATTGGGCCTCGTAGTGTAGGTTGATTAGCGAGACTACAATTCTTACCCACGATGATGAGCACTTCTACCAAGCAAATGGGTCGGGCCGGCGCGAGATCAAGGACTCTCGGATCGCTCGGACAACTATTCGCACGCTATGGAATCGTGATAGCCCTGGGGCTCATCGTGCTCGCGCTGAGCGTTTTGAGCGACAACTTTCTCACTAGCGGCAATCTGACGAACGTCCTGCGCCAGGTTTCGATCAACGGCATACTCGCCGTCGGGATGACGTTCGTGATTTTGACCGGCGGAATCGATCTTTCCATCGGTTCCGTCCTGGCGCTCACTGGCATGGTCGGCGCCAGCCTGGTCGTGGGGAGCAAGCCCCACTCTCCTATCCTCGCCATCCTGGCTGCCTTGGCGGTAGGCGTAGTCGCCGGGGCTTGCAGTGGCATTTTCATTGCGTGGGTTCGATTGCCTGCGTTCGTCGTTACGCTCGGCATGCTGAGCGCGGTGCGTGGGCTCACGCTTATATACAGCCAAGGAATGCCCATTTCTAATTTGAGTTCCGGTTTTAAGTTTCTTGGCCAGGGAACATTCCTTGGAATACCGGTGTCGGTAGTGCTCTTTGGAGCGACTGCATTGGCCGCGTGGGTCGTGCTCGCATACACCGTCTATGGCCGGCGTGTTTATGCTGTTGGCGGCAACATGCGCAGCGCGCATACTTGCGGCATCAACGTGCGGGGAATTGTTTTCTCGGTTTACGCGTTGATGGGCCTCCTAAGCGCGCTGGCTGGGGTAACGCTTACCGCACGCACGACCGCTGCCCTTCCGCAGGCAGGTGTCGCGTACGAGTTGGATGCGATTGCAGCCGTGGTGATCGGCGGCACCAGTCTCACTGGCGGTATCGGCGGCATCCCGCTCACCGTGGTAGGCGTTCTCATCATTGGTTTGCTTAACAACGGACTCGACCTTCTCGGTATCTCTTCCTACTACCAGCAGGTAATCAAAGGATTGATGATCGTCGCGGCCGTTCTCATTGACAAAGCGAGGCATGCCGATGCGGCTTGAGGAGTTGGCCACTACAAGATCACCTAAACCGGCGGTGACCAGTTCCTTGCTGACGCGGCGGCAGATACTGAAAGCCGGGCTGGGTGTCACAGGGCTCGGCTTCGTGACCGGATGCCGCAATAAGAGCGGCAAGTCCGTTCATCGCATCGCAGTCCCACTTCAGGGCATGACCGCTGAATTCATGCAGTTGTGGGTTCGAGGCGCGCAAGCGCACCCGGCGATCAAGAACGGCCTCGCAACCTTTACCGTCTTTGATGGCCGCATGGATGCGCTGACCCAGGCGAATCAGTTCGACACCATCATCACCCAGCGCTATGACGCGATCATATTTATTCCCGTGGACGTTCAAGCCGGCGTCGGTCCGGCCACGCAAGCCAAGGCCGCCGGCATTCCAGTGATCGGCTCGAACACGTTGTTGGCAGACCGTTCCCTCTATGTTTCATATATCGGATCAGAATCCGTGATCAGCGGTGAATATGTGGCCCACGGTGTGATTGACAGGATGGGTGGCAAAGGGAATGTCGTTGTCTTGGAGGGGTTGATCGGCCAATCGGCGCAGGTCGAGCGGCGCCAGGGGATCAACAAGGTGCTGGCCCAGTCGCCAAACATAAAAGTCCTGGAAACAAAATCCGCCAACTGGTCGCGGGCTGAAGCACAGTCGCTGATGGAGAACTGGCTGACATCGCATGGGAACACAATCAACGGGGTAATTTCCCACAACGATGAGATGGCTTTGGGCGCGATCGAGGCAATGAAAGCACGTGGAATCGACCTCGCAACTCATCCCGTGGGCGGCATTGATGGGCTCACCGATGCCCTGGAGGCGGTCAAACGCGGCGAGCTGTCCACCACTCTTCAGGATGCCAATGCCCAGGCACAGGGTTCGATAGACCTGGCATTGAAAGTTCTGATGGGGCCCTCCTATAAGCCAATGTCCGATATATGGAATCAATATCCCGGACAGCTATCGTGGGATGACGGGAAAAAGACCGAGTATCTTGTCCCTTGGACGCCCGTGACTGGTGAGAACGTCGATCGCTTACTGGCGATTCGGCGAGCAGGATAGGTGCTGACACCGCGGGGAACATGCTTAACGACGCACTCAGCACCTACACGTACGATGCCGAGAACCGCATTGCTACTGCCCCTCCCTCTCCTCCCGCACGTGCTGTTTGTGCCGGTTGACGGCGGGAGCGAGACGTGGAACTGTCTGGCGGTTTTGCGGGTTGTGCTGCGCAGAAATCTCGCCCTAGTTCGAAGTCTGACCGGCCCAAGAGATAACCATCCGCTTAACCTTTATATATACATCGTTGCCTGACAGGAGCGGTCGTAATCGTGGAATTCGAGTTCGTCGTGGAGATGAACTTGGTACCGATAGGAACCAACGAGTTCTTCCCCCAACTTATTCGTCTCGCTGCAAACGAAAGGCACCTACAGTCCCGCCCGTACAGCAACCAGAAATTGGGGAGATGCGATCAAAGTGCAGCGTCTTCTGAACTCTTCCCGTCCTTCACGCGGCGATTCTCTCCCACCGGTACTCGTGATGGAGGCCGCCGAGAACCATGCGAGCCACAACCTTGCACTCTTGGGGAAAGGAATGTTTGTCGTGATCTTGCAGCGGTGGGAATATGGCGGCACGTTCAGGAATCCCCGGTCCGAGGCTCAAATGAGGGCACCCTTGGTTGTAATGAGTAACCCACTCGGCCAGGATTCTGCGCAGATGTTTTTGGCCTAGCGAAATCATGAAATCCAAACACTCACGGCGTACACTTCCCACTAATCTTTCACAATAGGCGTTCGCCTTTGGTGCTCGCGCGGGTGTGTGCAGCACCCGCAGTCCAAAAGCCTTGACCTGCTGGTCCACCTCTGCCGAGAAGATCGAGTCACGGTCATGGACCAGGAAACGGTAGGAATGATCGCTCGGAATCGCTTCGCGCAGCTGCTGCAAGGTCCAGGCTGCGGTTGCATCCGCGGTGACGTTGCAATGTACGATGCGTCGTGTCCCGACCTCCATCAGGAGGAACACATAGAGAGTTCGAAACCGAGCGGTTGGGGCGTTACATCGGTTGACTTTCAGGTGCGGCGGCGTAAAATCCAATAAGGTCGCGCGAAGCGGAGGTACAGGGTGCGTCGAGTGCTTGCGGCAGCATTTGTCGTGGCACTTGGTGTAGTTGGCGGGTTTGCTCAATCCCCCCAATCTATAACTTCCTCTTCGAAATCCAAGAGCGCGTTTGCTCCTCTTTCTGTCGTAAACAAGTACTGCGTTGCCTGCCATAGCGAGAGTCTAAAGACCGCCGGAGTAGTGCTGGAAGGCCTGGATTTTTCCAAGGTTGCGTCTAACGCAGAATTGCTTGAACGCGTGCTGCGTAAGGTACGCACGGGTGAGATGCCTCCCGCTGGTATGCCCCGGCCGGACGCAGCCTTGGAGAAAACCTTTACGAACTGGGTGATGTCCGCGCTCGGCGGCAACGCCGCCGCGCATCCGAACCCCGGACGAGCCACCATCCGCCGCCTGAATCGCGCCGAGTACAGCAATGCGGTGCGTGACCTTTTGTCTCTGGACATTCACCCCGGCGATCTCCTGCCCGTGGATGATTCGGGTTATGGTTTCGATAACGTCGGTTCGGTGCTCTCAGTTTCTCCAACGCTGCTCGAACGCTATCTTTCCGTTTCGCGTTTGATTAGCCGGCTGGCCATTGGGGATCCTTCGACCAAAGCAGCAGAAGAAGACTTTGTGCCCGCCGAAGCTCGTCGCGTGGGTGGCGCCCGTAAGCAGCGTAATGAGCCGGAAGGCGATGATCTGCCGTTTGATTCTAGCGGGGGCTTGGCGTTTTCTTATTATTTCGCGCTGGATGCCGAATACACGTTGCGTGTAAAGCTAGGTGGCGGGCAGGTCGGTAATGATCCGCGTCCGCGCTACGAAATTCGCGTGCCGGTCAAAGCGGGGCTGCGTACTGTCGGCGTCACCTATCTTCGGGAATCCGCGAAGGCTGAGCTGGAAGCTCCACGGTTGATCAATCCATTGACACCTCCTGCTCCGATTCCATCGCTACCCGCGGAAATGGACGTGCGGCTCGATGGCGTCCGATTGAAACGTTTCGAAGTACCACACACGGGTAACCTGCCGCCACAAGTGACCGACGTCTTGGTCGCCGGCCCTTATAATCCTACCGGTCGCGGTAAGACGGCGAGCCGCGCGCGTGTATTCATTTGCCGGCCGTCCTCCGCCCAATATGAAGAATCCTGCGCCCGCAAGATACTGGCCCGGTTGAGCCGCCGCGCTTTCCGTCGCGCCGTTACGAATGCCGACATCCAACCGCTGCTTACCTTCTATCACGCTGGCCGGCGCGAAGGCGATTTTGATCATGGTATCGAAAAGGCCTTGCGCGCCATTTTAGTTTCTCCGGATTTCTTGTTCCGCATCGAGCGTGACCCAGCGGGCGCCATGCCCGGAACGGTCTACCGTGTCAGCGATATGGAACTAGCATCGCGTCTCTCATTTTTTCTCTGGAGTAGCATTCCCGATGAAAGGCTACTTACCTTAGCTGAAAGGCGACGTCTCCATCTTCACGAGGTGTTGAACCAGCAGGTGCGACGGATGCTCGATGATCGGCGTTCGCAGGCTTTTGTGTCGAACTTCGCCGGACAGTGGCTGTATTTACGCAATCTGGCGCTCGCCAAGCCTGACCCGGACGTATTCCCGGAATTCGATGAGGCCTTACGCCAATCTTTCCTTAAGGAAACAAACTTGTTTTTTGAATCCGTCCTGCGGGAAGACCGCAGCGTGCTCGACCTACTAGGAACTAATTACACATATCTTAATCAGAGGTTGGCGGAGCACTATGGCATTCCCAATATTTATGGCCCGCAGTTCCGTCGCGTCGCTTTCACCGATCCCAATCGCGGCGGGCTGTTAGGACAGGGCAGCATTCTGACCGTCACTTCGTACCCCAATCGGACGTCGGTTGTGCAGCGCGGTAAATGGATTCTCGAGGCCCTGCTAGGAACGCCACCACCACCACCGCCTCCTGATATTCCCGCATTGAAGTCCAAGAACGCCGAGGGGAAGCTGCTCACTATCCGCGGACAAATGGAGCAGCATCGGTCCAACACAGTTTGCGCTTCGTGCCACGCCCGCATGGATCCTTTGGGCTTCGCGCTTGAGAACTACGATGGGGTGGGCAAGTGGCGCGCCAGCGAAGCCGGGACCGCGATCGACCCATCGGGCCAGCTCCCCGACGGCACTCAGTTCGTTGGCCCCGCCGGATTGAGGCAAGCCCTGCTCAACGGCCACCGTGACGAGTATCTTGAGACCGTAACTTCAAAGCTGTTGACTTACGCTTTGGGTCGCGGCCTGGAGTATTATGATAGGCCAGTTGTACGCGCGATCGTACGAAAGGCAGCCCGCGACAACTATCGACTGTCGTCGCTGATTACCGCGATTGTCAGTAGCACTCCATTTCAGATGAGGAGTACCCCCGAAAATGTTAGTCACCAGGAAATCGTTGCCACGTCGCACGTTTCTACGCAGCCTCGGCACCGTGATAGCTCTTCCGCTGCTCGACGCGATGGTGCCCGCGCTCACGCTAGCCAAAAACACGGCGGCTAACCCAACCGCGCGTCTGGGATTTGTCTACGTTCCCAATGGCATCATCATGGAGCGCTGGACTCCTATTAGTGAAGGTGCTGGCTTCGCCTTTTCTCCGATCATGCAAGCGCTGGAGCCTTTCAGCGACCGTTTGCTGGTGCTGAGCGGCCTTGCGCAGGTGAACGGCCGTGCACTGGGCGATGGAGCTGGCGACCACGCGCGTGCCGGAGCTACGTGGCTAACCGGTGTTCACCCCAAAAAAACCGAAGGAGCTAATATCCAGGCCGGCATTTCCGCAGATCAGATCGCAGCGCGTGAGCTCGGCAAGACAACTCAACTAGGATCACTTGAGATTGGCCTCGAATCGCCCACGCTCGCGGGCGACTGCGATTCAGGTTACAGCTGCGCTTATACCAATACCATCTCGTGGCGCAGCCCCACGACTCCCAATCCGATGGAGGTTAACCCTCGCGCGGTTTTCGAGCGACTGTTTGGGGATGGTGACAGCACCGATCCAGCTTCCCGGCTGGCTAGCCTTAATGAGCAACGCAGCATCCTCGATTACGTCGCCGCAGACGTTAACCGGCTCAAGGGGGAGCTGGCTGCGTCCGACCGAAGCAAGTTGACCGAGTATCTAGAAGCTATTCGTGACATTGAGCGCCGCATTCAGAAAGCTGAAGAGCAGAATGCAACTATGCAGGTGCCGGTCATGGAGCGACCGAGTTCCATCCCTGAGGAGTTTGACGATCACGCGCGACTGATGATGGATCTCATCGTGATCGCGTATCAGACCGACATGACCCGCGTTGTCAGCTGCATGATCGCGCGCGAAGGTAGCAACCGCAGCTATCGCTCGATTGGCGTGGCCGATGGTCATCACTCCGTAACGCACCACCAGAACGACCCAGAAAAAATCGAGAAGACCGCCAAGATCAATCATCTGCACACGCAGACGTTCGCTTATCTGCTGGAGAAGATGCGCTCAATACGGGATGGTGACGGCACGCTGCTTGATCATTCCATGATTCTCTATGGCAGTAGTATTAGCGACGGCAATGCACATACTCACGATAACCTGCCGCTGGTGCTAGCGGGCGGCGGCTGCGGACAGATAAAGGGGAACCGGCATATTCGCTTCGCCAAAGAGACTCCCATGAACAATCTGCTCCTCACAATGCTGTCCAAGGCTGGCCTACATCCGTCGTCAAAGCTCGGCGATAGCAACGGATTCCTCGAGGATATCTCGGAAGTGTAGGGAGCAGCTTGAAGATGCCACGATTCCTCGCGCGACCCGCGGCATCCATTATTCTGTTTGCGCTCTCTGCGGCGGCCGCCACCGATCTACGTCTGCTAGAAGCGGTAAAGCGCCGCGACCACAAAGCCGTAATTGCTCTTCTGGCAACCAAGGTGGACGTAAATGCAGCGCAGCCGGACGGCGCTACGGCGCTGGCGTGGGCAGCCTATCTTGATGACACGGAAACAGCTCTGAAGTTGCTGGCAGCAGGCGCGAAGGCAAACTCAACCGACGAGTACGGAGAAACTCCCCTGACCCTGGCATGCGCAAACGACAATGCGCTTCTCGCCAGCAAACTACTTGAAGCTGGTGCCAACCCGACCGCCGCTCGCTGGGATGGCGAGACGGCGCTCATGATCGCCGCCAGTGCGGGT
>WNGO01000631.1_pt1 | contig 24691 bp, 22 predicted proteins | sample 5400511 | NCBI WGS metagenome assembly WNGO01 (sample SAMN13153380, study PRJNA577476) | soil metagenome | isolation source: 20 cm soil or saprolite under Garry oak tree replicate 2 | place: USA:California | collected 2016-06-15 | reverse complement strand
ACCGCAAGACGAACCATCGGAGCCTGGACGGGACAGATCTGACAATCGAGAGTGCCTCGTCCATGAAAAATTCTGCATTGCCGTAGTACAGAGGAACTTTGAATCTGCAGATCACTAAGCTTGGCAGAACGAAGTCGGCGTCTATGTGTATCGGCATAAAATCTCCTTCAACTGAGCTGACTGGAGACCCTGTGTAATCTCCAAATTGCTGACGACGCTCTGCATATTTGCCACTCCTCCCGCAAACTGTTACGGGTGTTTACTGCCTCTCCTGGCCATGAATTCAACGCGCGACCAGTTCTGCCACTGCCACTCGCTGTTCAATGCCCTCAACGTATTCTTGCAATCCTTCTGCTTGTAACATGTCCCGCACTTCGCCGTGAACCTCCGCAAGCTTTAGTTTGGCTCCGCGCGCCGCCAGTTCCCTACGGAGGTCGCTCAGCATGCGTCCTCCTGCAAGGTCGATGTTCGCTGAGGTAGAGAGGTCCAGAATCACCAGTTTCAAACCAGAATACGAGCTCGTGTTCTGCGTATCGCAAGGCATCCACAAAACGGTCGCTTCCCGGCAAGCGTCCCAATCGCAACACGCGGGGCCGGGAAGCGCGCCGAAGCAAGAGCAGCATGGTAAGCACGGCGGCCAGGAGCACACCTTTCAGAATTCCGAAGGCTAATACCCCCAGCGTAGCCACCATGGCGACTCGAAACTCCAGCTTGCTCACCCGCCGGATGTGCATCAGTTCCTTTGGATGGATCAGGCCCCACACAGCCATGAAGACCACCGCTGCCAGAACTGGGTCGGGAAGATTTTTCATGAACCCCGTCAGAAAAAGCAGGACCGCGCCGATACCGAGCGAAGCAAAGACCAGCGCCAGTGGAGTTTTGGCACCACCCTTTTCGTTTACAGCAGATTGAGACATTCCTCCCGCCAGTGGATACCCGTGTCCCAGACCCGAAGCGAGGTTTGCCGCTCCCAGGGCTAGTAATTCCTGGTCGGCATTGATCTCGTAACCGTGCTTCTGGGCGAAAGTCCGCGCCACGGAGATGCCCTCCACGTAGGCCAGCACAAAACAACCGAGTGCTAGTGCGAATAGGTCATCGACTTCATTCCACGCGACGAGCGGCCAGCGCAGGTGTGGCAGTCCAGCTGCAATTGAGCCAATAGTCTTCACTCTAAGTCCAGCCACCGGCATCACCGACATGAACACGATAGAGAGCACGACAACGAACAATGCGACTGGCCGGCGCGGCAGAAGCCACTCGCCCAAAATCAGAAGCGCGAGTGCCCCCGCTCCTATGGCGAGAGTCGGCAAGTTCGTTTGTCCCAGGTCGGTCGCTAACTGCACAACACGGCTGAAGAAGTTGCCGCCACCGGTTCTCACTCCGAACAGTTTCGGGAGCTGCGTCGAAATGATCACAAGCCCGGCACCGACTTTGAAGCCACTGAGCACTGTCTCGGAGATGAAATTGACGATGTTGCCCAAACGAAACAACCAGGCAAGGACGCCTATGACCGCGACTAGCACCGCCGTTGCCATAGCCAGCTGAATTTGGCGACCCGTATCGGCTGATGCCATGCTGCCCAGAGTGGCACCCATCAGGATGGAGATCGCCGACGTCGGTCCCACTGCCATCTGCCGGGACGTGCCAAACGCCGCGTAGGCCACTCCTCCCATGAGGCAGGAATAGAGCCCCGCTTCTCCCGGCAGTCCCGCAAGAGACGCGTAGGCCAGCGACACAGGAATCGCGTACGCCGCCAGTGTCAATCCGGCGACAAAATCCGGACGAAGCCACTGCTTTTGATACCGTAGTGCCCAATCAAGGACGGGCAGTGCCGAACGCAGCCGCTGCCAAAGACGTTGCGTATTTTGTAATGATGTGGGCATGAGTGGCGCGTCGTTGCTTCTAAGAGGTCCCCCAATTGCGCAAGTCTAGGAGCAATCCCTGAAACCGGCATCTGTGAGTATTGACAGTTCTATTCTTTCCGGCGCAGATAAAAACTGGCCATGATCGGGAGATTGGTTCAAGGCTCAGGCGCGCGCTCTGGTTCAAGACACACTGGTTAGTTACAAACGACCTCTAAGAAAATTGGTACCCAGTAAACATTAATCGGAACCTCGATCCCGGTGTCCGGTAAGGTGATCTGCCCCTAGCTCTTCAGAGGACAGCCACCCGTTGGGACCTCGAACTGTATTTTTTGCCAGTTACTGCGAGGAAGCAGTATGACCTAGCGTCAAAGAGCGGACGAGCACGTCTTGGACAGATTATGAAACGGTGTGCGCAGGCGTGTTTGATGGACTCATTTGGCGCGAGAGGGTGATCAAGAGTAGAGGTAGCCATGAATCCTAAACGAAAGGTTTTGAGTGCAACCTTCCGATACCTGCTGGTGATGGTTTGCACGATCGCCATCCTACCAGGCGACACATTGGCATATGTGGCGCCTCGTTCGGGGCCGGCGGCTTCACCACAAGATCAGGCTGCGAGGATTCCATCTGACCAGCTGGACTCTCTCGTTGCGCCTATTGCCCTCTATCCAGACCCGATGCTAGCCCAGACCGATGCCGTCATGAAACAGCCCTGGGATCCAAGCATTCAAGCTTTGGCCGCGCTGCCCGAGGTCGTAAAGCGCCTGGCAGACGACATTCAGTGGACCACCGATCTGGGCAACGCCTTCTTGGCGCAGCAGAGCGATGTGCTGGATGCGGTGCAGCGCATGCGCAAAAAGGCACAGGACACCGGCAATTTGAGTTCGACCGACCAACAGAAGGTGGAAACCAAAGTCATCGAGAACAAGAGCGTGATCGTGGTCGAACAGGCTAATCCACAGGTCGTGTATGTACCTTCATATGATCCTGTCGTGGTGTACGGCCCTGGGGGTTGGCATGATGATGGGGGCGTTCTGGGGCGGGGGCTGGGGTTGGGGTTGTGGCTGGGGCGGCAACAACAACATCAACATCAATAACAACAACAATTTCAACAGGAACTCGAATATTGGTAGTGGCAACCGCAACAACATTGGGGGCGGAAACCGCCCATCGCAACAACCAGGCCGCGGGGGCGGAGGCCGCGGAGATTCCGGCTGGAAACACAATCCGCAACATCGCGGCGGCGCCCCGTATGGTGATCGAGGTACCGCGAGCAAGTTTGGCGGTACGGCTCGAGGAGACTCGCTTTCCAATCGGCAGGCTAGCGCACGGCAACAGGTTGGCCGACAGGGCGGAAATTTGGCCAGCAGTCGCGGAGGCGGAGCTGGCGTGAGCAATCGGGCCAACGGAGCCGGTGTTGGTAACCGAGGTGGTGGTGCAGGCGTTAGCAACAGGGCGGGAGGAGGCGGAGCAGATCGAGTAGGAAGCCGGGACGTCTCGCGGGGCGGCGGCGGAAACCGGGATGCCTTTGGAGGAGGTTCCAGAGGCTCCAAGGGTTACAACGGATCGAGCGCGCGCGCCAGCAGCAGCCGCGGTTCCTCGAGCATGGGATCACGAGGAGGTGGTGGAGGCGGTGGTCGTGGCGGCGGGGGGCGGCGTAGGTGAGCGACCTGGTCACGGAAATGAAGTCATAGGAGCATGGACATGAACTCAACATCTGCGAAGGCAACTCTCCTTAGGCTCCTTTTGGTCGCGGGGACATGGGGGTTTCTGTCAGTGTCCGGCCAACTCACAGCGCAGCAACCTGCCGCAAAAACTGCCACTGCCTCTATCGCTGTCGGTGCAAAAACCTTCGATAGTCCGCAGCAGGCTGCCGATGCACTAGTTGCTGCGGCTGAGCAGTTTGACGAGCGTCTTCTCAGAGAGATTTTCGGCCCTGGTGGCGAGGACATAGTTTTTTCCGGTGAATACCCACAAGACCGGAAGCGAGCCGCTGACTTCGCTGCAGAAGCTCGCGAAAAGAAAAGCGTCTCCGTGGATTCAAAAAAGGGGAACCGGGCATTCCTCCTGGTGGGCAACGAGGACTGGCCGTTCCCCGTGCCAATCGTTAAGCTGGGTGCCAAATGGGCGTTTGATGCCAAACCCGGCCGCCAGGAACTCCTCTACCGTCGCATCGGAAGCAATGAATTGGACGCCATTGACATCTGCCGCGGCTACGTGGAAGCACAGCACGAATACGCACTCCAGAAGCGCGAAGGCTACGATGCGAACCAGTACGCGCAGCGCATTGTAAGCACTCCAGGCAAGCAGGATGGCCTGGCATGGCAAAACCCGGATGGTAGTTGGAGCGGACCGATTGGCGAAAAGATTGCTCGAGCGATCGAACAGGGCTACTCCGGCAGTGCCGAGCCATATCATGGCTATTTCTTCAAGATTTTGAAAGGTCAAGGACCGGCGGCACCAATCGGCGAAATGGATTTTGTCGTGAAGGGCGTAATGATCGGCGGCTTCGCCCTGGTAGCTGCCCCGGCTGAATACGGCGTGACCGGCGTGAAGACCTTCATCGTCAGCCACGACGGCGTTGTCTTCGAGAAGGATTTTGGGCCGGGCACCCTCAACCAGTTTATAATAATGGAGCGCTTCAATCCGGACCGCTCCTGGAAACCAGTCTTCGAGGAGTGAAGAAAGAAGGCAGATACTTTGAACATTGCTGGGGAATCCCAGACAGAATCGGCCTTGATTGCCTCATGTGCTGAGGACTGTCGCACCTGTCCAGAAGGAATTCCAGAAACTGCCCTCTTTGTTCGCCGCGGGGGCTTCGGGCCGTAAGCTCTTATCGGAACACGACAACTTCTGGAAAGAAGCCCTTCGGTGAATGAACTGGTAGCACTAGAAGGAGACGTGACCGACCCACTCCAGATTTCGCATATTACGGAAAGTGTGTTAAGAGTTATAACGCGTTTTACCTTGTGGCCATACCAGCACCCTCGGTAACTATGCGTGCTCCTTATTCCTCCGCTGCGCAGCCTACCCAATGTCAGCAAATCGATGCTTGCCGTGCGCACCATCCCCGAGGGTCGCTCAAAGGGTCTAAACTGCTTCAGCTCGGACTCTTGCTGCTCGTGACTTGTCTCGTCTTCCAGGCGAATGCCGTGGCGCAGTTCAAAGAAACACGGCGAGTCCTCATTCTTAATGAACTAGGGTCAGATGTGGGTGTCATAGACCAGGAGATATTCACTGCTTTAGGGAAGGCGCCTTACCATATCGAGTTCTATATCGAGGATTTGGACACCAACCTGCTTCCAGAAAAAGATTCACAGTCTCAGTTTACCGACTGGTACCTTCGAAAGTACCGGGATCGGACGCCAGACTTGATCATTGCCGTCGGTCCTTCCTCAGTCAAGATGATGGCCGAATCGCACCAGGCGTTTGCTCCAAATACCCCGATTGTTTTCTGGGGGAGTACCGAGGAGTTTGCGGAAGCACCTAGGCTCGACTCTGACTTTACGGGGGTTTGGGCGGTAGCACAGCCAGACAAGACTTTGGATGCAGCACTTCACCTGCAACCCGGCACTAAACATGTGGTCGTAGTGGGCGGTGTGGCACCGTATGACCGCCATCTTGAGACCGTCGTCAAAGAACGGTTTCGCAAGTACGAATCGAAACTCGAATTCACCTACCTAACCGACCTGGCGATGCCCGAGCTAATCGAGCGACTGAAGCACCTGCCAGGCAATACGATCGTTTATCACACTTCAATGATGCAGGATGCAGCGGGGACGCACTTTGTCGACGCAATTCAGTCAGTACCAATGGAGGCCAGCGCCGCGAACGCGCCCGTGTATGTCGCCGACGATGTAGATGTGGGTAGAGGGACGGTAGGCGGAGACGTCACAAGCTTCGTCTTGGCAGGTCGAGTCGCCGCCGGGATGGCTCTCAGGATTCTCAACGGGGAAAAGCCGCAGGATATCCCGATTGTCAGAGCCACCAACATCTACTTGTTCGATTGGCGCGCCCTGCGGAGGTGGGGGCTCAAGGAAAGCGATTTGCCGCCTGACAGCGTTGTTCTTGAACGCGAACCAACCTTTTGGGAGGCATACCGACGACACATCATCGTCGCGATTTTTGTACTCTTGGCACAGACTCTAGCGATTACTGCTCTCCTCTGGCAGCGAGCGAAAAGGAGGCAGATAGAGGCACAACTGACCCGCTACAGCGATCAGCTTCGCATAGCGATGGAGTCCGGCAAATCGGTCGGATGGGAATGGGATCTCACCACCGGGCGACATACTTGGTTTGGCGATCTGCGTACCCTGTTTGGCATTCCTTCCGACACGTTCACTGGGAAAGTTGGCGATTTTTTCCGTTACGTCCATCCGGAGGACCGTAAACGAGTCTCGGATGCGGTGACGGAGGCGAGGCAAGAGTGTAAGACCTACACGGCGGAGTACCGCATCCTTTGGCCTAACGGCACAATCCGCTGGATTGTGGAGAGAGGTAGATTTGAGTACGCGACGAACGGTGTCCCCTCACGAATGGTAGGCATGGCGGTAGACATTACGGATCGCAAACGGGCGGAGGAAGCCCTGAAGAGCTCAGAAGAGAACTTCTCTAAAGCGTTTCGTGAAAGCCTTCTCGCCAAAACACTAACGAGCATTCAAGACCATCGCTACCTCGAAGTAAACGAAGCGTTCGAACGTCTCACGGGTTGGCGCCGCGACGAGGTACTGGGCCGAACGCCTTTAGAGATCGAGACCTGGGTTGATCCTACTCAGAGAGAGAAATTAGTAAAGCACCTACTCGTCGAAGGCACTGTGCCAGATCTCGAGGTCAAAATCCGGAGGAAGGATGGCCAGATCCGCACCGCTTTAGGAACATTTGAGTTAATCGAGATCCAAGGTGAGCCGTGCGCTCTTGCCGTGATCGCGGACGTCACCGATCTTAGGCGGGCTGAACAAGCGGAACAGGCTGCAGAGGATCGATTCAAGCAGTTTTTTGAGACACTACCAGAGTATTGCTTCATCACTTCCGCGGACGGCGAAATTCTAGACATCAACCCAGCAGCCTGCAGCGCTTTGGGTTACTCCAAAGAAGAACTCATCGGCAAACCACTGTCTGCTCACTATGTCCCCGGGTCGCTGACAAGACTGATTGAATTGTCCGGGAAGTGGAAGAACATGGGCACACTTCACAATGAAGAGATAGAAATTCTCACCAAACAAGGGCAGAAGCGAACGGTGCTTGTCAATGCTGGATCGCTGAAAGACGGACAGGGAAACGTCCAATATACGATGACCGTGCAGGTGGATATCACGGAACCCAAACAGATCCGGGAAAAGCTACGTGAGAGCCAGAACCGTTTGGAGGGCATCATCGCGTCGGCGATGGACGCCATCATCGCCGTAGATCAGGAATACCGAATCGTTGTCTTTAACACTGCTGCGGAGAAAATGTTCGGTCTCCCTTCATCGGACGCGATCGGAAGCCCGATCAACCGCTTCATCCCGGAGCGATTCCGCACTGTCCATACAGAACATATTCGCCACTTCGGAGAGACCGGCATGACCCAACGCGCGCCAGGCTCGCTAGGGGCATTGCGCGCTCTCCGAGCAAATGGTGACGAGTTTCCAATTGAAACTTCGATTTCTCAGCTGCAAACCGGCAACCATAAACTGTTTACCGTCATCATTCGGGACGTCACAGATCGCCACCGTGCCGAAGAAGCGCTTCGACAAAGCGACGAGCGCAGTCGGGAATTGGTACGACGTTCTCCCATCGCAATGGTTGTGACCGAAGGAAGGGAACAGCGAGTCATTATGATGAATGATCGGTTCACCAGTCTTCTCGGGTACACGTTAGACGATGTACCCGACGTGGCCCACTGGTGGTCACTTGCCTACCCCGATGAAGCCTATCGCAACTCGATAAGAGCAGAATGGGGTGTGCGGGTAGAAGAAGCCCTCAAAAATAGAAATGAAATCAACCCCATGGAGGCAACCGTTCGCTGCAAGGACGGGTCGAGCCGCTACATTGAGTTTCATTTCTCCCCGCTCCGAAATACCAACATTGTCACCCTGGTTGATCTCACAGAGCGCAAGGAAGCTGAGACCGTGCTCCAAGAAAGCGAAGAGCGCTTCCGCCATGTCGCGGATACCGCTCCAGTGATGATCTGGATGGCAGGCGCCGATAAGTTATGCACGTATTTCAACTCGCCTTGGCTGCAGTTCACCGGCCGACGCTTTGAAGAGGAACTCGGAAACGGCTGGACGAAGGGGGTCAACCCGGATGATTTACAAAGCTATTGGGAGACCTACGCGAACGCCTTCGATCGGCAGCAATCTTTCCAGGTGGAGTATCGCTTGCGGCGACATGATGGGGAATATCGATGGATGCTCGATCACGGTCTGCCTAGGTTAAATAGTGACGGCTCGTTCGCAGGTTACATCGGCTCGTGTATCGACATCACCGATCGCAAACTGGCTCAAGAGGCTCTGGCCGAAATGAGCCGCAGGCTAATCGAGGCCCATGAGCAGGAACGTACGTGGATCGCACGAGAGCTTCACGACGACATCAATCAGCAAATTGCCTTAGCAACGGTGAATCTGGAGCGCTTGAAGCAAGATTTTCCCGCTCTGGGCCCGGCAGTCATCCAGCGCCTCGATGAAATACTCGATCAAGTCTCACGTCTCGGTAGCGATATTCAAGCCCTATCGCACCGGCTACACTCTTCAAAGCTGGAGTATCTGGGCATCGCAGCGGCGGCCTCCAGTTTCTGCAGAGAGTTATCCGACCAGCATGGAGTGCAGATTGACTTTCACTCCGAAGGCATACCGAAGGACCTGCATCAGGACATCGCGCTTTGTCTCTTTCGGATCTTGCAAGAAAGTCTGCAGAATGCTATCAAGCATAGCGGAGCACAGCGCATTGAAGCATGGCTTAGAGGCGCATCGAACGAGATCGAGTTGGGCGTACGCGATGCGGGCATCGGTTTTAGTCCCGAAGAGGCAATAAGGGGGCGAGGGCTGGGCCTCACCAGCATGAGGGAGAGGCTGAAACTGGTCCATGGGAAGCTTTCCATCGATTCCCAGACCGGACTTGGCACCATAGTTCGCGCCACTGTACCTCTTAATTTGGGTTCTAAGGCTGCGCAGGCGTAAAAACCTGAGACATGGGCTTCCCTCAAGCGGGAGTTTGGTATTTCAGCCACCCATCGCTTCCGACCAACCTTTCCACATGGCAACCGCGACTGCAACCACGGCGTGGTCTATTCTGAAGATTGAAAAGAAAGTGATGCTGCGCACACTTGACGAAGAACACAGGTTCTCCGACATTTTTGTGGCTCACCTGGTTCAACGTCACAAACATACTCAAGCAGACTTGGTCGATCAACTATTCAACTCAAGTGAAAAACGCTTGGCGCGAGCCCTTTTGTTGCTGGCGCGATTCGGAAAAAAAGACAAGCCCGAGGAAGTAATCCCTGACGTAAGTCAGGAGACTCTTGCGGAAATGATTCGGACAACCCATTAGGCGGCTCGGCTTCATTGACTATAACGACCGACTGCGGGTGCGTAATTCGCTTCTAAGTGTGGTCCTCACGAGTAGATCAGAATCAGCCTCCCCAGCCACGACTCGGTGTTCTTGGTTCCCGGCGACCAGGCCTGGGCTATTTTAGGAGTGTGTGCAATTTTGAACAGACAGTAAAAACGTTTCCTGTTGACTTACATGTTATGACCAAAGTGGGAGGCTACGTACAGGTGTCTCCCACGGGTCCATAAAATCTTGGAAGGTGCGTTATGACCTGCCTCTCATGTCAGTCAGTCAAGCAGACCGAATTGTCAGCCGAAATGCTCGTGCATTTCCCGGGGCTCAAACATTTGGACACACCTGGTGTCTTGTTATTCCCGAAGCTCATAGTCTGCTTAGATTGCGGCTTTTCTCGGTTTACCGTCCCAGAGACCGAGCTGGCGTCGGTTGCAAAAGTTACTTTGACAAATCAATTCTCTGGGCTGGAGGAGGGCGCTGGTGATATCACCTTCCGTGGGGGCACCGCACCTTAGCTGTTAGGGTGAATTATCCGTTGCCTATAGTGCTACTGACAAACGTCTTCCCCATGAGGACTGCTTCCACAGCAGTGAGCAGCTCACTGGCGGCCTTTATTTTGACAACGTATCCCCGTGCGCCCAAGCTAAGGGCCTCTTGCACCACGTCAGCAGAAGATTCTTGAGTCAAGAAGATGACTTTAGACTCCGGGACAAGTTTGCGAATTTGTCGAGCGGCTTTGATTCCGTTCAGACTCGGGAGGCTGATGTCCAGCAGAATCAAATCCGGCTGCAGTTCCACGCACTTCTGAACCGCCTCCAATCCGTCAGAGACTTCGCCGATGATCTGCAAATCGCTCATGTTTGCCAGCATCAATAAAATGAATTGCCGAAAAGGTACGAAATCCTCCACGACAAGAATGCGGATTGGGGCTGCGCTACTCAATCCGCACCGACCACACGGTTCTGGCCTTCACGGCCGAACGATGTGCGTGCACCGGTGTTCGCAAGCGTTGAATCCACTCGTGGTCCATTTCTCCTGAATGGCTAATCTAGAATCAAAACCGGCATAAGTAACTATTACTTGCCACCCTCACGTATAGCTCTTAGTGAAGGCAATTTCAATACTTATGATTGCCGCCTGGCGTCCGATCACAAATCGAGACAGTAGGAACCTTCCTGCGGACTGGCCCATGCGTGGGTCTATCGGCATTACTGGGATTGACCGAGGGGAATGGACCCGGCTTCAGACGGCCGTCGGCCTGTGCGTTAACCGGATGGTCGGCCTAGCTGGGAGTCTTCCCACGCGCTTACGTCTTCTCACTGTAAGAAGTGACAGTTGTCGCGCCAACACTGTTTTTGCAACCTATGCAATCAGCAACGGTTGCAGCGATACAGCAATTCGGCTCGGGTCGCTGCTACTGGGCAGTTGTGACCTTGCGAAGCAGGTCGGGTTGAAGGGCTCGGAGGCGAGCCAAATGCCCGAGGAGAGGTGGTCGGCAGTGAAGAACCGCAGACTTGTATGCTTGACCGCAGCTTTGTTTAGTGTAGCTTTTCTCCCGGCGGCCGCCTCGGCCCAGTCGGATTCTTCCAATCGGTCCGCGCCAGAGTTGCGCAAGCAGCTCGACGAGTTGCGCGAGCAGGTTAACAAACTGCAAGCGAGACTCGGCGAATTGGAGAGCAGCAAGGTTCCCGAGGTGGGAACACCTGCAAGCGCTCCTTCGGCTAAGCAAGAAGGCACCATTCAATCAACTCAGGCTCTTCCCCAGGCTCCACCCTCGCGGCAAGTGGGAGAGACAACAGCCACGTACCGACAATTCTCCGAGGACACGGTTGCAGCCGCTCGCTTCGATAACGTGCCCCTCGATCCGAAATACCGCGGATTCTTTCATCTGCCAGGCACACAGACGATCCTCAAGATCGGCGGCTACTTTAAGACGGACTTCATCTATGATTTGAAACCCGCGGGAAATGCGGATTCGTTCATCACTTCTTCCATGCCTATCCCTACCGTGGCTGGCGTGAATAACGCGACGGTTTCCGTCCGTCCAACGCGTATGAACCTCGACTTCCGAGTCCCCAGCGCTAAGATTGGAGATGTGCGCTTCTACGTTGAGGGAGACTTGTTTGGAACCAACTCGACAACGCCGCGCTTGCGGCACGCCTACGCCCAAGCAAAGAACTTCCTGATCGGACAAACATTCTCAAACTTTATGGATCCGGACGCTTTCCCTGACACACTTGATTTCCAAGGGCCAAACGGCATGGTCAGTGTTCGCAATCCGCAGTTGCGTTATGGATTTGCTCTCAGCCCGAGCACAACATTTTATGTTTCGGTGGAAAAGCCCAGTTCCGATATCGCTTTCAAAACGCCACAATTCTCATCCCAGCCCAATGCTCCTAGTCCTGATGGTGCTATTCGCCTCCGGCAGGAATTTGAACGAGGCCATTTCCAGGTCGCAGGCTTGTTCCGTTCCATCGCGGCTTTTCTGCCCAATGGAAGAACAGATTCAGTTTTTGGATGGGGACTGAACGCTGCCACGAGTGTGAAGACATTCGGGAAGGATAACGCAATTTTTGCCGTCGCTGCAGGACACGGGATTTCGCGATATCTGCAAGACACCTCGGGACTAGGAATTGACGCAGAACCTGTATCAGGCGCAATCCCTCATTTGCAAGCGACTCCCGCAGTGGGCGTTGAGGCAGCCTATCAGCACTATTGGCTGAAGACGCTGCGGTCTAGCGCAATCTACTCGTATGCTGCCGTAAACAATACGAATCTCTCGGCCGCCACAACCTATAATCACGGTACGTATACTGGAACCAACTTGATCTGGAATCCGTACGGATCGCTGAACGTTGGGGCTGAATTTCTCTACGGTTGGGCAATGGAGCAAAATGGGCTAAAGGCAAATGCTCCCCGCATCCAGTTCAGCGCCAAGTACAGCTTCGTGAAAGTGGACGCGGACCGCTGATAGGATGCGTTACCCAACAAATGTGTCGCTTTCAAGGAATTGGGCCTGCCAGCTAGGCATACTGTTCTTGCTGATGCTAGTGGTACAAGTCGCTTTTGCTCAGAAGATCTCCACCACATTCGACAAAAACTTCGACTTTTCTGGGCACAAGCGTTACGCCTGGCGGCAGAACCGCCTCATGACTCGCCAGCACCCTGATACCAATGAGGATATGGCCCTCAAGATCGTTAGGGTCGTGAATCAGACCCTCATCGCGAGGGGTTTTGTCGAGGTCAAAGACAAACCGGACTTGTACATTTACTATGATGGAGGCGGAGACATGCAGATCAGTGCTGGAGGTCAGGCACACGCAAACTCCACTCCTCTTAATCCCACCGATCGCGCCCCGACGTACGGATTAGGAAACGGTCCGGCGTTGGCTCCAGCGACATGGCTAAAAGTGAATGGCCAAATCGTGTTCTATGTTGTTGACGAGTCCGAAAACATCATATGGGAAACGAAATACAACAAGACGTTTCGTGATCCTAACAAGGCGATACGCAACCTGGATAAAGAAGTTAATGAACTCGTATCAAAGTCGTTCAAAGACTTTCCACCTAACTCTAAGAAGTAGCCAGTTCCTACTCGAAGAGCCGCGTGAATAGCGCCGAGTCCGCAAGGTAATTGCGCAAATAACTGGATCGGTATTCAGGTTACTGGTGTCAAGGCAGATTGGACGGGCGCTTTTTCTCGGAGAAATTGGTCGCTAGCTGTAACTTCTGCCAGTTGCCCATGCATGTCAACGGCTGATTATTGAGTATGGCAGGAAGAGCAAGAGGCATTTCTATGGGCAACCTGGCCAGCGAATCGAGGGATGGACTCATCTGCCCAGGTGTTCTCCGAGTTGTCGTGATTTTAGGCAGCTGCGATCCAACGCCTTTATGAAGCAAGGAGTGATTGTCGATGGCGAAGAAGGAAGACGGGAACAATAACGGACGTTTGAAGCGCAAGGAATATGGGATGGAGCTCAGCCGGCTCCAAGAGGAGCTCTGCAAGCTTCAGGACTGGGTCAAATACAAAGGGCTTCGAGTGATTGTCGTCTTCGAAGGACGTGATGCTGCCGGTAAGGGTGGTACAATTCGCGCTATCACAGAACGCGTGAGCCCGCGTGTTTTCCGTCTCGTAGCGTTGCCCGCGCCGTCTGACCGCGAAAAAAGTCAAATGTACATGCAACGTTACATGCAGTATTTTCCTGCTGCCGGGGAAATTGTCATCCTCGACAGAAGTTGGTACAACCGCGCCGGAGTAGAATACGTGATGGGTTTCTGCACCGAAGAGCAGCATCGAAGGTTCTTGAAACTCTGCCCCGAGTTTGAGAAGTACATTGTGGACGCTGGGATCAATCTCGTTAAGTACTGGGTGGAGGTTGGCAAGAAGGAGCAAGAGCGCCGGTTTGAAGCTCGCATTAAAGACCCGCTTCGTCAATGGAAGCTCAGCCCAATGGACTTGGAGTCATTTCGTCGCTGGTATGAGTACTCCCGCGCGCGAGACCAAATGCTGGAAGCAACCGACAGCAAGCATGCACCTTGGTACATCGTTCGCTCAGACGATAAGAAGAAAGCGCGGCTAAATTGCATTTCTCATTTATTGGGCATGATCCCTTATGGCAAAGTCCCGCGGGACAAAGTGAAATTGCCAAAGCGCAAGACCAAGAACAGTTATGACGATCAGGTTCCCCTAAAGGGAAGGCACTTTGTCCCGGAGAAATACTAGATCTCTCCCCTAAAACCACCTTGATTCCCGGAGAACAAGAGAACAATCAAATAAGAGCCCCGAGTTCTCAACCGGATCTGAAGTGGTTACGGCCGTCTTTCGCGCAGTGGGTACTAGCGTTTGCCTCCGACCGTCGCAGTGGCCTCTGCTGTTCGCGCTTTTTCGCGTATCTCAGTGAACCCCGCCCGCTTGCCCACTTCCAAGGCTCGCTTGGGATCAAGGACTCCGTAAAGCTGGATGAGTTTGGCGATAAGTCCGGTCCAACCGGTCTGGTGGCTGGCGCCCAATCCGGCACCATTGTCTCCGTGGAAGTATTCAAAGAAGTAGATATTGTCTCGCCAGAAGGGATCGCTCTGGAACTTTTCTGTACGGCCATAGACGGGCCGCCGACCGTAGTCGTCGCGTAAGAAGATCCGGGCCAATCGGTCCGAAATCTCTTTGCTTACCTCGAAGAGGTTCATGAGCTTGCCAGAGCCCGTGGGACACTCGATTTTGAAGTTGTCGCCATAGTATAAATAGAAGTTCAGTAGCGCGCGGATAATGAGCGCATTCACAGGCATCCAGATCGGTCCGCGCCAGTTGGAATTCCCGCCGAACATGCCGGTGTTTGACTCGGCCGGCAAGTAGTCCACGCGGTACTCCTGGCCACTTACGTTTAAGACGAACGGGTGCTGCTGGTGGAACTTGGAGAGCGACCGGATGCCGTAGGCGCTCAAGAACTCGTTCTCGTCAAGCATCTTGGTCAGGATCCGGCGGAGCCGGTCTGGGTTGACCAGGGCCATAATCCCGCGCTCGGCTACCCCATAATGTCCGGGGCCCGTGGGGTGGATGGTTTCCCGTAGTTCAGGTATCCGGCGCAGGCGTTCATTCACCGCAGCCAGCGTCCGAGGAATACGATCCCGCATCCACTTTTCGAGAATCGTCGTAGCACACAGGGGAAGGAGCCCCACCATGGAGCGCACCTTGAGTCTCTGAGAGCTGCCGTCCGGCCGCCGCAGCAGGTCGTAGTAGAAGCCGTCCTCCTCGTCCCACATGCCGTCCTCACCGGGCTGGTTCATGGCCGAGCCGATGTAGTAAAAGTGCTCGGCAAACTTCATGATCATCGGCTCGTAGCTGGGGTCATTGGCGGTAAGCTCGAACGCGAGTTCCAGCATGTTCTGGCTGAACAGGGCCATCCAGGCCGTGCCGTCCGCTTGCTCCAGATGGCCGCCGGTGGGCAGCGAAGCGCTGCGGTCAAAGACGCCGATGTTGTCGAGACCGAGGAAGCCTCCTTCGAAGACGTTTTTGCCGAAGCGGTCCTTACGGTTCACCCACCAGGTGAAGTTCAACAAGAGCTTGTTGAACGTCGACTTGAGGAACTCCACGTCCGTCTCACCGCGCAGGGCCTGTTCGGTGCGGTGCAGAAAGAGAGTGGCAAAGGCATGGACCGGGGGGTTCACGTCGCTAAAGTTCCACTCATAAGCAGGCATCTGCCCGTTGGGGTGCAGGTAGGCAGCGCGAAGCATCAGGTCCATCTGCTGCTTGGCGAAGTCAGGGTCCACGATGGAGAGGGGGAGCGTGTGGAAGGCCAGGTCCCAGGCTGCATACCAGGGATATTCCCACTTGTCGGGCATGGATATGATGTCCTGGTTCAGCATGTGGAACCACTCCGAGTTCCGGGAATTTCGGTATCCATGATGGAGCGGGTTGGAGTGGTGCTCGTCCAGCCAGCTATCACCGTCGAAGAAAAAGAACTGCTTGCTCCACAACATGCCGGCGAGAGCCTGGCGCATCACCTTGGCCGCGTCTTCACACACCGATGGTGGCGTGACCGACTCATAAAACTCATCGGCTTCACGGAGCCGCGCAACGAAGACCTCATCAAATTGTTTTCCGAAGTGTTTGGCCTTCACGTCAGGAAAACTCCCGGAGAGCCGCAACCGAATCACTTTGATCTCACCGCTGCCTACATTGGTCTCGTAGTGCGCGGCAACCTTGGTGCCCTTCTTGTCGGGGTTTACGGCGCCCTGGTTGCCGTGCACGACACAATTGTTGATGCCATCTTTGACGTAGGGACTCTCATTCTTTTCTCCGGGGAAAAGTAGTTCGTGGTTTGTTTCATTCTCGGTGAAGAGTAGAGGCACATCGCCTTCGCAGGAAAAGATGTATTTACCCAGCAGCGAATGCGTTACTGCTACCGCGCTTGCGCCTGCAGGGGCTTCAATCTGCTGTAGGACTGGTTTCTCGTCAGCCCTATTGGATGCGGCAATCCACTTCGACCAGTCGTTCCGGAACCAGATCGTCGGCAAGAGATGAAGTTCTGCCGCGTCCGGTCCCCGGTTGACTGCCGTGATCCGCACTAGCATCTCTTCCGGACCTTCTTTGGCGTACTCGACATAGACGTCGAAATATCGGTCGTCATTGAAAACGCCGGTATCGAGGAGTTCATACTCCATGTCGTTCTTCGAACGACGGCGGTTCGTCTCCACCAGATCGGCATAGGGATAGGCCGCCTGCGGGTACTTGTAGAGGTACTTCATGTAGGAGTGCGTCGGTGTGCTGTCGAGGTAAAAGTAGTACTCTTTCACATCCTCGCCGTGGTTGCCCTCGTTGTTGGTCAACCCGAAGAGTCGCTCCTTGAGGATCGCGTCCTTACCGTTCCACAAGGCCAGCGCGAAGCAGAGGCGCTGTTTGTCATCGGAAATCCCGGCTAAGCCGTCTTCGCCCCAGCGGTAGGCGCGCGAGCGAGCATGATCGTGGGTGAAGTAATTCCAGGCGTCGCCCCCTTCGCTATAATCCTCGCGGACTGTGCCCCACTGTCGCTCACTGAGATATGGCCCCCACTTTTTCCATGGAGTGTTTTGAGAAGTGGCTGCTTCAAGACGTTCATTTTCCGCGGTCTTGGTCATGGTTGCTCTCCCGTCGGCTCTCGAGAAGTTATCTTGCGGTCTGTTCCGGTCTCAGAGCGTCTCCAGTTTGAAAACGTGATACGCCCACTTCGGCATATCGAGGTAAAGTCCGTGATGAAACAGTTCATCGCCGTCACGTTCATCAACCACCGAGCTCATTAAGTCCTGCGCACGCACGGTTCGTCCGCGTAATTCGTCAAATGGGAGTTGCACGTAGCATTGGCTCCAAGTCGGAGCATAGTTCACGGTAACGACGATTGGGGGATACTCCGATTTTTGCCACGCAAAACAGATGAAACAGTCCGAAGTCCAATTGCCGTCCCAAGCCGATGCACAGTTGAGTAAACGCCACTCTCCATCCTGCATCTCCGGCAGGTGCACACAATTCAGTAAGCGAGTGTAAAAATCGCGGAGGCACGATTTCACAGGCTCAATCGGACGTCGGCCCAGGTGTACCGAAACCTTTTTGGCTCTGCCGTCAAACTGACCATCGTGAAAAAAACGCAAGCCTGGGGACAGGTAGGTCAACGTTGCAGCGGCTTGATGCATTCCTGGTGAAAATGTTCCCGCTGCCCGAGGCTCGTCGTGGTTCTCGAGAAAGCGCGCAGACTTTTGCTGAAACTCTCCGTCTGCGCGGAAATGGTCACGCACTGACCGCGCGTGCCCGTCGCGGAGGCGGTCATAAAGCCGCTTGTCGTATGTGTAGTCGAAGCCTTGCTGCTGAAGTGTCCATTCGAGATCCCAATAAACCTCAGCTATGAAGAGGAAGTCCGGCCTTCTCGAACGAATTGAGCGGGTGACCTTAGGCCAAAACGGTTCCATTCGCAGACCCCAGGTCCGCTCAAAAACGTCTGAAAGGATTAACATGGCCATGTCACACCGCACGCCGTCACACTTCTCGGCGATGCTCTCCAATTCCAGCTGCATGGCCTCTTGTAACGATGACTCCGCGTAATTCAGTTGGAGCGTATCTGGCCAGCCCGCAAAATAGGGATCTCGTCCATATGCCAGTATCCTCGGTTTTGTGGAGGTCTCGACCCGGACGTAATTATGGGGTTCGTTGTGGAGCTGTTCTTCCGTACCTCGCACGTAGAACTCTGGGTGTTGTTCCACCCAAGGGTGATCCAACCCCGTGTGATTGGGTACGAAATCAAGCAGCAATCGCATTCCGCGCTCGTGCAGCCGGCGGCGAAGCCTCTCGAGAGCCACTTCCCCACCGAAGTCGGAGTGCACTTTGTAGCCGGTGATCGCGAAGCAGGAACCGCAGATGTCGTCTTGCCGAAGATCTGGCAGAACTTGTTGGAACTCGGTCTGCCACTCTCGATTCTCACGCGATACTCTTTGGCCGGCTGATCCCGTCTGCCAAACACCGAGAAACCAAATCCAATCAAAGCCTTCGCGCGCTAACCGATCGAGTTCGGTATCGGAGATATCGTCCAGTGTGGCTCGTTCTCCCAGGCTCTGTTGTAACTCTCGAAGCCGGACTCGGGTGTTGACCTGGTAGAGGGAGGGATACCGATGCTGGCGCAGGCCAATACTCGATTTTCGAGGTTGGAGAATTGGCCGCGTAAGCCGGTTCGGGCTCAACTGGGTGCTAGTCATCGCGAGATGTCATGTTGCCTCCTGCCGGCAGCGCACGGAACTGTCAATAATTACAGATGTCAGTCTCAGGCCATATTTCTATATTTCTGTAAATGAGGATCTTAGCTGTGGGCTCATGCGGGACCGTGCTCTTCGTGACGTGGGGTTTATTCGCCCCAATCTGCCGGACGCAGGATCTCGCTCCCCGGGCTTATGTCATTACCCCTCTGCACACGAACGCCGTCAACTTGACGTATTCCTTTTTCGGCGGAAACATTATCTTTGATGGGACTGTCCCCATCACCGACGCAACTGCGCGAGTTAGTGTCTCCGTTCTCAGTCTCTCCCACTCACTCAACTTTTTTGGCCGCACCGCAACCTTCACCGCTTCTATGCCCTACGGGGTTGGAAACTTCCGAGGGACTGCCGCCGATGCGGAGACGCTCGCGTACCGTTCTGGTCTCGTGGCGTCCAGCTTTCGGCTTTCTGTGAATCTCAAAGGCGGTCCAGCGATGAATGTTCAGGAGTACTTAAAATGGAGGCAGAAAACTATTATCGGAGTCAGTATCAAACTAGTGCCTCCTACGGGGCAATACGATCCGACCAAACTCATCAATTACGGTACCAATCGCTGGGCTCTCAAACCAGAGTTTGGCTGTTCCAGACGCTGGGGCCACTGGATTCTTGATGCCTATGGAGGAGTCTGGTTCTTCACCACAAACTCTGATTTCTTCTCGCGCAACCCATTCTCGCCTGGCACCAACACGCAATCGCAAAATCCAACAGGCTCCTTCGAAGGGCACCTCAGCTACGATTTTAAGCCCAGGTTGTGGGTCTCGTTTGACGGCAATTATTGGTTCGGCGGTAGTACGTCCCTGAATGGCGTGCAAAACGACGCGACGCGCCAGAGGAATTCTCGCGTAGGGGCAACGGCCTCAATTCCCTTGACCAGGCACCAGTCAATAAAACTCAGCTACAACAATGGCGCCTACATCAGGTACGGCGGCAACTATCAGAATGTCTCCGTTGGGTGGCAATACTCATGGCTAGGCAGGCCAAACTAGAACAGCTCACAAATTAGCGTTATACGATTTTCGGTTTCGCAAGAGGACCAACCAAATGGAAACCATACTCGATCATCCATGGGTGCTGGGCTCAATCCTCGCGATCGTCCTAGCTCTGGCCTTGGAACTCGGGCGCTGCGTCGCCGTCTGGTCCCGCCTGCATGAGGAAGCGAACCGCAAAGATAGATGAGCACCATTCGCGACGGCCTTTTTGTGTTAGTCAGTCTGCTCTTGGGTTTCACCCTAGCCTTAGCGTCGCCGCGCTACGCCGAACCGCGCTTACTGCTCGTTGAAGAGGCTGTTTCGATAGGCACCACCTATCTTCGTGCCAGTACACTCCCTCAAACTTATCGCGAACACTCGCTGCGCCTTTTGCGGGAGTATGTCGATGCTCGTCTCGATCTCGACAACGCGGGTCTCGATGGCGCTCGCTTCGCCGAAGTCACCTCTCGCTCTGAGCGGATCCAGGAGGAGCTCTGGGCTGACGCGGCTTCCTTGTCTCAGACCGATTGCAGTGCTGTCGCCGCCGTTACATCAGCTCCTTGAACGAGACGACCGATCTTCATGAGAAAAGAGTTGCTGCTTTGGAGAACCGCATACCGCAATCCCGTTTGGCTCCTAATTATTTCCAACTCCGTGATCGTAGTCTTCACTCGCGGTCTGACCCTCACGGACCGCTTCTGGTTGACGCTCATTCTCATTCCCATCACCATTGCGATTGTCGTCGCTCTCATCGCCGACCTAGATACCCCAAGCAGCGGGCTGATCCGTCTTGATCAGCGTGCCATGCAACGTCTCTAGGTCGATTTGAGTGCCGAACCCACACTGGGTTCCAGCAAAAGATCTGCAAGATGTAGTCAAAGAGCGAGAATGTCCGGTGCGGTTGATGTAAACGCCTAGACTGAGCGGTGCCTCAAAGAGATTCGGGGAACTCAGTGACACGAACCATCGTCCGCAAACTGGCCATTTGCCGCCATTGCAGCGAGCGCGCGCGCACAGTTCAGGATTCTTTGGTCCATCGGATCATTGTTGAGCGATTCATGGGAGACGTATGTCCTGGATTTGTTCGCTTCCAGGAATCGGTTACTCAAGGTCTTCATATTGTTGAACTCATTCGTGAGCAGTCGAACTGCGCCTTTGTCAGATTCTGTTGTGGCCGCCAAGGACACCAGTCGAAGGCTCTGTTCAGCGCGCGCCTGATAACTTTCTATCCAGTCTTCTGTTACCGGGTATCCCCGCTGGACTGCATTCCTCAGCGTACTTCGCCACTCCCTTATCACGGCCATTTCTTCAATGCCCACCCTGATAAAGTCCTTCGTGAAGCCGGATGGAGAAGGCTGAGTTATCGTGGGAGCCAGTGCGCCCGCACCAGGCAGTGTCAGTATGATTTGATTTCCATTAAAGCTAAGCGAACCGTTCATCATTCGCGCTAGTGTCTCGATTTCTACATAGGCATGGCCTTCTCTTTCAATGACGGCAACTTCTCCCGGATGGCCATTTATGACTAATGTCCGGCTTTTCTGCGCGGCTTCCACAAGAAGAAAAGCGGGTATAACTAATGACACCACGATTGCCAACTGCGCTGCGCGTGACCTTGGTCCCATACTACTTCTCCTAGAACCCGGGGATTCTTGAGCCTTGTAGCATTGCGTATTCCCTCCCGGTGACCGCCTTCAGTCAGGTCATAAGAGCGACAATGATGGTGCCCCAGGTCGTTAGCAGGACATGGCCGAAAGCGACTGTGTATGAATAGCCCAGCGTAGCGACAGGACTGTCCGATTTTTCTTGTAACGCAGCGACGCCCGCGATCATCGTCTGAGCGCCGGCGATGCCTCCGAGCAATAGTACCGGATTAAGTCTGAGAAAGTATCGGCCGAAGAAAAGACCTGCAATGAGTGGTGTAAGCGTCACCACGATGCCTCCAAGGAAGAGGATGTAGCCAAATTCTCTCACTGCTTGCACAAAGACCGGGCCTGCTTTTAGCCCAATCATCGCCACAAACGCTGCCAAACCAATCGACCGCATAAAAAGAATCGCGGCATCTGGGATTATTCCGAACCATGGACGCACGGACCGCATCCACCCAACGATCACCCCGGCTAGGAGAGTTCCAACGCTAGTGCCTAGCGCGATTCTCAGGTGGCCTAAGGGTATTATGATCGAGGCCCCGACCAATACTCCGATGAATATGGCTATTCCGAGCACCGCAAGATCGCTGTCTTCCGTTGGGTGAATCACCCGACCAGCTAGAGGCGCCAGCTTCTGGACTGCAGCTTCAGATCCGGTTACATGGAGTGTGTCGCCGCGTTCGATGAGCGTGTTTGCCCCGATCGGGATCTCATGGCCACCGCGCGTAATGCCGCGGAGCAAAACACCCCGAGCTTCCTCGACGCCATCAACGATCTCCTGGAGAGTCACGCCCGCGAAGGTCTTGCTGGTGATGTATAGATCGAAGGATGCGACTGGAATTGCCAGTAGTTCCGGGTCAGCGACCTCGTGCGCTGATGGACCAAGTGCTTTGATCATGATCTCGGTATGCCCTATCACAGCGACCGTATCATTTGCCTCAAGGACGGTGGTGCCGACGGGTGAGAAGATTTCCCCTTTGCGGCGAATTCGCTCGATAAAGAGACGGACGCGGGGCACAGACTGTTCGGCTTCCGCGACCGTCTTACCAACGGCGAGCCCGTCTTGAGGAACGGTATAGGCGCGAAAGCCTATGGGTTGCCATGCGGAATAAACGCCAAGCTTCGAGCGTTGGATTCCCAGGTTCGATTCCACTTTCTTCGACTCCGCACGCAGATCGAAGCGAAGGAGCTTCGGTCCGAGGCTGCTGCAACACCAGACCACACCCAACGTCCCGAAGATGTAGCAGATCGCATCCGCAACAGCTATGTGTGCGATCCATTGCTGCTTTAGTTCGTCAGGCAGGGATAGGGAACGTATTGTTTCGCTTGCAGTGCCGATTGCGGGCGACTCCGTCAAGGCGCCAGAAAGCATCCCGGCGGAATATCCTGGGTCAAGTTTCAAGAAATGAGCAACCGTATACGCTGTTAAAAGGCCAATGACAGGAACAAATACACCGAGCACAGCCCAGCGCCAGCCATCTCCTTTGAGATTCTGAAAAAAACCGGGCCCCACTGAGTAACCGATTCCGAAAAGGAAGAGAAGGAAAACGATCGATTTGGCTTGATCGGACACGGGCACGTGGAAGAAATTTCCAATAAAGATCCCTCCCAACAAGGACCCTGTCACCACACCAAGTCCGACACCACGAAACTTCAGCCGTCCGAACAAGTACCCTATGCCTACTGCCAGGTAAACACCCATTTCGGGATACTTTGTAAAAAGTTTCTCCAACCATTCCATACGCCAATCCTTTTACGGCGGTCTCTCTGGAAGACCTATCCAGTGAGTTCTGGGTGATCGTTGTCGGGGGCAGCCGACGAGTTATCCGTTCTAATTTCTAGACTGGTGCATTGAGAGCCCTTCGGAGTCCCGGAGAGCCGCGAGGAACTATCGCGCAGCCGCATGTTCAGATTTTTCGATACGTTTCGAAGCCTCAAAGGCATCCCGGTAGCCGCGTGCCACCGATCGAACGCCGCGACCGATTTCCTCATACGCTTCGTCGGGCAGATTGGCCAGGGACACACGCAGCGACCAGTTTGGCGCCTCAAAACCGCCGCCGTTCAAAAGCACGATACCGTGATCCTCGGCCAGACGGAAGGCGAGGTCGAGCGGGTGGACGTTTTTCTTTAGGTAGTCGACGGCGTCCTGTCCGATGTTTTTGCGCGCAAAGAATTCGAAATCGATCAAGCCGTAGTAGGCGTTGTACAACGGGTTCGGCGTGACTTCGATGCCGAGGCCCTCAACCATGGCCCTGGCGCGCCGGTGCACGATCTCCAAGCATGCCTTCTGATACAGCTTGGCTCCATCCATCATCTCGGCAAGGGAGAACAGGCTCATCATGACCTGCTGGGGCAACGCGAGACCGGCCGTGTGGTTCAGCGCCACATCCCGGCTGTCGGCCACGATGCGGTCGATGAACTTGATCTTGCGCGGCTCGAGGACCAGCGTCCCGTACCGTTTGTCGAGCGCTTTCAGATCGGCATCCGGAAGCTTTGCGATCATCTTGTCGAAAATGTTGTCTTCGTGGACCGAGATGACGCCGAGACGCCACCCAGTACAACCAACATATTTCGAATAGGAGTACACGCCGATGGTGTTGTACGGTAGTTCGCCGAGCAGAGATCGGAAATCGTGGACGAACGTTCCGTAGACGTCATCGGTCAGAATCATAAGGTCGGGACGTTTCGTCTTCACCAAATTCGCGATCTTGCCGATCACTTCTTTACTGAGTGCGACGCCCGTTGGATTGCCGGGATTGACGAGGAAGAACGCCTTGACCTTGGGATCTTCCAACTTCTTGAGCTCGTTGTCCGTGAACTGGAAGCGGTTTTCTTGCGGGGCTTGGATGGTAATGAAGTGCAGCCCGTAGTCTTCGAGGTGCGGCAGTTCAAGATAGGGCGTAAAGATCGGCGTGCCCAGCGCAATCGTGTCGCCGGGATGCAGCAGGCGATTGGCCTTCATCGATTTGAAGATGTAACACATCGCAGCTGTGCCGCCCTCGACCGCGTATAGGTCGAATTTGCCCTTCGGCCGCGGTTCCCCGCACATCGCCCACATCAGGTACTCGTGCACGATGCGTTCGTTGTGCACCAGCATGCGGTCGGGGACCGGGTAATTGTCTCCGATGATCGAGTCCACGAGCTCGTGGACGAAGGCGTCCGGTTCGAACCCGAACCTCTTTATTGCAAACGGCACCATCGCTGATAGAAAAGCCGCGCCCGGCATGTCGGCATGCTTCGCGAGCCACGCTTCGAAACGTCCAGCGATTCCTTGAGGCTGCGGCATTCCGCCGATGCCGGCAGGATGCTCCATCACCCGCTTGCTTTCGGTGACCGCAAACTGACCCAGCAGGAAGAAACCTTCGCGCGGAGTGGTGGCGATCCAGTTGGGGTTGCCGCGGCC
>WNGO01005363.1_pt1 | contig 24705 bp, 22 predicted proteins | sample 5400511 | NCBI WGS metagenome assembly WNGO01 (sample SAMN13153380, study PRJNA577476) | soil metagenome | isolation source: 20 cm soil or saprolite under Garry oak tree replicate 2 | place: USA:California | collected 2016-06-15 | reverse complement strand
CACTATCGGTTTAAATCCACGTTTTTCACCACCTTGTTCAGCGCCGTTCTTTTCATTGGAGATGTTCGAATGCTCGGTTGTGTCAGACATGATGTGAAATGCACAGGGAATTAACGAGAGTGAGCGGTCCTCTACTTATCATCGCTGACCCTTACCTGTAAAACGTTTGATTTAGTCGGCAAGCGAACAAGTGAAACGGGGTGAATTCTGCTTACCGACATTGATTCCACCTCATGGATTGATATCAACATCATTTCCTGGCTCCGCTCGCGCCTCATGCGAAGACAATATCAAAGTAGCGCCTACTTCCGTACAAAGGGGTGCTTGGCAAGCATAAGTCGAGGAAGGGTTGATGGCTTTATCGTTTCATATGACGTTTCAGCACCTATTGAGCAGATATTCATCCGTCGCATGGTGCAACACGTTCTGCGCTACGTCAATTCGATCTTGTTGTATCATTTCAATCAATATTGGACGTATTTACACCGTAATGATAATCTAAGAAACGAAAATAGGAAATTCTCAGATGCTATCGAAAGCGGGTATTGTATGTGGTCAGCGATGATGCCACATGCAGAAGACGATCTACTATACGCACCGACTCTTACGCCCTCTTAATTACCAATATTCTCAGTGAATCCTCCGACGTTGCCCACCAGAGACTCCCATGTTCCATATGTGCGTGCAGATATTCTGCCGACTTGAACATCGTCATCAGCGGAGGTCTTATTGAGCACAAAGCCTTCATCTGCATCGTATATGCAAGCAGCTTATCCACCGATAGGAACATCGTCATTGGCAGACATCGAGGGCATGGCTGGCACATCTCATTAGCGTTGTATTCGATATGAGTAGTGATATGATACTTACTGAACTGGAGGCATTGAGTGGCTATTTCCCTCTCTTTGCCGCTCTCTTTGCATTCTCTTTTGACCTCTCTTTTGACCTCACTTGATACGCTCTCCCACTGGTCGAAATATGCACCAAGAATCGTAGCAAGGTGGTGTAATAGAACAAATTTATATTTCGCATATATGTATATTGAACATCATTGGTGGATAATATGTTTATGGTTGCCAGACATCGTAAGCATTATATATTCCGCCTATTAGAATGCCGTCATCGGCGGATGATACGGAAGCAGCTGTCAGACATCTTCATTGTTTGCAGCATGATGTGGTGCAGCTGAAGCATTGTATAGAGACTAGCACACAGTGGTACTACGAATGACCGCTGATGTGGGTGACAGAATCCGCGTCTCGATACATGATGGCCAGGTGTGTATTGTGTGAAGAGAAAAATGTATGAACGACCGCCGTTGTCGACAACGCGATCCGCGGTTTAATACAGGACAGCTGGTACACCTCATCAGCGTGTATGTCGAACAGCAGTATCAATGGTATATGTGAACACAATGAATGACATACCTGCAACCTCAACACCTCATCCTCTTTCCTATGTTCCACCATCAACACCTCGGCATGCACACGCATTCATATCATATATACTGTGTTGGTGGACATGACGTCCAGAAGCTCCCATCACGTGGGAATTTCTGCATATATCCCGCTACTGCCCCATGTTGTGGAATGTTTGGACACCTTCTACCGATCACATCCGCTGACTCACTTGTCCCAATCGGCGGAAACTATTTCACCTTGATCAATACTTGGGATCTTTCATCTCATCGTTCATGCTGCTGCCGCTACAACACTCGGGCTTGAGCGCAGGGTATTGTTAAGGCTTACAGCTATGATCATCTCTCGACATCGACACACACTCTGTATGATCATCTCTCAACACCAACATTCAGCATCTAGAAATTCAACATATACTTGAAACGTTAATAGCAGATGAATATAAAATTAGAAGAATACATTGCAATCGCATAACATATATATTCTGCCAATTAAAACATAAGGATCTGCAGATGAAAATGGACAGAAATGTTCCGCCAATTGAAACACCTTGATTGGCGGATGAGATAAGACTTTGTAAAACATGTATATAATATATGTATCCAGTCAATCCGCCAATTGCAACCATGAAATTCGCGGATCTTATTTGGCAACAATTGCATATAACTACACTTTTCATGCTACAGTAGGTTTATCTGCCCTTCACAGTGTTCCGATCCGCGGATAAATTTCCTCATATATGTATTGTAATGTGTTATTTATGTCCACACCCCCAAAACATCCGCGGATTATTTCTAGATTTTGAGCCACCCTCTGGGCCAAATCAATACCCTGAACCCCCCCCTGCATACCCTGAACCCCCCACCCTTACTCAGATAGGCCCCTATAATGTATTATGTGAAGTATGCAGATGGTGTAATAACTGATTACCTGATCAAAGTCACATGATCTGACCTGCCAGCAGGTCAGCTCATGGATTAATGAGTCACATATCCTGTATTGCAACATTACAATATGTATAGACTCTACATCAGTTTTATCAAATTTGTTAGATCCATCAAGAAGCACTCTCAGCTGGGAGCAAAAGATAAGCAAACAACATTTTCATGATGTCTGTGTCTGAAAATATGGATGTCTTATGTGAGGTATGCAGATGGAGCAATAACTGATTACCTGATCAAAGTCACATGATCTGACCTGCCAGCAGGTCAGCTCATGGATTAATGAGTCACATCCTGCATTGCAACATTACAATATGTTTAGACTCTGCATCACTGCTTTTATCAAATTTGTTACATCATCAAGTTGCACTCTCTGGGAGCAAAAGATAAGTAAACAAATTTTCATGATGATGTCTGTGTATGAAAATGTATTATGTGAGGTATACAGATGGAGGCAATAACTGATTACCTGATCAAAGTCACATGATCTGACCTGCCAGCAGGTTAACCCCTGGATTAATGAGTGACATATCCTGCATTGCAACATTATAATATGTCTAGCCTCTGCATCACTGCTTTTATCAAATTTGTTAGATCTATCAAGAAGCACTCTGGGAACAAAAGATAAGCAAACAACATTTTCATGATGTCCGATGTGTATGCAAATATGGATGTGTTATGTGAAGTATGCAGATGGTGTAATAACTGATTACCTGATCAAAGTCACATGGTCTGACCTGCCAGCAGGTCAGCTCATGGATTAATGAGTCACATATCCTGCATTGTGACATTACAATATGTCTAGACTCTGCATCACTGCTTTTATCAAATTTGATAGATCCATCAAGTTGCACTCTCTGGGAGCCAAAGATAAGCAAACAACATTTTCATGATGTCTATGCATGAAAACATGGATGTACTATGTGAGGTATGCAGAAGGTGCAATTAAAGTCACATGATCTGACCTGCCAGCAGGTCAGCTCATGGATTAATGAGTCACATATCCTGCATTGCAACATTATAATATGTCTAGACTCTGCATCATTGCTTTTATCAAATTTGTTAGATCCATCAAGAAGCACTCTGGGAGCAAAAGGTGAGCAAACAACATGTTCATGATGTCTATATATGAAAATATGGATGTATTATGTGCCAAGGTATGCAGATGGAGCAATAACTGATTACCTGATCAAAGTCACATGATCTGAGCTGCCAGCAGGTTGGCAGGGTTGTGATGAGTGTCAAAAACACTTTGAATCAGTGGGACCTGGTGGAAGGAAATCCATTGAGAAACAGGAAAGATATATTGCCACTATCAGACATAATGTACCTCTCTCCTTCAGAAAACATTGAATCAAGCATGAATTGGGACCTTGACATGGCTGCAATGAGCATTGAAAGCACTTTAAATTGGGACCTAGTTGAAACAAATCCATGAACAAATGAATGAGATACATTGCTATCATCAAACATACCCATCACCAAGGCCACCAGGTCACATCTACAACTTGCAATTCCAATCCACCCACTCACAACCCATCCAAGCCCTTCAGACAGTGAATAAGTGGGAGGGCAGGGTGGTGAAACAAGGGGTGTCTGTGTAGAGATACCAGAAGGTACAAGAGTAGAGGGTGGTGCCACTGGTGTGGCAGGGGGTGGTGATCTTTTTGCAGGTTTGTCAAGTTTGAAGTTGCATGTTGGGAATACTGCCACTTAAATGCAATACACACAGCCAAAAAGAATCCAGGGTAAATTGACAAATTACCAAGTCCTTCAGCTCACTTGACCCCAGGATAAAGTGAAGATTGAGCACCAGTTGTGAGAATGGGTTGAATGAGCAAGGCCATGTGCTGATGGCTTTTACCTAACCTTGTTCAGGAATTGGTTCAATTCACTGCCAATAATGCTGAATCAAGGTCAGTTTCTGGTACTCTAGTACACAGCATCATGATCGCATCAGTAGATAGAAAAACATTTCCTAGGTGCATATTATTGTGTGTGACATGTAGCACTCCACCAATTCCTTAAATAATATAGGACTGATATACCATGCATACAAGCTTGTGATTGGTATGTTTACTTTGAGAGCAAAAAGTGGTTCTTTATTATACATATATAAGTATAAAAACCATATTACTTGCACACTGAGTGGATAGTGCAACTGATTACCTGATCAAAGTCACATGGTCTGACCTGCCTGGAGGTGAAATCATGTGACTTGCACATTGAGCGCTATTGTATAGCAGAGGCTGAGTCAGAGGATGACCCCGGCAAGGAAATGTCTCACCAATCTTGCCTCCCCTTGACCAGCTCATTGTCAGGCAAGAAAAGTGAGTCCCTCGAGCTTTTGAGCTCAACACATATTCATGCTACAGACCTAGTTTTTCTCATAGGAATTCACCTCCTATACAAAAGCTATCCAGTTTTCAGTGTGTCATTCTTTTCTCTTATCCTCTATCATTTATCTAATGCTTTCTAGTTTTTTGCACCACGTCTAAAAGTCGCATACAGAGTCTTTTACTTTTTTTCGCAACCCACCCTCCTCTCCCTTTTATTCCATACTATTTTGTACTACTTCCTAGCACATAGCTCATTGTTCAATATAGGTGGGGGACCTGCATGTCACATGGGCCTCCGTTTCAGCTATCACACTGAGTTATAATGGCGGAGGTGAGCAGATGGTGCAACTGATTACCTGATCAAAGTCACATGGTCTGACCTGCCTGCAGGTGAGATCATGTGACTTGCACAATGAGCAGATGGTGCAACTGATTACCTGATCAAAGTCACATGGTCTGACCTGCCTGCAGGTGAGATCATGTGACTTGCACATTGAGCAGATTGTTTAGCTGGGGCCTTGCAACATCACAATATGTATGTCAAGACCCTGCATCACTTTATCAAATTTGTTACATCCATGAAGTTGCACTCTCTGGGAGCAAAGGATAGGCCAACAACATTTTTGTGATGTCTATGTATGAAAATATGGATTATGTGAGGTATGCAGATGGCACAATAACTGATTACATGATCAAAGTCACATGATCTCACCTGCCTGGAGGTGAGATCATGTGACTTGCACATTGTTTAGTTGGAGCCTTGCAACTACACTGCTATCAAACATACCCATCACCAAGACCACCAGGTCACATCTACAACTTGCAATTCCAATCCATCCACTCACAACCTATCCAAGCACTTCAGACAGTGAATAAGTGGGAGGGTGCATGGGGGTGAAACAAGGGGTGTCTGTGTGGAGATACCAGAAGGTCTAAGAGTAGAGGGTGCCAGGTGCCACTGGTGTGGAGGGGGTGGTGATGTTTGAGCAGGCTTATCAAGTTTGAGGTTGCATGTTGGGAATTACTGCCACTTAAATGCACACACAGCCAAAAAGAATCCAGCATGAAATTGACAAATTACCAAGTCCTTCAGTTTACTTGACCCCAGGATAAAGTGAAGATTGAGCACCAGTTGTGAGAAGTACACAGCTTCATGATTTCATCAGTAGATAGAAAAACATTTCCTAGATGCAAATTATTCTATGTGACATGTAGCCCTGTCACATGACTCCAAATAGGGAAAGTCTCCATGAAAAGTGCTACACATGTTTCCTTTATATCTCAAAATATGCTCCACCAATTCCTTAAATATTATAGGACTGGTATACCATGCATATAAGCTTTCAATTGATATACTTACTTTGAGAAAAAAATGGTTCTTCATTATACATATATAAGTATAAAAACCATATTAATCCCACTTACCGACAATGAAACGATCAGATTGATGACGATTGATATTGATCCCTGCTCCAATCACGCCTCATGCATAGACGTCGTCAACTTAGTGCCTCCTGTTGCACCACGAGACACTCCAGGATGTTGGTAAATGAACGAGATATTGGTGTTTCACCATTTATCAAGGGCTGGGTAGGAGTCGTCCATCACATGCGGTCTTTCGCTTGCTCGGTTCAGTTTTATGATCTCGTCTACCGATCCGAGCAGCAGGAGGAGTGGGGCATGTTTGGAACATGCAGGCCGGGTATCGGGGATGCTGTTATGTAACAATGATGTCAGCGATCAGACATAATCAGTATTATGCTCTGCCAATGCACGACTCGGATATAACAGACGATAACGGATTGAAAGTGAGAATAAGACAATACATCCATGAGACATTCCACCAATTCCAACACTGTTATCGGCAGATGTTCTGCATTCTCAATCAATAGATGTTCCACCTTTCAGAGCATCATCATCGCCATATGTTTTATATTCTCAATCGATACAAGTTCCGCCTTTCAGACCATCATAATCAGCGGAAGTATGCACATCATTGAATGTCATCACTACATAAGTACAGGTAGCCGTCTAAATCTTCATTGGAGGATATCTGAACGTGCTTGTAGTACATCTGAGTACGGCGTGTAGGATAGATGACCGCCGATGTGGATGGTAGAATACGTGGCACAATTAAATGTATTTGACGCATGGTGGATTGATATGACCGCCGATGTGGATGGTGGAATTCGCGGCATGATTCAATGCATTTGACTAATGGTTAATGTATATGGCCACCAATGCAGATGGTAGAATACGCGGCATGATTCATTCGATGCATTTGACATGATGTTGATGAATACAGTGATCGCCGATGTGGATGGTGGAATACGCGGCACGATTCAATGAATTTGACTAATGGTTGATGTATATGGCTGCCAATGCAGATGGTAGAATACACGGCATGATTCATTTGATGCATTTGACATGATGTTGATGAATACAGTGACCGCCGATGTGGATGGTTGAATACTCGGCATGATTCAATGTATCTGAAGCTATGTGACTGCCAATGTTGAATGTGGATGGTTGAATAACTGCCACCATTCGATGAATTTGACATGATTATGACCGCCGATGTGGACAGCTGAATATGCGGCACAATTCAATATATTTCACACTATGTCAATTAATATGACTCCAGATGTGGATTGTCAAATAAGTGGTACCCGTTGATGTATTTCACATGATGTCGTTGACTATAACTGTGTCCTCTGTTTGGCAATCTCTTGATCTTCTCTTTGCTTATCTCTTTGCCCACATCACAACCGCCAATTCTGATGACTGGATCCGCGGAGCAGATAGTGTCACTCATGTGTTCGGGGAGATGTAAATGGCAACTGCTCATGGAGGTACAAGAATAGAAATACTCCGCTGATTACTGTGCTGTCATCGGCGGTGCATTTCTCCAACATAGATAGTGTCTTCCATAGAATAAATAACATATCAATGACATAAAAATAGAAAATGTTCCGCACATGACTGCACTGTCATCGGCGGAGTATTTCTCCTGTATATATGATATCTTGCCGCCTATCAACAAATAATGTATTCAACGCATGAAATATACAATGTTCAGCCGATCGAGACTTGGTTATCAGCGGATGAAAATATAACATATTCCACTAGTCAAGACACTAGTCAGTAGCCATATGTCTTAATTCATCCGCCAATTCTGATGCTGCAATACGCGGAGATATCATCTTATTCAACTCATATATTTCAAATACAATACAATGGCTCATCCACGCATACAGGTGGTCCTATCCGCGGATGATTTATGCCAATCTCAAGCTCAATATATATTACTATTTTTGTAACATATAATCTTCCGCCCATTATTGATACATGTTGTGACATGCTTTGAGCAAAATCAATACAATAACCCTCCCGCAGTATACCATATACCCCCAATGCTAACTCCAAAAAGTACCTATAATAGCTTGCCATTGATATAATAACATGTGAGGAAAAGAGTGATATGTTTATAGCATTAGTGTTAATGTACATAAAAGGTAGTAATAGACATGTGAAAATGGTTAACATGTGATAAACAATATGCATGTGATAAAGTAAGAAATGCATGTGATAATGATTGTTACCATGTGAAAATGAAAAGCATATGATAACAAATGAAGGTTCAGCGAAGTTTGTTAAGCCACAACAAACAAAAACAAAGAGAGATAAAGAGAGGTAAAGAGAGTTCGGGTACAACCAAAAAGATAGGGGCATATACACAATTGTAACAGCATTACTAAACAAAGTACATACCATTGGCAATGTGAGTCACCTGCCTATAGAGTAATGCAACAAAATCTTGATTGCCAGAGTGTATAAAGTCAGGAGTAATGTCAGTCTTCAGCTTCTGAACATAGCCTTGATCCTTGTATTGATCCAAGGCTTCTGTGACTGATGGCAGAAATGGTTTATTGATCCAAAAGGATAGCTTGGCAAGGATAATAATTGCTTGAAAGTTTAAGCACAAATACAGTAAATGAAAAGAAGTAATTTACAAATAATGACCTGACAATCAGCAGGCTTGTTGCAATGGCATCAGTTGTGTACTACTAAAAATAAAATAAAAATACCTTGACTGCAAAGACCCTTTGTTTGTCACCTCCAAACATGGAGAAAAGTTCATGCTATTTATGAGACAGAGGAAAACACCAATGTTTCATCAGACCTACACACTAGCATGCAAACTGATATGGTAATTAATACCCCATGAAATAGCTTCACTCACCTGCAAACCAAGGAAAGTAAATAAATTGAGCTGAAATAAAATCTTACAATCTATGATGATAATAATGTCAAAGGTTGGTAAAAGTAATATGGCAACATGCTTACTTTCTGATATACATGGGGTGTAATGAAATATCAAGTATTCATAAATTGAGCTATGCTGAGAATGCAGGTCAGAAAATGTGCAATGTCACTCACTTGCTGTTGGTCAAAGTGATAACTGATGAGACTGTCTTTCAGAAAATTTCCAATATCACTCACAAGCTTTTGGTTGAAGGAAAAGATGTGATGAGATTGCCTTTCACAAAATGTGCAATGTCACTCACAACCTGTTGGTCATAGGAAAAGATGTGATGAGACTGCCTTCCAAAATGATCTTCAATGTTGCTCACATCCTGTCAGTCATATGGAAAAGATACATAGAACCACTTCTCAGAAATATTTGCAATGTTACTCACATACTTTTGGCCATAGGCACATGTTTTATAAGGTCATCTTTTGAACCACTAAATCAGCATGACATGCTGCTAACCTTCTATGTTCATAGGAAAAGATCTAATTTCACTGCTTTTCACAGAGCTTGCAATATCACTCACAATCTGTAGAACAAAAGAATGTATCCAAATTGTCCTGTAGCAGAGCTTCACTCACTTCCTTTTAGAATGGAATTAGCATCATGAGTTGCAAAAAAAAGAAAACAACACCACCAACTTTCTTTTGCCAAAGTATTTCATATGATGAATTCACATCTCATGAAAGGATTACATACATCCTGTTTGTTTTGCAATAGCTTGTGAAGAAGCTTCAAAAAGGAGAAATATTTACTGTCTGTTGTTTTGGGAAAAGATGTAATGTTTATAAGCAGACAAACAGAGATGTCACTTACTTCCTGTTATTAATCCAATGAGATTTGTTGAGACTCTCTTTCAGATAATACTATGGCACCAACTTTCTGTTGCTCATTGAGTTATGTCTGACTCTAAGCTGCACAAACATCAATGTGCTTACTTTCTTTAAGCAGGTCAGATGTGGCATGAAGCAGTGTTGTATCACTCACTCCCTGTCCACAAGAGACTGGTTTGACAAGTCTGCTTACAATGATAGATTAACTCACTTGCTATTGGTCATACAGATGCACCATGGGATCATTTACCAAAAATCAAAGTTCAGTCATGTCACTCACTTCCTGTAGATTATGGGACAAGACTGCTGATCACAAGAGCAAGCATTACTCACAAACTGTTGTCATGAGACAATATATCAGAATTATGCTAGTTCAATGTCACTCACCCACTGGCAGTGTAATCAGATCCTGCTACCAAGAATATGGTGACAACTAACCTGTGCTTCACTCAGTTGTTCATTGGCCATAGGCTAAAGCATGATTAATCTTGTTTTCATGTGAAGGCATCAGAGTGTTACTTACATCCTGATGAACTGTTTCAAGTATTTATCATTCCATATGAATCCCACCCACCTCCCTGTCCACCTATTTCCATTTAAATTTTCATATTCTCATGTGCAGTTTGACAAAAATGCAAACCCAGAAATGTGGAAATTTTGAAAAAACTATGAGAATGACATCATTCCATGTCCAATGGTTATGTTTCAGAACATGTCTGAACAATGTCAATGTAAGTAAGTGACATTTTGAATGTGACCCTCACTGAAGTGCAGATTTAACACAAAGGTCAAGACTATTCATCTGTGTTGAAACAAACAGCTGATGTATGCTGCCATCATCTATTACATCAGCAGTTTGCTGAGTTAATTCAGCACAATTCTTCTCTGGTAAATCCATGTCTATGAAACAACATTACTCTCATTTTTCAGTGAGAAATCCCTCACCACCCTCACCTTCCAACCGCACCCATGCCTTGGGAGGATATTTGGTATCCAAAACTTTAGGAAGATAAACCCCCTGAAAAGTGATTTCAGCAATTTCACGGGCTTTCTCCCACTTATCTTCATCCTTTGTATCAGGCAAGTTGACAAATTCACTGGCTATTTGACCATCAAATTTAGTGAATATAACCACCAAGGGAACTGTAAAGGAAATAGTCAGTACTAGCAGAGTTTGTGGCAAGTTGGCCAATGGAAAGGAGGTAACCTCTCCAAAACCAACAAGTTACAAGATGATATATAAATTCATTAGGACTTACCTCTTCCTGTCCCTTTATTGAAGAATTCAAGTTCTGTAGATAGAATGGGACGAGGGCTGTCCATGGGTATGCAGTACCTAGAGGAAGCAAGGTCAGCCAGTACTGTAAAGGGATAAAGCAAAATACCAAATTGCATGCAGCTGGCTTTTCAGCTCAGTTTCTGCAGACTTCTTTTCAATGAACTTCCAAGCATTGTCCAATTCCTCAGTTGAACCAGATTCAAAACCCTGAGAGTCATGGAAGATAAAGTTACTTCCAGGGTATGTAATTTGATGCTCAATATCATGTAGGCCTCTCTGTTATCATTCATATGGTGAATGGGTACATTGATACATCATTTTCTGACTCACCTCAAGTGATGGCATCAAATGAATCACAGATTGTTCAAGCTGACTACCTGCAAGAAACTCAACAGTCAAAGGAAGCACAAAACTCACTGGATTGACTTACCATCCTTGCCATATATGATGGGCTTTGTCCCCTTTGCTACACCACAAACCTTCTCAAGGATGGTTGTCTTGCCTGCATTAGCCCTCCCAATGACAAGGATGCGAAAGTGTGGGCATAGGTAGCGTTCCCTGAGTATTTGAACATGTGTCTCATCTGCATCTGATATGTGTCAGTTGAAGATTAGCAATCCTGAGACATATAAATTATCCTACTCAAAGAAGGTGCACCAGTTGTAGCTGCCATGACTGATGTGGTGCTAGGATCAAGATCAGATTGTTTGATTGAGGGAGTGGTGAAATGGAAATGCTCACCAGAGATAATGGAAAACAGCAGTGATAGCTGAGCGTGTGAATCAAGACAAGTTGTGCACTGAACTTGACAGAGGCGACGGAAGACGGATGATGGATTAAGCAGGCAGCAATGATGTAGCTTGAGTCTTGACCTACTAGCCTTACTTTAGGTGTAGATGGTGTGTAGTAGGGCAGCAGGCAAGTCGAAAGAGATACTAATGGTGGGTGACGCGGTAATGCGGTGACGTGCGTCAGATGACCGTGCGATAGGCGATAGCTGGTTAGAAACAATGCGTTTGGTCTAGATTGAGAGCGCACAGAGCGATGCGAGTGTACTGTGTAGGCAGGGTACGACCGGGTCGATAGCGCGCAGAAGTACACAAGGCTGCACTGACCCCGGAACCGGGTCGCTCTCAGGCCCAGTCATACATATTTGGATAGCTTCTCCATTCAGCAACGTGGGTCCCCGTCTCACCTCGTCTTCCTTCTATTCTAGCCCTTTCTTGAAACTACGGACTCTCAATACGGACGGGCGCTCACTTACGTGCTCCGTCCCTTCGCTGACCCGCTTCCACAGGCTACAAATTGTCCACGCCGGCCACCATCTTCTATTCGCGTCTCCGCTAATTCATGGAGCCAACAATATGTAAAAGACGAGGGCAGAAGACTGAGGGCAGAAGACTGGTGGTTCGCTGCCGACCGGCCTGGCGATATGCGGAGGCTGAGGCGTGCGGGCTGTTCAGGCTATACGGCGCAAGGGTGGAAAATGACGGGTCCAGCCTGAGCACTTACAAAGGTGCGCTCATTCCATTCTGTATTGATACCTTGACTGACCCCCTTCCGCAGGCCTCCGAATCAGGTCCTTCATTCAGTCTGCCAACATCCTTGATCCACACCTGCCGCCCATCCACCACCCAAATGCGACCTCAACAAACCCCACATCGGTGCCATCTCCCACCCGATTACAGCCCCGGATCGACAAACGTCAGGATATCCTTAATGGATCTTTTTGCAGTCTTGCCGAGTCTTAATGTAGTACGGGATTCTTATACCATCCGTACAACACAATTTAACCTCTGTCTTCCGATTGCTTCGAGTCCCGAGTCAGGAACTCGACAGTACGCCCATCTCTTCACCTTTTCTGACCACAGTGATCCTCGCAGCACTGTGACCGTGGGTTCATCATACCCGACTACCTCTCGAGGCCCTCTGCCGCATATGTGGTACCCACAGGTAATTTTATTGTACTTTCTCGTTTGACAAGCTGATGACTCCCACATCCAGCGACACGATCAAACTTATAGATGTCCCTACATTCAGAAACTCGGAGAAGCACGTATTACTAGCATTACTCCAGCTGCAGCCTGTTGTGTGTATAGGTAGATGCCAGGGTCAGAAAGTTTTTAAAATAAGGATTCCCGCCGATCGATAAGGCCTATAAGGAATGTTAGGCGAGGCACGACATTGCCGCAGTGCTTTACATAGATTTCTGTGAGATGGGAAATAGACGTCTCCCTCATCTTCCTCGCCTGCTTCCCAATCTTCTTCCCCCCACCGAAAAACTACGGCTCCCGTACTTCCTCGTCGTCATCGGCGCCATCGTGATCTGGGATAAGATCGAACGACGCCAAACGGAAGCGCTGCCAGTCCAAAACGGTCAACAAACGCATGTGGACCAGGCTGCCATCCACTCATTCGTCCCGCAGATGCCAGACCCTACTTCCCCCTCACCCGACACGGCTCAGATCCGCTGTCGAACCTGTATAGGTTTGTGAAACGCCGCTCTGGCTGAGCTGTGAACGCGTATCTCGCGTTTCATTGGCAGATACTGTTACCCGTGTCTCCCGTGGAGTCTCCTTTGCTACCGACCTCGCGCATTCCATTCTGTTTATGCACCGCCTGTCCCTTCCCTTCCCGCCGTGTACAGTCACAAGGAAAGAAAAACTCGGTCGAGGTCGACGTCAGCCTTACTGTCCACGACAAATTGCTGGTCTCCCCACACCCAGTCCAGAAGATATTTGCGTCGAGATACAGAGTAGTTAAGACGGCGACGTTCGCCCTGCTCTAGCTAGTAAGTCGTTCGCTCCTTCTCTTACAACGGATGATATCTAATTCACTACCCCAGCGATGCGCACTGGATCAATTGCCCCTACCAACAACCCCTTCCCGGCCTACCGATCCCCCATGGTCCAAATCGAGGAATAACAGGCCGACAACTACCTCCTTCCTCCGGCCCCATCACTATGCCAGGACCCGCCCACTATTCCCCAATGACTACTGAGGCAGCGCCCGTGTCTTCCCACCGTCGCCTCATGAGTCGGAAGAGCTGCCCAATGCACCCGTCATACGAAGCCCAAATCTCGACGGTTAGTTCGGTTCATATCCACCTCACCCTTATCTATCCAATCAGACTGCAACCGAGCGTAACAGTGACGATAATCGCGTCTTCATTATCACCCGCTATCCTTTAATCCCACCACGGTCGACGCCGACGCCGACGCCTCTGTACAAGAACCCAAAGGTGCACCCACAAATCCAAATCCTTACTACGCCATCTCGCTTAACCTAAGATTTGGACATACAACGCTGGCGCGATGCGAAGTCTAAGGTTAAGAATTATTTCGCTTGAACGCTCCCGAAGTTCGCTATGCTTGGTGAATGTGCTGACGAATAAGGACTTATTCCTGCCTAGGTCTTAGCACTAGTATAGACTGTATAACAAGTACGATGACTTTTTGTAGAGCGTAGCGCTTCCTTATTTTGAAAAATTAACATAAATACACTAATAACGATACTCGTCCAACAAGTTCTGCCGTAACCCGTATTCGCTCCCCGTTGCCCAAAGGCACCCCTTTCCCCATTGCCTTTAACTCCCGGCCCACCCCTGATCCAACCTTCAAACTTGACACCATGAACTTTTGCGCAAACCCTTGACCTCGCCAAAATCCTGAGCCGCCTGCGCTTTCAAGAACGCCGCCGTCTTGGCTCAATGAACCAACGACGCACTCAGTTCCGTGTTCCTCCCCAAAACTTCCTCTCGATGTTGAGAGACTCCCCGGGCGTCACATATTCCATATCCATCCTCAAACAACCTATCCACATCCACCGCCGAAGAAAACACGATGCCCTGTGGTAAATTGTCCATACTGAGCATATATGCAAGCGTTGCTCTCGTCCACAGATTTGAGATTTACAATGCCAGCGCGGCGCAGTACTTGTCTTCTTTGACCGGGTACCGCAATTCGTCATGCACCGAGATGAGGTATCGCGCTCGGATATAGTACCGCTTGATGAGGTATTCCATCGATACGATCAGCATGTCGGGGTAATCCACACTTGAGGATTGGACGACCCAGTTGATTCTCGAAGGCTTATAATCTGATCCGAATTGGTTCGGAAGGTACTCTTTGTTCAACGCGTACGTCACGCCGCGTCCTAGGCTTCTCTGAATTTCACAATTTCTTCGAGCTTGTTAAATACGAGGCTCTCGGATCCTCCGAATCAAAACTTTTGATCAAACAAGTCAGATTTTTTTACGATATCGACATCCCAGCCCCATAAATCCTCGAGTAGTTAAACACTTTGGCTTGGTCGCGGGTCAAGCTGAGTATCGTTCATCTCTCCACCCAGACGCGTCGGCATCCCATCCGTCACATACTTGACGAACCGAGGGGAGACCCCACGTTGGCTTCACCGTCTTCAAGAGGTAACTTGTGAAATGAAAACCCGTGATGAACAACTAGATCGGCGAGAGTCGAATCGGCAGAGTTGGAGAACATCAGAGACGATCCGTGCTTGGAAGTTTCGAAGACAGAAGGGGGGACGCGGTATATCCAACAACCGTGTTCTCTCAAATGAAGCAAAGGGTAGCCTCTCCACGCTAACTTGAGCAAGAACGGTGCAATTCGGTTTCGATTTCGGTCAATACATGTCGGGCGCTTTCGGCTTCGACTACTCTTTCCGCGTTGTCTTTTTCTTTGGGCTCTAATCTAGTTGAGAGAACCACGGATCTTGAACAATGACCGATTCAGGGTCCTTCCTACTATCTCGTCCATCATGCGAGTTGCAAGTTCCTGTATTCGGTCGTCCAGGTCTTTTGAGCCAGACATATCTCCAGATCGTTATCTTCAGGTGTCATCTCCTCCAAGGCCAATAGCGCCTTTGCAGTGCTGGGGACCGGGGATCTGACTCGTCTTCTTACCGCGAGCGGTACGCAGTTTGTAAACTTCTCCTTTTCGTCGACGTATTTCCAACTTTCTTTGTTCGAGCATCTGAGGACAGCCGTTGTAAGCTAGCTTGACCACCAGTGGGACGATACGGGAGCGAGCTGAGGTAACGAGAGTATTGAGCCACACCGGATCTTCCGGTAGTACTTGCAACGCGTTATGTTCAGCCTTTCACGTTCAGGTTCATCAGGTTCTTGTACCTTGACGTAACTTGAGCAAAAAAAACGACAGCAAGGAAAAAAAACACCGCTCACCACACTCTTCGACTTTCCTGCCTTTTTCAATGTCCAATCCAACTGCGCCAACCACGGATATCGCTCCCACCCCTCGTCCTCGCCACCTCTTTCGCACTCGTCGCCGAATCAATCAACCTTCCACCTATCCCAAGCACTGTTGACTGTGAACCCCTGAGAAGGAGACGGGATGAGGACACCGGGAGAGGGTGGTGCTGTAAACTTTGTGAGCGGTGTGGACGTCGGTGGCGCAGTATGTTGGAAAGCCAGCGAGGGTTATGTTGTCCGAATCGATAGTGGGGGCTGTTGGATCCGAGTATGGGTCAGGAGGAGCAAAAAAATGCGGCATAAGCTCGCTTGCCTTGTCCTGCTCCAGTTTAATGTTACAATGAAGTCTTTGCGACGTTTACGAGTGAGTTGGCGGGGGTGATCCCAAGTTCTATGTCCGTCGTCATCGTTTTCGGTTTTCGTTGCCGTTCCAATCCATCTCGGATTGATAAGACTGGCATCCTTCACATCCATTCTAGCCCTCGTCTGCTTTTCCACCACTTCCGTATCTCGGTTGCTCTAGTCCCTCCCTTGCACGTGCGTTCGAGTAGTATGGGCCGGAGCATGGAACGACTGAGATGCTCTGTGTTAGGTTGCAATAGATAGAAAGAATTGATCTTCGTGTAACGCCAAGCTACCGTGGGAACGAGCTTGGCGTGCAGGCAGCGTCAACACAATTAATTTATAGATCTTTCATGTTCGTCGATTTTGCACATGTCGGATACCATGCGCTAATGATTTCTGCATAGACTTTCAACCATGGTTTACCTTGTCGGAGGATATATCCTCACTTTTGAACAAGTCCACGCATTCGCCGATCGTAACAAATTCGAGATCCCTACTATGGACGTCACAACATTTTGTTCCAATGAGTGGCTGAAATCTCAAGGAGTCCCTCATCGCTTACTTGCCGCCTCTTACAAAGGGCAACCACGCGTCGTTTTGGTTACTAGGGCGGCACATAGGAATGATGAAACCAAAATCACTGCCTCCATATTATACACACTAGTCATAGCCGAGATTCGTCGAATGTCAGCACACTCAGTGCCAGGGGCAGTGACTTGTCGGACTCTCTCGTCTTCGCGGCACGGTCATTTCGCTTCAATGCCCTCCAGGCGAAGAAGCTCACCAACCTGCTCTTCAGCCAAAACCGAACTTGCATGCGCCCAGAAATCAACTGCTTTCTCCAGCTTTGCGCGCCCAACTTTTTCACTTTTCTCCACCGCGTCAAATCATCTTGCAACTCACTCACTCGATCCTTCTCTCCCTTTTTCTCCCTCCAACTCGGTTCCAGAACAATTCCACCGCATCGGTCTCGCCACAGCTTCTCATTACCGCAACCTCGCACCTGACCTCGCAAACGCCTCTCTTCCTCCCCTCCCAGACACATCCGAATGGAACCTCTACCAAAAAGGCTGGACAAAGTACTACTACAAGCACACCGGCAGTGCCAGTTTCAGCGAACCCTTCCCCTTTCCTATCATCCTGGAATCCTGCTTGTTTTTGATGTAGAAACCATGCCGAAAGTGGGTCATCCATATCGCGTCATCGCCATAGCCGCCTCTTCCAATGCGTGGTACGAAGGATCCATGGTTGGCCGCACAGTTGGATTGAAGGACGTTGAAAAAGGCGGGAAAATCGAGGGGCGTGGTGAGTAGTACTTTTTTCGTTGCTGTCTTTTTTTTTTTTTTGCTCAAGTTACGTTCAGGTGCATCTCCTTCCCGTATCGTCCCCTTACTACTGCTCAAGCTGGCTTATAATGGTGATCAAGGGCTGGAATTACGTCGAAAAGTGGGCAAACTGCGTACCGCTCGCGGTCAGAAGACCAGTCAGATCCTTGGTCCGCGCCACGCAAAAGTACTGTTGGCCTCGGGCGAGACGACGTCTGACGATAATGACCTAGCGATGGCGTCATCTTCGTTCAAAGGACCTGGACGATCGAATACAGGAACTTGCAGCTCGCGTGACGGAAGAGGCTAGGAAGGATCCCGAATCCCTTCTTTCAACTAGATTGGAGCCCAAAGAAAAATACAAAACCGAAAGAGCAAGAGAAGCTGAAAGCGCCCTCCATTTAATGGTACTGGGACTTGACGAAACCCCAAAAGGGTTTACCTCCCAGTACGATCGATCGCACCCCTTGGAACCGGATTGGACCACTCCTGTTCAAGTTGGTGTGGAGAGACCACATTCGCGTTCCTTCTTCCGTCTCGGAAACTTCCAAGCACAGATCGTCTCTGACGTTCTCCAACCCTGCCGATTCGAGGTTTGGGTTCCACAAGCTGCCGACGTGGGTTCTCCGCCCGGCAAAACGTTCGTCGAGTATGTGGCGGATGGGACGCTGACAAGTCCGGGTGGAGAGGCGAAAGAGGCCCTCAAATTGAACGCAGCGTGCAGTTATTGGATGACCGGATTATGAACCAGATGCATTTGAAAGGGTGGTGGGTGGAAATTGGGTTTCGAGGATAAGGATGACAAGTGGGGCATAATCCTTCCTCAGTCATTACTATGGGTACCGTCACCCGCCGCGCGATTGAAAGACTTGGTTGGCGTCTTCCAATGCGAAAAGGAACCGCGTCGGGTCAGAACTGAAAGCAATGGTCTGTGCACCACCCGGCTACACGATCATCGGTGCCAATCATGTAGATTCGGAAGAGCTGTGGATCTCGAGTCGCATGGGAGGTGTGCAGTTTGATATCCATGGTGCGACGGCATTAGGGTGGATGACGCTTGAAGGGACGAAAAGCGCTGGGACGGACTTGCATTCGAAAACGGCAAAGATACTCGGCTTGTCGCGCGATCAAGCTAAAGTATTCAACTACTCGAGGATTTACGGGGCTGGAATGAAACATGCCGCTCTGCTCCTCCTCCAAGCCAACGCCGGAATGTCGTACGCTTCCACAAAGGACCGCAACACTCACCGATCCATATTTGATCGAAGGTTTTGGTTCGGAGAGATCCGAGAGCTTCGTGTTCAACGAGCTCGAAGAGATTGTGAATTCAGAGAAGCCAAGGACACCTGCGTTGGGATGCAGCGCGATGTACGCGTTGAGCAGGAGTACCTCCCGAACGAATTCGGATCAGATTACTATATGCCTTCGAGAATCGATTGAATATCTCATCAAGTGGTACCATATCCGAGCACGAAACCTCATCGAGTCGGTGCACGACAAACTGCAGTACCTCGTCAAAGAAGAAGATGACAAGTACCGCGCTGCCAGTGCTCGCGTTGATCTGTGGACGAGAACGATGTTTGTATATATGCTCGGTATGGACGATTTACCGCAGGGCGTCGCGTTTTTTTTCGGCGGTGGATGTGGATAGGTGTTTGAGAAAGGAAGTGGACATGGAGTGTGTGACACCCAGTCAGCCGGTACCTGTTCCGCCTGGCGAGTCTCTAAATATCGAGGGTGTATTGGAAAAGACGAGAGAAAGTTTGGGCGAGGAACACGGAATTGAGACCACCGGACTGTATGGTTCATCGAGCCAACACGGCGGCGTTCTTGAAAGCACAGGCAGCTCAGGGTTTTGGAGCGGTCAGGGGGCTTGCACAGAAAGCTCACGGTGTCAAGTTTGAAGGTGGAATTGGGGGTAGGCTGGCAAGAAGGGGAGGAAGGGAAAAAGGGACGAGAAGGTGCCTTTGGGCAATGGAAAGGAGATTGATTGGAGTGAATACGTGTTTCATCGGTACTTGTCGTATCATTATTAGTGTAATTTATGTTGATTTTTCAAAACGGGGACGCCACAAAAAGTGATTGTTATACAGTCTACAGTGCTAAGACCTAGGTGGCAGGAACATGTCCTTACTCGTCAACGCATTCACCAAGCATGGGTGCGTTCAAGCGAAATAATTTCTCACTTAATCTTCAATACCCTTTGCATGGTGCCGTGGTTTCCGTATTTCGGCGCGCCAGCCCATTATTCCTCGAAGGCACATGATCCAGTGTGCATCACTTAGGTAGTGGATTAGATATCATCCGTTGAAAGAGAAGGAGTATTAGCTAGCTGAGCAAGGAGAAGGTCATCGTCATCTTAATCACTCTGTATCTTGATGCGAATATATTCTGGACTGAGAGTGAGAGAACCAGTAATTTATGGTGGACTAATGAGGTCGGTAGCAAAGGAGATACGGGTAGCAGTATCTGCAAATGAAACGCGAGATACGCGTTCACCAGAAGCAATAACCTCAGATAGAGTGGCATTTCGCAGATCTCGACAGCGGGTCTGAGCCGCGTCACTGGGTGAGGCGGAAGTAAGATCTGCAGTCGTGCGGGGGAACGAATAACGCCGAATGAAAAAATCTGAGTTGCGAGCGCTGACGTCTATGGAGTGTCGCTTTCCTGCTCTGCTGATATGGTTCATAATCGGGTGGGAGATGGCACCGATACTATGGCGTTTATAAACGTTGAGGTCGCATTTGGGTCGTGGCCCGTGGATGGGCGCCGGGTGTGGATCAAGGATGTTGGCAGCCTGAGGCCCACGAAAGAGGGTTGGTCAAGGTATATACAGAAAGGGATGAGCGCACCTTCGTAAGTGCTAGTCCCATCTGTTCGTCTGTCATTTTCCACTTGTGCACTGTATAGCCCAAACAGCCCCCATACCCCTTCCTTCGCTTGATAGGATGCCATGTAGTCGACACATTCATCGAGGATAACGAGAGGGAGCATTCAGACTCGGAGCCGAAATCACGGCGTTAGCGAGATGATTTCTCCCTTAGCTTTGCCATCCTCCGCATATCGCGCCGTGGTACGTGAAAGAGGGCTCAGTATGTACTAGTAAGTCAACCACACACCACCGTTGATGAGCTTATAGTCCCAATCGAGAAGGATATCGATCACGTCGTTGGCATAGTATTTTAAAATGTGCCGACATACAGTGTGAGGGAGACGTTGACAGAAAACTTGGTTCCACTCACGTTGGATGGCTGCCAGTAATAAGTGCCATTGAAAGAACGGCCAATACTTATGATTTCCGGGAGTACTAGCTTTTGGTGGCCTAGCGTTGTTGATGGTACCTGTTGAAACTGGGTGCGATATGGGGGTACTCGCGGTTTTCGCACTCGAGGTTTTTGAACTCGCAAGGCGCCTTGGACAGCTGGCTGCTTTTTGACTCGACGGGTTTTACATCTACCTCTCGGATCTGCAATTATTTGAAAAGAAGTGCCAAAGAGGAAGAAAAGAAGCAGATGAAGGAACAATATGATGGAGGGGCTCGAAGCACACTGGACTTTTATTGAGAATCGTTGGTGACGTTCAAGTTCGTGCTAACAGGACTTTTGCATGGCGCGGATCAAGGGTCTGACCGGTCTTCTGACTGCGAGCGATACACAGTTTTCCCCCTTCTCCTTTGTCGTCGACGTAATTCCAGCCTTCTTCGGTCGAGAATTCGAGTGGAAAGTCATTGTATGCTAGCTTCAGCAGTAACGGGACGATCGGGAGGGAGAGGTAACGAGGGTACTGAGCCACGCTGGATCTTCCGTTATTTGTAGCGCCTCATCTTCAGGTTCAGCTTCATCAGCCTGAGGTTCTTGCACCTAAACGTAACTTGAGCAAAAAAAAAGCAACGAAAAAAGCACCGCTCACCACACCCCTTGACTTTCCTGCCCTTTTCAATGTCCAATCCAACTGCGCCAACCACGGATCCTTCTCCCACCCCCCGTCGTCGTCATCTCCTTCGCACTCGTCGCCAACTCAGTTAACCTCCTCTTCACACCCTCTTCCATCCCTCTATAAATCCGCTCGACGCTTTCAATATACCTCTCCCAAGCGCTGTTGACTGTGAGAAAGCTGGACCTCATGGTAAGCACGCCTGAGAAGGAGACCGGGTGTAAACACCACCATAGGAAGGAGGGGAGGATGGTGCTGTAGACTTCGAGAGCTGGGTGGACGCCGGTGGCACAGTACTAAAGTTAGAAGGGATAGGTGGTCCGAGTTGGTGGTAGGGGGTGTTGGGTCCGAGTCCCCGTCGAGGTGGAGGTTGGGATATGGATTTGGCTCCAGGTTGGAGTCGGCCCCAGGAACGGGAGGAGAGAACAAATGAGGCATAAGTTCGCCTCGAGTAATTCGGACGAGTATTGAGCATGCTCGCCTGGTCCTCTTCCAATTTGATGTTGCAATGAAGCCTCGCGATGTCTACGAGTGAGTTGGCGGAAGTGAGCGATTCCCAAGTTCTGTTTCCGTCGTCGTCGTCTTCACCCCGTTGCTGTCCCAATCCATCTCGGACTGATAAGGCACCTAAAGAGATCCTCCATAATCATCCTAGCCCTCGTCAGCTTTTCCAACAATCTTGTTCCCTCGCATGCTCTCCTTCCTCCTTTGCTTGCGCGATGAGATCAACGAGAACCTTGACCGCTTTGACCCTCTGCACCTATTCAGTTTCTCTTTTCTTCTTCCACCCGTTCCACGCGAGACGTTGGTGACTCGAGGATATCCCGTTCACAGTAACGTGGATCCATCCGCCGAGTCCTAGTGCTAGCAAGGGAGTATTCGCTTTCGACGCGGGAGCGATCGAAAGAAACGTTGTGGCCCACAAGTTACAACGAGTTGGTCTATATCCAGAACAAAGGGGATGAAATGGGCAGACAAGGAAGATTTGCATAGCAGTCACGGGGAGATCCAAGCGTACCACACGTTGGAAAGGAGAAGCTGTGGAAGTAGCGGGTGGAGATGACGGGCCGAAATGCCGGTAACGCTTCCATCGTAAGATGCGCTCGCGCTGAATTCAAATTGATATGTGGCCCAGGAATTGTCAGCGGAAGTGCTATCGACGTCTACTACTGTTGTCTCCGTATCGGCCTTCGGGGAATCTGGATGAAGACATCGTACTGGAGGGTGAGGTGGGCCCTCGAGGTACTCAACAGCCATTGTAAATTTGTAAATGGACAAAGACGATTATACTCAGATTCATGTATTTGACAAGTATTTACATTCATCAGGAAAAACCGAGATCCTTATATAGATTCAATTATGTCTAATCTGACTAACTATGTCTAGCCCAGCTATTCAACTCTAATTTACTAATAAATCATACAATGTTTTGTCCAATCTGATTAGTTAAAATATAGGGACCTGGGATATTGAATGGATCGAGCTATCGTATGATATGTACACGCAAAGTCGATATATGCGATGTCGATTGCTGCGGCGGGGAATACAAGTCCTACAGTTTGCGATGCGCAATGGGGAGATGCGTTGTGTTTTCGTTCTTGATGGTAATACTCTCGGATTTACCATTTACCACTGTGAACGTGTTAAATGGACGACGTTCTAAGATGAAATAAATGTACTTGTGTTCCCTTGTCGGCGGCCGAGACCTAAGGACTCGGGGAGTGATGTCGAGGAGAAGTAACATTTCCGGCCAATACACTGCCTTGAATAGCCACGATGGCCTCGTCAGGGTTGACACACCCTTGCTAGATTCAGGTCCAAATGTGCTTCGTTTTGTTGACTTTGGGCATGCGAGTCTGGCCACCGACGAGGATGATCCTTGACACCCAACACTGAGGGCCTTCTTGCATGGGTCAATGGTTCGTCGGATAAGAGGGTTAACAAGGGACTCGTACTGCGACCTCATGGGCTTGGTATTTGTGCTTCGGTCCGGTGGCATCCGCAGCGATGAAGGGCAGATTGATTCCGTCTGGGGTCGACGAAAGCTCAATCTTCGCCTTTTCTGCAGCTTCATGAATACGCTGTACAGCCATGTGATCATTCGACAAATCCGCACCAGTCTCCGTCCTAAATTCGTTCAAGATGTCGTCGACGAGTTTGATATCAAAGTCTTCACCACCCAGATGGGTGTCACCGTCATAGACAGCGATGGTTGCGTTTTCTAGACCATTAGCGAGCGCAGCGGCGGTAAGCTCATTGATGACACGAAGACCCCGAGACCAGCGATTTGACCGGCATCCTTCGTTGCCTGCCGCTGAGCATCGTTTGAAGCAGGCTGGTACCATTACGACCGCGCGACTGATTCAAGTTAACTTTCGGATGACATGGTTCATCGGCGACTTACTTCACTGGTTTGTTGATGACGGTGAACTTCGGGTGGTTACGGAGATCGTTTCGACATCCTTTGTTGCCCGGCGCTGAGCGTCGTTAGAGCTGACTCGTCTTCTTACCGCGAGCGGTACGCAGTTTTCCCACTTCTCCTTTGTCGCCGACGTAACCCCAGCCTTCTTTGCTCGAGAATTTGAGTGGACAGCCGATGTAAGCTAGCTTGAGCAGCAGCACTGGGACGATATGGGAGCGAGAGGTAACCAGAGTATTGAACCACGCTGGATCTTCCGGTAGTACTTGCAACGCGTTATGTTCAGCCTTTCAGGTTCTTGAATAAAAAAAACTGCAAGGGAAAAAGCACCGCT
>WNGO01000675.1_pt1 | contig 24738 bp, 26 predicted proteins | sample 5400511 | NCBI WGS metagenome assembly WNGO01 (sample SAMN13153380, study PRJNA577476) | soil metagenome | isolation source: 20 cm soil or saprolite under Garry oak tree replicate 2 | place: USA:California | collected 2016-06-15 | reverse complement strand
AGATCAAGCGGCTGCATGCGTGACTCCCGCGCGGCGCTCCTGCTGCTGCTCGCCGCGCTGTGCGGCGGGCGCGCCGCGGCGCAGGTCTTCCCCAACGACCAGGCGCCGCGACCGGCGTTTCCCGCCGTGCTCACGTTGTTCGTGTTGGCGGGCGCCCAGGGGGATCGCGCGACCCGGATCTACAACGTTGGCACGCCGGACCCGCAGGACGCCGCGTGTGACAGCGTCGATTGCCGCACCATCAACGGCTTCGCCAAAGCGCCCGGGCTAGGGGTGCGGCTCCAGATGGCGGCCACGGCACGCACCGGCATACGCCTGGGGGTGTCGTACGCGCATCCTCACCGGCGGATCGAAACGCGGGACGGGTCCTTGGTGTTGAACACCATCGAACAGGTCGATCTGCTGCGAGGCGAGCTCCTGGTGCTGTTTCGTCTCAAGCGCGACGTGCCGGTGTATTTCGGTGTCGGGGGAACGGCGGGACACTACAGTCCGGGACCCGTGCGCACCCAGAAGGCCGTATTGGAGTACGGCGGCACGTTCGTCGTGGGAGCCGATCACGCGGTGAGCCCGCGCATCGGGACGCGGGTGGAATTCACCGGCATGTTGATCAAGCCGAGGGCGAACGCCGGGTTGTCGTCGGAGTACCACCTGCGCGGCCTGGTGTTCGACGGTCAAATCTCCTTCGGCTGCAGCTTCCTCCTCAACAAGAAGAAATGATTCCCGCAGCGGCGCAGCCCGCGCTGCCGCTGGACCGGCTCGTCGTTGCCGGTCTGGCGGGCGCCATCGAGCTGGCGCGTCTCGTCAAACGCGACAACGCGGCGGGCGGCGGCTTGGGTGAAATCGGCATCGGCGTGCTCGAGAAAGCCGACGCCCTGGGCGAGCACTCGCTATCGGGCGCCGTGGTCAATCCCCGCGCGCTGCGCGAGCTGTTTCCCGACCTGACCGACAAGGATTTCCCGTTCCGCGGGCCGGTGACCAAGGAGGCGGTCTATCTCATGACCGCGGGCGGGCAGGTGCGCATTCCCACGCCGCCCACGATGCACAACCGCGGGCATTACGTCGCGTCGCTCTGCGAGCTGGTGCGCTGGCTCGGCACGAGGGCCGAGGAACTGGGTGTCAACGTGTTCACGGGCTTTCCCGCGGCGCAGCTTCTCGCCCAGGGCGACCGCGTCGTGGGCGTGCGCACGCAGGCGGCGGGGCTCGACCGCGACGGCAAGCCGGGCGCGGGGTACGCGGCGCCCAACGATCTGATCGCCCGGGTGACCGCGCTGTCGGAAGGCACGCGCGGCCTGTTGTCGCAGGCGTTCTTCGAATGGCAGCACGTCGCGGTGGACAATCCGCAGATTTACGCCTTGGGTGTCAAAGAGATTTGGGAAACCAAACGGCCGCTCGATCGCGTGATCCACACGATGGGCTGGCCGCTGGGCGACGCCTTCGGCGGCAGCTTCCTGTATCCGCTCGAACCGCATCTCATTGCGCTGGGACTGGTCGTCGGGCTCGACTCTCGCGACGCCGACACCGACGTCCACGTCCTCTTGCAGCGTCTCAAGCTCCATCCGCTGGTACGCGGCCTGCTCGAGGGCGGCGAGATGGTGGAGTGGGGCGCCAAGACGATCCCCGAAGGCGGCTATTACTCTGTGCCGCGCCGCCGCTCGGGCGACGGCGTGGTGGTGCTGGGCGATTCCGCGGGGTTCGTCGACGTGCCCTCGCTCAAGGGCATCCATTATGCGATGCAGTCGGGGATGTTCGCGGCGCGCGCCATCTTTGCGGCACTCAAAGCGGACGATACGTCCGCGACGCGCCTCGCCGAGTACGACCGCCTGGTGAATGACTCGTTCATCATGCGCGACCTGTATCGCACCCGGAACATGCGGCTCGCGTTCAAGGACGGGTTTTACGCGGGCGGGTTCAAGGCGGCGCTGATGACGCTGACGGGCGGCCGGTTTCCGGGCGCGCGAATTGCGGTGGAGGAGGACGCCGCGGTCGAGCGCCAACCAACTGCGGGAGCCGGCCCGGCGTTCACGCCCGACGGGAAGCTCACGTTCAGCAAAGTCGACGCCGTGTTCAAGGCCGGCAACGCCACGCGCGACACGATTCCGTCGCACTTGATCGTCGGCAAGGACGTCTCGCCTGAGCTGGCCCGGTTTTACTCGCACGTTTGCCCGGCCGGCGTGTACGAGGAAGTGCACGGCATGTTGCGCGTGAACGCGCCCAACTGTGTGGACTGCAAGGCGACTGATGTGCTGGGCCCCCGCTGGACCCCCCGGGAGGGGGCCAGCGGGCCCCGGTATAAGAGGATGTGACGGGCGGATGGGGAGTGGGCGCGCCGTTTATTGGTGCGCTGTTGCAGCAGCGCTGCCTTGTTTCAGAACCTGGTCGTTTGACCAGGTTTTCGGGTCGGATGGCATCCCTATGTCAGTCAACAATATAGCCCCGACCCTAGAGGGAGCCGCCGAGGCACGTGCGTTGCATTCTTTGGCGAGCGCCACAGTAGGGAGGGAAGGGTGACGGATCGAGAAATCGTTCGCTACGACCCCCGCATCAGCGGGGAAACGACGCACCGCAGCGGCGTGGACCGCCGCCAGGGACTGGGCCGCCGCATTGTACGCGAGCGACGGCGCGAACACATGTCGGTCGACGAAGAGCGCCGCGGCGCAAAGGACCGGCGCTCCGGCGTGCAGCGGCGGGTGTTGCAGGACCGGCGGTCCAACGCACACAGACGAGAGCCGCTCGGTCCGATCTTCTAGGACAGTTCCAAGCCGACAGCAAGCAGCGTGCAGTTGAGTTCCCAGACGCCAAGTTCCGCAGTGGTCACAAGAATCGAGAGGCCAGGGATGCAGCCCCTGGCCTCTTGCACTTGAAACCACTGGCAACTTGGCGTCTGGGAACTATCTCGCGACTATCCCCGACATTTTGAGTCCGTCCACAATAAACTGAACGGCAATCGCGCACAGCACGAGTCCCATCAACCGCGTCAGTATCCGCATGCCGGTGAGTCCCAGCCGCTGCTCGACGAAGGTCGCGGCAGCGAGCGTGTGATATGAGATGAAGGAGGTCAGCAGGATCGCCGCGTACACCGTGATCACCTGGAGCGGCGTGGTCGCCTGGCCGGCCAGCACCATGACCGTCGAGATCGCTCCCGGGCCCGCGAGCATCGGAATACCGAGCGGCAGGATGCCCACATCCTGGCGTTCGATGCCTTCGGCGGTCTCGAGCGGCGTCTCCTTCTGCGCACTGCGCTGCGCCTGCACCATGTTGAGCGCGCCCATGCCGATGAGAATGCCGCCCGCGATCTTGAACGCGCCGATCGTGATCCCGAACAACTTGAAGATCAGGCTGCCGCCCAACGCGAACACCACCAGCACGATCGCGGCGGTGACGGCGCCACGTCGCGCCATCACGCGGCGCGTGAGGGCGTCGTCCTTGGCGGTCATGGCGAGGAACGACGGGATGACGGCGAACGGGTCCACGATGAACAGGACCGAGGTGAAGACGAGAAACAGATCCTGCAGGTGCGGCGTGGTCATCGTCAGAGTGCCACGGCGATCACCCGGTTCTTGCCGCCCTTCTTCGCTTCGTACATCGCCTGATCGGCGCGCCGCATGATCGCATCGGTGTCGGCGGCCTGCGTGATGGGCGACACGACGCCGATGCTCGCCGTAACCGCGGGAGAGCCGTTCAGCACGCTGCGCAGCCCGGCGGCGAGACGGTCGGCGGCCGCCGTCGCGAGCGCGGACTCCGTCTCGGGCATGAGCACCGCAAATTCGTCGCCGCCCATGCGTCCCACCACGTCGGCCTGGCGCACGGCGTGGCGGATCGCCTCGGCCACGAGGCGCAGCACCGCGTCTCCCGTTTGATGCCCGTGGGTGTCGTTCACGGTCTTGAAGTCGTCGAGGTCCAGGTACAGCAGGGCCAGGGGCCGCTTATACCGCGCCACGCGGCGCAGCTCGTCGGCGAGGCGTTCGGTGAAGGCGCGCGCATTGAGGACGCGCGTCAGCTGATCGTGCGTGGCCAGGTCGCGCAACATCTGCTCGTTGCGCCGGATGTGCTGGAACGCAAAGATGGTGATGCCCGCCACCACCCCGAAGGAGACCTGATTGAGGGTCACGACGGACAGCGGCGAGCCGACCTGGGCCATTTCCACCCGCATCCGCAGCAGCATGCCGCCCAGCGTGTACGCCACGCCCCACAGCGCGCCTTCGTTCCACGTGACGTACAGGACCGGCACGAGATAGAACAGCCCCAGCTTGACCGGTCCGGGCGTAGCGACGTTCGCGATGTAGATGGCGAGCGTCAGCAGCAGGTAGGCGCCGTGGCGCAGCAGCGGGGAGCGGGGCACAGCCGATCAGTACGGCGCGGCGGCGACGTGTTGGGGATCGTCGAGCAGCATGGCCGCGAGCGGCTCGCCGGCGGCGACCGTGGGCCGGTCTTCCGGCACGATCACCAGGGCATTGGCGCGGACCATGGACGTTAAGATGCCGGACCCCTGAGGGCCCGTCAATCGTGCGCTGCGCGTGCCGTGGGGTGCGTCCGTCACGACCGCGCGCAGGAAGTGGCGCAGCTTCGGTCCCAGCGTGATGGGCTCGGCCATCGTCACCGGCACCGTCCGTCGGAACGGCAATGGGTGTCCCTGCATCCGGCGAATCGCCGGGCGCACGAACAACTCGAACGTCACCATCGTGCTGACGGGATTGCCCGGCAGGCCGAGCCAGGGATGCCCGTCGATCAGGCCGAATCCCAGCGGCGCGCCCGGCCGCATCTGCACGCGCTCCACCTTCAGCTCGCAGCCGAGCTCCGCCAGCACGTCGCGCACCAGGTCGTGCTCGCCGACGCTGACCCCCGCCGTCGTCACGATGAGATCGGCGCCGCGCGCGCGCGTGAAGTGCTCGCGCAGGCTGTCCTTGGTGTCGCGCGCGACGCCTGCGTTGACGGGCACGGCGCCCGCGCGCGTAATCATGCCGAACAGCGTGTACGAGTTGGACGTCGCGATCTTCTTGCCCGCGAGGATCTCGTCGCGTTGATCCATGTCGGCGATTTCGTCGCCCGATCCCAAAAACGCCACGCGCGGCGTGCCGTATACCAGCGGTTGGGCGTGCGCGATCGACGCCAGCACGCCGAGCTGTGCCGGCCCGAGTGCGCTGCCCGCCGCCAGCACCACGTCGCCCGCGCGGATGTCTTCCCCTTTCTTGCGGAGGTTGCGTTGGGCGTCGCGGTCGTCGAGGACACGGACAGCGTCCCCCGCGGCGGTAGTGTCCTCCTGGCGGATCACGCTGTCGGCGCCGGTGGGGAGGGGGGCGCCGGTGAAGATGCGCGTCGCCTCGCCCGCACTGAGCGCGCGCGTGGGAAAGCGGCCCGCCGGCACGGTCTCGACCACCCGCAGCATGCGCGGCGCCGCGCGCGTCGCCCCGCGCACGTCTGCCGCGCGGGCCGCGTAGCCGTCCATCGCGGAGTTGTCCCAGGCGGGCAGATCGATCGGGCTCGTCACCGTCTCGGCCAGCACGCGGTCGAGCGCCTCGAGCAGCGGCACCCGTGCCGGCGCCAGCGGGGCGACGTGTTCGAGGATGACGCGCGCCGCCTGGGCGGGAGTCAGAGCGTTCACGGGCTCACGGCGGCAGGATCTTGGCGCGGTCCCAGGCGAGCGTGGCGAGGTTCACGAGCCAGCTCGTATCCGTGAAGCGGAACACGGGGAACGGCGCCTTGAGATCGCCGTCGTCCGTGACCAGCGCGACCCATTCCGCGGGGTCGTGTTGCGCCGCATCGAACAGCGGCGCCCCCGTGGCGCGGCGGTACACCTCGATCTTCGGCAGGGGCGCGCGGGAAAACCCTTCGACCATCACCATGTCGGCGCCGCCGAGGTAGCGCCGGGCCAGGGTGACGGGATCCGACTCTTCGGCGGCTCGCTCGAACAGGACGCGCTGGCCGGGGGCCTCGAGCAGCACACGCTCGGCCTGTCCTTCGTGCCAATGCCGCCAGGTGTCCTTGCCCTCGGTGTCGAGCGTGGCGGCGTGGGTACCGTGTTTGATCGTCATGATGCGGAACTTGCGCCGCGCCAACTCGGCCGACAGCGCCACGAGCAAGGTGGTCTTGCCCGCGTTGTGCCGCCCGATGATCGAGATCATCCGCGTCGCCGCCACGCCGCCTCCGCCCGCTCCAGGTCGTCCGGCGCATTCACGTTGAAGAACAGCTCGGCGGGATCGCCGAACTCGCGCACGCGCTCGAGGCCAAGTCTACCGGCCCGCACCTGGGGGTGGAAGCCGATCGCCTTGAGGTCGCCGGCGGCGATCTGCCGCTCGATCGCCGGCCCGCACGCGGGGCCGTACACCGCGCACAGCGGCTCGACGCCGCGGCGACCATCGCTCTCGGGAAGAAACACGTCCCAACCGGCGGAGCCGTCGACGAGCGCCTGCAGCAGCTCGCGGGTGACGAACGGCATGTCCCAGGCGACCGCGAGGACCGGCCCCGGGCCGGCGGTCACGGCGGTGTAGATCCCGCCCAGGCTGCCCAGGCCGGGGCGGGCGTCGGGGATGGTATGGAGATCGCGCCGCCAGGCGCCGGCGTCGGGGGCGTTGGCGACGAGCAGCGGCGCGGCGCCTGTGGCCGCCGCGACCGCGTCGATCACCCGGTCGAGAATGCGGCGGCCGCCCACCTCCATGAGGCCCTTGGGCCGGCCGCCGTACCGGCTCGCGGCTCCACCGGCCAGGACCGCGCCACGCACGTTAGTAGCGCCGCCCGCGCTTCCTCTCGAGCACGACGTCGAGGCCGACCGCGAACACCAGGTGATGACCGTAGCGCGCGGCGTGCGGTGGGTGCAACGGTACCTCGGTCGGATCGGCGAGTCCCGAGACGTAATCGAGCCGGGTGTAGACGTCGCGGCCCTCGAGGCGAATCTGATAGCCCGGCCCCAGCGGCACCATGATGCCCGCGGCGAGCTGGGCGCTCAAATCGCTGCGCGTGGCTTTGTCGTCGGCGATGACGGGGAAGGAATTGAGTCCGCCGCCGTTGTCGACGAAGGCACCGTCGGTTTCGACCGTGCCGCGGGCGCGCGTCACGAACCCACCCGAGAGACCCACGTAGGGCGTGGCCGACTTGTTGGGGGTGGCGCGCAGAATCATCCCGGCGCTGAACTGCACCGCGCTCATCGGCACGCTGGAGCCCGTGATGTTGCCGCACAGCTCCGGATTGATGTCGGCGCTGTCCGCCGCGTCGTAGCGCCGGAGCGCGCAGCGGCTGTCGAGCGACATGCCGAGGAACACCATCTCCGCCTGGAACCCCAGGTGCCGGCTGCGAAAATACGACGCCGTGAGGCCGAGCACGAAACTCGGCGTCACCTGCCGCGCGATGTCGAGGGTGTCGTAGTGGCCCGGCACCGAATCGAGGTTGCCGGCCACGTAATCGATGACGACGAACGGCTGGTTGTGCAGCGTCCACAGCTGATGGCCCGCGCGGAATCCGCCGAAGATCGTGAGCACGAGGTTGGGGCTGTCGGCGGTTTGCGCGGCGGCGGACACGGGCGCGGCGGCGCAGAGCGCCGCGAGCGTCAGGGCGAACGGGTGTCGAATCATTAGACCTCGAGGCGTTGGTGGTCCACCATCAGACAGCGGTTCATGATGCAGGGAATGCCCGCGGCTTCGGCCCGCGCCGCCGCGGCCGCGTCGTGCACGCCGAGCTGCAGCCAGATCAACCGCGGCCGCAGCGCGATGGCCTCGTCCACGACGGCGCCCGCGCGGTCGCTGCGCCGGAACACGTCGATCACGTCGAGCGGCTGCGCCTGCGCCGCGGCCGCGAGCGTGGGGTAACAGCGCTCGCCCAGGATTTCACCGTGCCCCGGATTCACGGGCACGATGGTGTACCCCGCGTCCTGGAGATAGCGCGCCACTTCATGACTGGCCCGCGCGGGCCGGGGCGAGCAACCCACGACGGCGATGGTGCGCGCGCCGCGCAACAGCTCCCGCAGCGCGTCGGGTGTCATCCTTCCGGGCGATGTAGATGCGGCGTGCCGCTCACCGCGCGGCCCACCAGCACCATCCCGGTGCGCTGCGACACCGTCAGTGCGAGCGTGGACGGCACGCTCGGCGTCGCCACCCACGCGAGGCCGGCGCGCGCCGCCTTGAAGGCCAGCTCGGCCGAGATCCGCCCCGTCACCAGCAGCCCCCGCCCCACGATCGGCGCGCGCGCGATCACCGCCGCGCCGATCACCTTATCGACCGCGTTGTGCCGCCCGATGTCCTCGGCGTGGTACAGCAGCCGCTCGCCGTCGGTCAGCGCCGCGGCGTGAATGCCGCCCGTCTCGTTGTAGCGCTCGCCGCGGCCGAACAGCTCCTTGAACAGCGCGCGCAGCCGCTCGGCCGCGGGCGGCTCGCCGCGCGCCGTCTGATGGGGCGCGGCGTGCGGGTCGGCGAGCAGCGTGGTGACCGCGCCGCAGCCCGACGCCAACACGCGCCGCCGGTTCTCGCCCTTCACGGCGGCCACGCGGTCCGGGTTCACATCGGCCCAGAACCCCAGATCGGTGGCGCAGGGGCGCAGCTTGACCAGGTCGTCCAGCGTCTCGATGTAGCCCTCGCCGTGCAGCCAGCCGGTGGCGAGCTCTTCGAGCAGGTCGGGCGTGCACATCCAGGTGACCGCAGGCTCGCCGTTCACCTCGAGCCACACCGGCCATTCCTCTACGGCAGCCGACTCCGCGAGCATACGGCCGCGGCGCGAGCCTTCAGGCTTCGCCGAAGTATTCGGAGTAGAGATGATCGCTCTCCTGAACGCGCACCACGTGGAGCCGCACGCCTGCCGGCAGCCGGGGCGCGATCCGCTCAAAGAAATACACCGCAAGTGCTTCACCGGTCGCCAGCCGCTTGCCGTCGGCGAAGTCCGGGATCGCCTCGTTGATCAGCTTGCCGTCGAGCCGCGCCGTGATTTCTTCACGCAGCACCCCGTCCAGCTCGGTCAGGTTGACGACGCCCTTCTTGTCGGCCTCCAGCGGGCCGCGCACCGTGACGCTGACGCGATAGCCGTGCTCGTGTGCGCTCGCCGCCTTGCCGAATGCTGCCGTGTTTTGCGCCGCCGTCCAGTCGGCGCGCCGCACGCGGTGACCGGCCGTAAACTCCACGATACGGGTAAGATAGCTCGTGGGCATGGTCAGAAAACCTGCACCGCGCTGGCCTTGAACGCGAACGTCACCGGCACGCCCGGTGCGAGGCCCAGCTCCCGCGCGGCGTTCTCGGTGACCGTAGCCACGAGCTCCACACCGAAATCGGCCGTCACGTGCACGGTCCCGGGGCGGTGGCGTGCCACGCGCGTCACGAGCCCTGAGAACACATTGCGCGCCGACGATGCGAGCGGCGTGCGGCTCACGAAAATGTCGGTGGGCGGCACGGCGAGAATGGCGGGCCCGGTCCGCTCCGCGACCACGGCGATCGCGAGCGGCCCCACGGGCGCGTGCGTCATGCCGTCGGCGCCCGCCGGCGGCAGGTCCACACGAAACAGATTCTCGGGCGTCACCGGCGAGAGCCGGCCGTCGGCGAGCGCGCGCAGGTCGTCGCTCCAGCGATAGGCGTCCTCCAGCTGGTGCGACGCGAGGCAGACGGCGAGCGGCCGGCGGGCGCGCTCCTCAGCGAGCGTGCGATACAACGTCTGCGCCGCGGCGCGATCGGCGGCGCTCGTGGGCTCGTCGAGCAACAGCACGTCGGGTTCGATTGCGAGGGCGCGGGCGATCGCCACGCGCTGGACTTCACCTTCCGACAGCTCGTGCCGCCGCCGGTCGAGCAACCCCGCGCAGCCGAGCCGGTCTGCAGCGGCGGCGGCAGCCGTCGCCGCCGCCGTGGCACTCCGGCCGCGCGCGCGCAGGCCGTAGGCGATGTTGTCGCGCACTGTGCCCCGCAGCAGCACCGGACGCTGCTCGACCAGTGTGACGCGCCGCCGTTCGCGCGTGGACGGCCGGCGCCGCGGGTCGGCCACCACGGCGCCGTCGAGCAAGATGGCGCCCGCCGTGGGGCGCTCGAGCAGCGCCAGCAGCCGCAACAGCGTGCTCTTGCCCGAGCCGTTGGGTCCCACCACCGCCGTGAGCATGCCGGGCTTCAGCGCGAACGCGTCGAGCTCGAGGACCGTGCGACCGTCGTAGTCGTGCCGCACGCCGCGCAGCTCAAGCATGACCGCGTCCCTGCAGCACCTGCAGCGCCACGTTCACGAGCAGGGCGACGATCAACAGGACGATCCCCAGCGCCAGTGCCAGCCCGAAGTCGCCCTGCGCCGTGTACAGCGCCACCGCGGTGGTGAGTGTGCGCGTGGCGCCACGGATATTGCCGCCCACGATCATCGCGGCGCCCACTTCGGCCACGGTTTGCCCGAACGCGGCGGTGATCACCGCCGCGAGCGCGAAGCGCGCCTCGCGCGCCACGGTCCACGCCGCGCGCCACGGTCCCGCGCCCAGCGTCTCGGCGGTGCGGCGCACGCGCGGGTCCACGCCCTGCACGGCCGCGGCCGACAGCGCGGCGGCAATGGGGAACGCGAGGATCACGTCGCCCAGGACGATCGCCTGCCACGTGTAGAGCCATTGCAAGCCGCCCAGCGGCCCGCGGCGCGACAACAGGCCGTACAACAACAGCCCCACCACGACGGTGGGGAAGGCGAGGGCGGTATTGACGACGGTGAGGGCCGCGCGACGGCCCCAGAAGCGCTTGGTGGCGAGGGTGTATCCGACCGGGATGCCGGCCGCGCACGCGAGGATCGTGGCGACGCAGCCGACTTTGAGTGTGAGGAGCGCGATGCCGTAGACCTCGGCATCAGCGGAGCCGAGCAGGGCGAACGCGCGGCGCAGCCCGTCGCCTAGAAAGTCCATCCCACGCCGATGCTGACGTAGGGGTGCCGGGTCCACTGGCTCTCCGCCGCGTCCAGCGCCAGCACGCGTGTGCTGTCGGCCGCGATCTGCTTGTAGGAGAGCGGATAGTTGAGTTTCCAGAACACGAGCCGCAGGTCCGCCTGCACCGTGAGGCGGCGCGCCGGCAGCCACTGCGCGCCGATCAGCGGCGACAGCGTGAGCTTGGTGCCGAACTTGTAGCCGCTGGAATCGCGCGGCGCCGAGGTCTGCATGGCGAAGCCCAGCGCCGTGCCGAGGTAGGGCGAGAGGCCGTGCCAGGTCTTGCCGCCGGTGAGCGCGAACTGCAGGCCGAGGTCCACCATCGCGGTGGGCGAGTCGAACAGCCCTTTCTTCTGATACTGCTGCGAGTCGGCCGGATTGACGACGAAACGGTTGGTCTGGGCGTAGGCGAGATTCCCGACCAGCGTGGTCATACCGCCGACGCGTGCGTTCCAGCGCAGGCCCCACACGGTGCCGCTCGACGGTCCCACGCCCACCACGCCGCGGTTGCCGCTGAGGTATCCCATCGTGAACAGCGGCCCGCCCCCCCGCGGCACGTCGTGATAGGGCGAGTGCGTGGGGTCGTGGCCGACTTCTTGGGCGGGCAAGCGGGCCGGCGGGCTGGCGGTCAACAGCACGCCCGCTCCGACCAACGCCAAAACGCTCCGCATCCGCCCGTCTGCCCGCCTGCCCGTCTGCCCGCCCATCATACCTCCCTCAAGTCTTTACCCGTCATCTCGCTCGGAACCTCCACGCCCAGCAGGTTCAGGATCGTCGGTCCCACGTCGCGCAACGAGCCGCCATGGCGCAGGGTCTTCGCGTCGTCGCCCACCACCAGGAACGGCACCGGGTTCGTCGTGTGCGCCGTGTGCGGCCCGCCCGACGTGGGATCGATCATCAGCTCGCAGTTGCCGTGGTCGGCGGTCACGAGCAGAGTGGCGCCGCGCTGCTCGGCGCTCGCGATCACGCGCGCCAGGCACTGATCCACTGTCTCCACGGCTTTCACTGCCGCCGGTAGTACCCCGGAGTGCCCGACCATATCGCCGTTGGCGTAATTGCAGAGGATGAAGTCGTGCTGGCCGGCGGCGATCGCCTTGCACAATACATCGGTCACGCCCGCCGCGCTCATCTCCGGCATCAGGTCGTAGGTGGCGACCTTCTGTGACGACACGAGCTCGCGCTCCTCTCCTTTATATGGCGCCTCGATGCCGCCATTGAAGAAGTAAGTCACGTGCGCGTATTTCTCGGTCTCGGCCGTGCGGAACATCGTCTTGCCGCGCTGCGACAGGACCTCGGCCACGATCTTGTGCAGCGTCATGGGCCCGAACGCCATCGGGAAGGGGAAGGTGGCGTCGTATTGCGTCATCGTGACGAGGTCCACCTGCGGCCGGTCCTGCACGTCGAACCCGTCGAACCCCGGCAGAGCGAGCGCGCGGCACATCTGGCGGACACGATCGGCCCGGAAGTTCACGACGAACACCCCGTCGCCCGGCTTGATGCGCGGCGCGCCCGTGATCACACGCGGCTTCACGAACTCGTCGGTCTCCCCCGCGGCGTACGCCTCGCGGATCGCGGTCAGCGGATCGGGAGCGGGCGCGCCGACGCCGTGCACCATCGCGTCGAAGGCGAGCTTGGTGCGCTCCCAGCGCTTGTCCCGATCCATCGCGTAGTAGCGCCCGACGACACTCGAGACGACCGCCCGGCCGGCCGACCGTTGCAGCAGCTCTTCCATGAACCCCAAGGCGGATTGTGGCGGCGTGTCGCGGCCGTCGAGCCAGGCGTGGATCACCACGGGGATGCCGGCGCGATGGCCCAGCTCCACCGCCGCCAGCAGGTGCTCGTCGTGCGCGTGCACACCGCCTGTGCCGAGCAAGCTGAGGAGATGCAGCGTGCCGCGGCGGCGCTTGATCGCCTCGCACAGCGCGACGAGCGGCGGCAGCCGGAAGAACTCTCCCGCCTGGATGCTCTGCGAGATGCGGACGATGTCCTGCGGCACCACGCGGCCGGCGCCGAGATTCAGGTGGCCGACTTCGCTGTTCCCCATTTGGCCGTCGGGGAGGCCCACGGCGAGGCCCGAGGCATCGAGCAGCGTGCGCGGCGCGCGCTCCCACAGCCGGTGCCACACGGGAGTGTCGCCCAGCTCGATGGCGTTGCCCTCGCGGCCGGGGCGGAAGCCCCAGCCGTCGAGCACGATCAATACGACCGGGGTGCGCGCTCCACGTGACGTAGGCATATTGAAGGGGATGCAATCTATCCACGCGCTTCGCGCGCTACCAGTTGCGCTGCTGGTTGTGGCGCCGCTCGCGTCGCAGGCGCGCTACCGCGTCACCGCCGACAACGAATGGTTCTATCAGGCGGCGGAGGGGCGCCGGTTGGCGCAGATCGCGCGCGGCGCCGAGGTGCAGGGCGGCGCAATCCAGGGGGACTGGATCGCGGTCACGCTGGACGGCTGGATCTTCGCATCGTCGGTGGGACCGAGCCCCAAACCCGAGTTCGACCTCGCGGTGACGCCGGACGGCGGCGAGAACCTGCGCGCCGCGGCCGGCGGCGCCCTGGTGGGTCACCTCGCGAAAGGCTTCGGTCTGAAGCAGGTCGCGACGCAGACGCGCTGGGTGCACGTGCAGCGCCAGGGCTGGATGAAACGGGCATCGTTACTGCCGCTCGCGGCTGTCAGCACCACGACTACCTCGTCCACCGACTCCGACAGCACGACCGTGCGGCCGGCACCGGGAACCCCGGCGCATGGCGCCGGGGTCAACCCACCCGGGGACAGTTCCAGTGTTGACCCGTCCAAGGCCCAACCGAACCGTCGCACCACGCTATATCGCGCGCCCGACGGGCCGCCCGCGGGCGCTATCACGTCCGAGACGCCGTTGCGCGTGTTGTCGCGCTCGGGCGAATGGGCGCGCGTGCAGTTTGAGGGCTGGGTCAAGACGTCGGACTTACAAACCAACACGCCCGGCGTGCTGGTGGGCGTGAGCGCCGCCGAGCTGCGCACCGATCCGGCGCGGTTCCAGGGGCAGGTGCTCAAGTGGCGGTTGCAGTTCATCGCGGTGGAGACCGCGGACGATCTGCGGCCGGACGTGCCCGACGGCGCGACCTATCTGCTGGCGCGCGGGCCCAGCCCGGAGCACGGCTTCGTCTACGTCGTCGTCCCCGACGCGAAGAAGGCGCTGGTGGCGTCGCTGGCACCGCTGGCGAACATCGAAATCACCGCGCGTGTGCGCGTGGGCCGGAGCCGCTATCTCGGCAATCCGGTGGTAGACCTGATGTCCCTCGAGGTGAGGCCATGAACGACATCCTGCGCGAGCGCATGTTGCGCAAGCTCGAGACGCTATCGGAAGAGCGGGCGTATCAGGTGCTCGACTACATCGAGTTCCTGGAGTCGAAGTACGCCGAACGTCCCGCCGGCGCGGCGCCGTTCCAGAAGGTTGCGGAGACGCTGGAGGACACGCTGCGCGCCGGCCGCGTGCCCGTGACCATCATCAGGGGCACGATGGACGCCGTGGGGAAGGCGGGGAAGTTCCTCGAGGGGCTCGCCGCCGCTGGCAAAGCGGCAGTGGAGGAAGTCACCAGCAAGAAGAAGGAAGCAACGCCGCCGCCCGCCGAAGGCGGGGGCGCGTAGCGCGTCACACGGAACGGCTCCCATTCATCCCAACGCAGCGCTGATCGCAGCGTTCTATGCGGCGTTCCAGCGCCGCGACGCGGACGCCATGAGCGCTTGCTACGCCCCCACGGTCGCGTTCCGGGATCCCGTCTTCACGGTCGCCGGGTGGCGGGCGCGCGCGATGTGGCGGATGTTGTGCGAGCGCGGCAAGGACCTGCGCGTGACGGTGGCCGACATCCAGGGCGACGCGACGCTGGGATCAGCCCGCTGGGAAGCCTGGTACACCTTCAGCGCCACCAAACGACCGGTGCACAACGTGATCACCGCACACTTCGAATTCGCGGAAGGCCGGATCCTGCGTCACGTCGACCAGTTCGATCTGTACCGCTGGGCGTCGCAAGCGCTCGGCCTCAAGGGGCGGTTGCTCGGCTGGGCGCCGCCCGTGCAGCGCGCCATTCGCCGCCAGGCCGCGCACAGTCTGGACGCCTTCATCGCGACGCGCGGTTTGACCGCGGCGACCGCATGAGCGGCGCCGCGCTCGCGCTCGGCTACCACGTGGCGAGCCGCCTCGCGTACGCCGTCGGCGTGGGCATCGCGCTCACATGGCAGCATCGCCACCAGGTGTTCACGCGCCGCGACGGCGTCGAGGCGGGATTCCGCCGCTTCCGCCGGCTCGCGGCACTGGCCATGAACAACGATGTCGTGTCCCTGATCGTGCTGTGTGTCGTGACCCGGGACACCATCGTGGCCGGCCCCTCGCCGGCGGTCTTGCGGGTCACGGGCGCGCTGTTCGTGATTGTGGGCCTCTGGATCAAGTTCGCTGCCGCCCGGCGCCTTGGCGCGCCAAGCTATTACTGGCACAACTTCTTCGCGCCCGACCCGGCGCTGCAGCCGCATTCCGCCGGCCCATATCGCTATCTCAAGAATCCGATGTACACGGTGGGTTACCTGCCGGCGTACGGGTTGGCGCTGCTGTGCGGCTCGTGGCTCGGTCTGTGGGCCGCGGCCTTCGATCAGATCGCGATTCTGACCTTCTACTATCTGGTGGAAAAGCCGCATTTCGAGTTGCTCACCAACGGGGCGGCACGAGGGTAGTATGATCTCAACCTGGAGGGCACGGGCATGCCGAGTCGCAGCGACCGGTTGATGAGTGCGGCGGTACGCGCCGCCTCGCGAGCGAAGCAGTGGGCGCAGGCGGCGGTGCGCGAAGCGGACCGCTTGCTACAGGACGCCAAACAGCGGGCCGAATCCGAAGACCGGCGGCGCCGGCTCAAGCAGACCCTGCTCAAGACGGGCCGCGTCTTGAAGGCGGCGGGCCGGGCGGCGCTCGTCGCCGCGGTGGCGGCGGGCATCGCGGCCGCGCGGCACCGGCGCGACGCCAAGCAGTCCCGGAAGGTGGTGAAACGCCGCAAGCGCGCATAACTTTCGCCATGGGAACCTTCCGCCCGACCCCCGCGCTCACCTTCGACGATGTGTTGCTCGTGCCGCGGCACGCCACGGTGCACCCCCGCAACGTCGATGTGAAGTCCTGGTTCACCCGCAAGATTCCGCTCAACATCCCGCTGGTTTCCGCCGCGATGGACACCGTCACCGAGTCGGACATGGCGATGGCCATCGCGCGCGAGGGCGGCATCGGCGTGATCCACAAGAACATGTCCATCGACCGCCAGGCGGCCGAGGTGGACCGGGTGAAACGCAGCGAGTCGGGCATGATCCTGAATCCCATCACCCTGGGACCCGACCGGCCGCTGCGCGAAGCCACGCAGATGATGGCCCGCTTCAAGATCTCGGGCGTGCCCATCGTGGACGACGCCGGCAAGCTCGTCGGCATCATCACCAACCGCGACCTGCAGTTCGAGCGCCAGCTCGACCGGCCCATCAAGGACGCGATGACCAAAGACAAGCTGGTCACCGCGCCCGTCGGCACCACGATGGAAGAAGCCGAACGCCTGCTGGGCAAACATCGCATCGAGAAGCTGCCGGTGGTCGACAAACAGGGCGTCCTCCGCGGGTTGATCACCATCAAGGACATCTTCAAGCGGCGCCAGCATCCCGACGCCAACAAGGACCAGCACGGTCGCCTCCGCGTGGCGGCTGCCGTGGGCGGCACCGCCGAGGCGCACGCGCGCGCCACAGCGCTGCTCGATGCCGGCGTCGACGTGATCGTGATCGATTCGGCGCACGGGCATTCCAAAGGCGTGCTCGACGTCGTGGCGCAGCTGCGCGAAGCGTTTCCCGACGCGCAGCTCGTCGCGGGCAACGTCGCGACAACGGCCGGCGCCAAGGCGCTGGTCGAGCGCGGGGTGGACGCGGTGAAAGTGGGTGTCGGGCCCGGGTCGATCTGCACCACGCGCGTCGTCACCGGCGTGGGCGTACCGCAGATCACCGCCATCGTCGATGCCGTGAAGGGCGCGGGCGATGTGCCCGTGATCGCCGACGGCGGTGTCAAGTATTCGGGGGACGTCGTGAAGGCGCTCGCCGCGGGCGCCGCCAGCGTGATGATGGGCTCGATGCTCGCGGGCACCGAGGAGAGCCCCGGCGAGTCGTTCCTGCTCGAGGGGCGCCGCTTCAAGGTGATCCGCGGCATGGGCTCACTCGGCGCGATGGAAGAGGGCTCGGCGGACCGCTACTTCCAGGAAGGCGAAGTCTCGCCGACCAAACTCGTGCCCGAAGGCATCGAGGCGCGCGTGCCGTACAAAGGCCCCGTGTCGGATGTGATTTTCCAGATGACCGGCGGCCTGCGCAGCGGCATGGGCTACTGCGGCGTGTGCGACATCAAGGCGTTGCGCACCGAGACCGAGTTCATCCAGATCACCACCGCGGGCCTGCGCGAATCCCACCCGCACGACGTCGTCATTACCCGCGAAGCGCCGAATTACAGCATCTGAGCGCTTGACACCTCGGAAGGCAGGGCCTACTGTTGCGCCCGGCTTACCGACGAATCGTCAGTCCCGTCAATTCTCTTGACAGAGGTCCGCATGGATCTTTTCCGACGGAAAAGCGTCACCGAACTGCAGGCCGAGGCGGCCACCGATCATAGCCTGAAGCGTGCCCTGGGCGCGCTCAACCTCACGATGCTGGGCATCGGCGCGATCATCGGGACGGGCATCTTCGTCCTGACGGGCACGGTGGCGGCGCAGAACGCGGGGCCCGCGGTGGTGCTGTCGTTCGTGCTCGCCGGGGTCGCATCGGTGTTCGCCGCCCTGTGCTATTCGGAGTTCGCGTCGCTCGTCCCGATGGCCGGCAGCGCCTACACCTACGGCTACGCCACCCTCGGTGAGCTGATCGCCTGGATCATCGGCTGGGACCTGGTGCTCGAGTACGCCTTGGGCGCCGTCACGGTCGCGATCGGCTGGTCGGGCTACGTCGTGTCGTTCCTGAAGGACGTCGGGATCAACGTGCCGTGCGCGCTGTCCGCGGCGCGGGGCGTGAGCGTCGCCTGCGCCGACGGCACCACCACCACGGCGGTCTTCAACCTGCCGGCGGTCATCATCATCGCCGTCGTGACCACGCTGCTGGTCGTGGGCATCAAGGAATCCGCCAACTTCAACAACGTGATCGTGTTCGTGAAGGTCGCCGTGGTGATCCTGTTCATCATCGGCGCCGCGCACGCGATCAATTCGGCCAACTGGCACCCCTTCATCCCGGCGAATACCGGCACCCGCGGCGAGTTCGGCTGGACGGGTGTGATGACGGGCGCCGGGGTCGTCTTCTTCGCCTACATCGGGTTCGACGCGGTCAGTACCGCGGCCCAGGAGGCGAAGAACCCGCAGAAAGACATGCCGATCGGCATCATCGGCTCGCTGCTGATCTGCACCGTGCTCTACATCATCGTGTCGGCGATTGCGACGGGCGTCATGCCCTACAAGGACCTGAACGTGCCCGACCCGATCGCCGTGGTGGCCGACCACGCCGGGCTGGGCTGGATGGCGACGCTGATCAAGCTCGGCGCGATCGCGGGGTTGTCGTCGGTGATCCTCGTGATGTTGCTCGGGCAGTCGCGCGTGTTCTATTCGATGTCGCGCGACGGCCTGCTGCCGCCCTTCATCAATAAGATCCACCCGCGCTTCCAGACGCCCTATCTCACGTCCATCATCACCGGCATCGGCGTGGCGATCGTGTCCGCCCTGCTGACCGTGCGCGAGGCGGGCAGCCTCGTGTCGATCGGCACCCTGCTGGCATTCGTGATCGTGTCGGTGGGCGTGGTCATGTTGCGCGTGCGCGAGCCCAATCTGCCGCGCGCCTTCAAGACGCCGGCGGTGTTCGTCGTGGCGCCGCTCGGCGCGATCTCGGCCTTGTACCTGATGATTTCGCTGCCCGAGCGCACCTGGATCCGGCTGCTGATCTGGTTCGTGATCGGCATGTTCATCTACTTCGGGTACGGCGTGCACAAATCGAAGCTGGCGCGGAAGACCTGAGCGTCGGCTTGACCAGGCTCTGACCGGTGGCCGGTCTCCCCTCGGGGAGGCCGGCCGTCGTATCTTCAGGACATGCGCACCCGCCTGAAATGGCTCGGCTTCTGGACCTTGCTGGGGCTCGTCTCGAGCACCCAGCTGTTCCTGGCCGACCGCCGCTTCGCCGCGCATCCGTTCACTGGGTGGCGCGCGCTGGCCGCGAGTCTCTCCGCCTGGTACGTCTGGGGCCTGCTCGCGCCGGTCGTCGCGTGGCTGGGCCGCCGCTTCCAGGTGGACCGCGCCAACTTCGGCCGCCACTTCTTCATTCATCTGGGCGCGAGCCTCGACCTCGCGCTGCTACACGTGATCGCCGCCGTCGGCTTGCAGGACCTGTTTCACGTCGCCGCGGGTCAGCCGTTCGTCTTCGGCGACGTGCTGCTGGACAACTTCACGCTGTTCTATCACTGGAACGTCCTGATCTACTGGGCGATCCTCGCGATCGTGCACGCGTACGATTACCAGCGCGACCTCGAGGCCCGGCAAACCGCCCTGGCGCAGCTCGAGACGCAGGTCACGCGCCGCTGGGTGGAGCGCCTGCTCGTCGAACACGACGGCCGCCGCGTGTTCGTACGCACCGGCGAGATCGACTGGATCGAGGCGGCCAAGAACTATGTGCGCGTGCACGTGGGCGACCGCACGTACGTGCTGCGCTCCACGCTGTCCGCACTCGAGGAGCGGCTCGATCCCGAGCGCTTCCGGCGCATCAGCCGCTCGACGCTCCTCAACCTCGACGGCGTTAAAGAGCTGCAACCCTGGTTCCACGGCGACGCCATCTGCATCTTGAAGACCGGCGTGCGCCTCACGGTGAGCCGCACGTACCGCGATCGCGTGTTCGACGCCACCCACTAGTCCGTCCCGGGCGCCCGGGAGTCCTGGTCGTCCCTGAATCGTTGTGAGGGTCATGGCCGCCGCCAGATTCGGTGGCCATGACCCTTTTCGCGACCAAATCCATCACCACCCTCCGCGCCGAGGCGGATGCGGCGGGGGAACGGGCGCTGCGGCGCTCGCTCAATGCGGTACAGCTCACCACGCTCGGCATCGGCGCGGTCATCGGCGCCGGCATCTTCGTGTTCACCGGGGTGGCGGCGGCGCGCTACGCCGGCCCCGCCGTCCCGCTGTCCTTCGTCGCGGCCGGCATCGCCTGCACGTTCGCGGCGCTGTGCTACGCGGAGATGGCGTCCGCCGTGCCGGTGGCGGGAAGCGCGTACACCTACTCGTACGCGACGATGGGCGAATTCATCGCCTGGATCATCGGCTGGGACCTGGTGCTCGAGTATGCGATGGGCGCATCGACGGACGGCGCCGGGTGGTCGTCGTATTTCGTCGCGCTGCTCAAAGACATCGGCGTCACCCTCCCGGTGTCCATCACGGCGGCGCCGTATCTGTGGTGCGAAGCGAGCGACGTCGGCACCAAGGCCGGCTGCCTCGTACAAGGCTTCAACGCGACCGGCGGCGTGGTGAATCTGCCTGCCATCCTGATTGTCGCGTTGATGTCGTACGTCCTGGTGGTGGGGATCCGCGAGTCGGCACGCGTGAACAATTACATCGTGGCGCTGAAGCTCGCTGTGATCGCGCTGGTGATCATCGCGGGCAGCGCGTACATCAATAAAGCCAACTGGCACCCCTTCGTGCCGCCCAACACCGGCGTGTTCGGCAAGTACGGCATCTCGGGGATCCTCCGCGGGGCGGGGCTCGTGTTCTTCGCGTTCATCGGCTTCGACGCGGTGAGCACCGCCGCGCAGGAGGCGAAGAATCCGCAGAAGGACATGCCGGTGGGCATCATCGGCTCGCTATTGATCTGCACGCTGCTCTACATCGTCGTGTCCGCCATCCTCACGGGCTTGATGCCGTACACCACGCTCGATGTCGCGCACCCCGTGGGCTTCGCCGTGGATGCGATTCCGGGGCTGCGCTGGATGGGGTGGATCGTCAACCTCGGCGCGGTGCTGGGACTGGCGTCGGTCGTGCTGGTGATGTTGCTGGGCCAGTCGCGGGTGTTCTATTCGATGTCGCGGGACGGCCTCCTGCCGCCCTGGGTCGGCGCCGTGCACCCGAGGTTCCGGACGCCGTGGCTCACGCAGATTCTCGTCGGCGTGTTCGCCGCCGTCTTCGCGGGCTTCTTCCCGATCGACCTGCTCGTGCAGCTGGTGAACATCGGGACGCTGCTGGCGTTCGTGCTGGTGTGTGGCGGCATTCTCATTTTGCGCCGTACGCGCCCCGATCTCGAACGGCCGTTCAGGACGCCCTGGGTCCCCGTGGTGCCGGTGCTTGGCATCCTCTCGTGTCTCGGTCTGGCCGCGACGCTGCCGGCGGACACGTGGATCCGCCTGTTCGTGTGGATGGCGATCGGGCTGGCGATCTATTTCGGGTACGGGCGCAAGCATGCCGTGCTGCGACGAGACGGCGTCTAGTTATCTTATGTCGTGCCTCTCGCCATACCCGCCGATCGCGCCGCCGCCGCGAAGGAAGTCGCCGCCGTCTTCAAGAGCGGCTCGCGCGTCGCCCTGACGACCCACGTCAATGCCGACGGCGACGGCCTCGGCAGCGAGGCGGGGCTGTGGCACCTGCTCACCGCGCGCGGCGTGCGGGCGAGCATCGCCAATCCCACACCGATTCCCGAGCGCTTCGTTTTCCTTATCCCTGATGGCGCGGATCAGTCGGAACGCGCCGCCAAGGAAATCGAGCAGGCCGACGCGGTGGTCGTGCTCGACATCTCGGACCTGGGACGCATCGGCGATCTCGCGAGCGCGGTGCAGGCCCGGCGCGTGCCCGTGGCCTGCATCGATCACCACGTGAGCCCCGGCACCCTGCCGCCGGGCCCGCGCATGGTCGCCCCGGAAGCCACGGCCACCGCCGAGCTTGTACGTCGGGATCCTCACCGATACCGGCGGCTTTCGCTTTTCCAATACGTCGCCGCGCGCGCTCCAGGTGGCGGGCGCGCTGCTCGAGTGCGGTGTCGATCCCGAATCGATTTACGAGGCGGTGTATGCCAGCGCGCCGGAAGGCCGCATCCGCCTCACGGCGGACGTGCTGCAGACGCTGGTGGTCGAAGACGACGTCGGCCTCGCCTGGGTCACCGTCGCGCCCGGCGCGCTGGAGCGCTACAACGCCACGCCCGACGATCTCGACGGCATCGTGGAGTTCCCACGCTCGATCGCCGGCGTGCGCATGGCATTGTTGTTCCGCCAGATCGCCAACGGTCGCATCAAGGTGTCGTTCCGGTCCATGGGCGCTGTGGACGTCGCCGCGCTGGCCCAGGAGTTCGGCGGGGGCGGGCACAAGAAGGCGGCCGGCGCATCGCTCGACCTGTCGTTGGCCGAGGCGCAGCAGCGCGTGCTCGACGCCGCTCGGCGGGTGTTGCGCGGAGGCATCGCCGTCGCGCGCTGAAACGACGTGCAACGTCGCTGCCGGTAGGGCGTATCACAGGCATGCGAGCCACAAAGTCGACGTTGGGCCTCGCGACGATCGTGGGGCTCGGCGCGTGTTTCGATGGCGGCGCCAAATTCGGGCGGGGCATCATCACGGAGGGTGGCGGCGGCAGCGGTCTTCCCCCGACGGTTGCGGTCACGGTGGGTGACGACTTCTTCAGTCCCCAGGAAGACTCGGTGGCGGTGGGCGGCACCGTGACCTGGACCTGGACCGGCGACCATGAGCACGACGTGACCTTCGACGACGGTGCGGCCTCGGCGATCCAGACGTCGGGCTCGTTCGCCCGGACGTTCAGCGCGGCCGGAGTTTACACCTACTACTGCACGGTCCACGGCCGCAGCGTCATGGCGGGCGACATTATCGTGCAGTAGCCGCCACGATTTCCGGACAAACCCAACCTTTCGCTGGCGAAACGTGTCTAATGGCGTGACCGTATCCTGGGCACGCCATGATCCATAGCGCCACGCTGTTTGCCGTCATCAGCCTGCTGCAGGGCGCGGCCGGCCCGGCCGCCACCGCCTCTCGCGGCGGCTCGGTAGCGTCTCCCGCCGCGGCTGTGGCTGTGCGCGCATCCGTCCCCGTCGTGATCGACGGTCGCGCCGACGACGCGATCTGGACCACCGCGCCCGCCATCACCGACTTCACCGAGTTCGTACCGACGGAGGGCGCCGCGGCGCGGTATCGGACTGAGGCGAGGGTCGCCTACGACGACCACAATTTCTACGTCTTCATCCGCGCCTACGACCCCGAGCCGCGGCGCATTTCCAACGTGCTCGCCCGGCGCGATGTGCGGCCGCCCACCGACCAGCTCAAGATCATGATCGACGCGTACCACGACCGGCGCACCGGCTACGAGTTCGCCGTGAGCCCCGGCGGCGTGAAGCGCGATTACGCGGTCTACGACGACAACAACGAAGACCAATCCTGGGACGGCGTGTGGGACGTGGCCACGCAGGTGGACTCACTGGGCTGGACGGCTGAGTTTCGCGTGCCGCTGTCGCAGCTGCGTTTCGCGCCGGCCAAGACGCACATCTTCGGATTCGCGATCTGGCGCGACATCGAACGCTACAAGGAGCGCGTCGCGTGGCCGGCGTACCGGCCGTCACAGTTCGGCTTCATGTCGCAGCTGGGCGACATCACCGGCATCGACGACATCCCGGCGCCGCGCCGCCTCGACGTCACGCCCTATACCGTCGCCAAGAACGCTCCGCTGCAGACGGCCGGCGGGTTCGATCGCCACCAGAGCTTCAGCGGCGGCGCCGATTTCAAATACGGCCTCACCTCGAACTACACGCTCGACGGCACCGTCAATCCGGACTTCGGCCAGGTGGAAGCCGACCCTGCGGTGCTCAACCTGTCGGCGTTCGAGACGTTCTTTCAGGAGAAGCGCCCGTTTTTCCTCGAGGGCACGGGCGTGTACAAGTTCGCGGTGGATTGCAGCCAGGTGAATTGCAGCGGGCAGGGGCTTTTCTACTCGCGGCGCATCGGCCGCCAGCCGCAGCTCGGCGGCGTGTATGGCGATGCGAGCTCAGCGACCGCGACGACGATTCTCGGCGCGGGCAAAGTGACCGGCCGCTCGGCGAACGGCCTCACCCTGGGCGTGCTCGAAGCGGTGACGGCCCGCGAGTCGGGAGTCGGGAACGCCACCATCGAGCCCACGACCAATTATGGCGTGTTGCGCCTGCAGCAGGACCTCAACAGCCACCACAGCGGCCTCGGCGCGATCTTCACGGCGGTCGACCGATCGCTCGATTCGTGGACGCGCGGCGCGATGTCCGCAGCCGCCTATGTCGGCGGACTCGATTTCCGCCACCAGTTCGGGCCGGGCCGCAACTTCCTGCTGACCGGCGCGCTGACCGCCAGCCGAGTCAGCGGTGACCGGACGGCCATCGCCGCCATCCAGACCGATCCCGTGCATTACTACCAGCGGCCGGACGCGCCGCTGCGGTTCGATTCGACGCGCACCGCGCTCACGGGCGACGCCGAGACGATCCACCTCGCCAAGTACGGCGGCGGCATCGTGATCTTCGAGACCAGCTATCAACGCATTTCGCCGGGATACGAGATCAACGACCTCGGCTTCCTGCGTCGCGCCGATAAGCAGAACCAGGCGACGTGGGTCGGCCTGCAGTTCCTTCACCCGACGTCCTGGTACCAGCAGCTGCGTTGGAACTTCAACGAGTGGCACGATTGGACCAGCGCCGGCGGCTTGATGCTCGAGCAGGCGCTGAACACCAACCTGCACGTGCAGTTCCGCAACAACTGGTTCCTGCACGTGGGAGGTACCGCCGGTCAGCTGGGGGCGACCTATTGCGACCGCAACTGCACTCGGGGCGGTCCGGCGGTGCGGCAGTCGCCGTACGGCGCGCCCTGGATCGAGGTGCAGGGCGATCAGCGCAGCATCG
>WNGO01003413.1_pt1 | contig 24746 bp, 15 predicted proteins | sample 5400511 | NCBI WGS metagenome assembly WNGO01 (sample SAMN13153380, study PRJNA577476) | soil metagenome | isolation source: 20 cm soil or saprolite under Garry oak tree replicate 2 | place: USA:California | collected 2016-06-15 | reverse complement strand
TAGCGAATCTCGCCAAACACGGCAAGCTGAATCGAAGCCGTTCTGGAGTTTGCCCAACTTAGGCCAATGTCCAGAACGGCTTCGATTCAGCTTGCCGTGTTTGGCGAGATTCGCTACGTCGGCACACAGAGAAAGACTATTGTCCCCCGATACATACGACTCAACCTCTTGGGGATTCTTGCCGAGCGTTATTGACCTCTCCTTGAGATGGTCCTTCAAGTTCCAAAGCCAGATTGCCAAACTGAGGATTTCAGTCTCAAGCTGCTCGGGCGACTTGAGACCTTTAATGATGTAACGATGCGTCTCCCCATCCGGAAACGTGTAAGACCATGAACAGCCACTGCCACTCAACGAGGACACCGCAGTGCTGAAGTGCGCCGCGCGCTCGAAGAGTTTCGCAACTTCAGATGCGTCCACAAGTGCTCCGGAAACAAGAACGAGCCGCCTAACGAATCGCGCTTAAGCTGCGGCGCGCTGAAGAAAGATTCATTCCACAATCTACGCGCGCCGCCAGCTTCAAGCGCTTGTTAGACGGCGCGCGCCGCGATGCCGAAGATCATTCTGCTCAATCAACAGTCTTGGTTGCGCTTAGCCTGAGGTGCCGCCGATATGCCCGGCAGCGATGGCTTCCAACCGTTTCTTCAGTCGGCCCAGGTAAGTAGCCGGCGGCTCCAAGAGCGGAATTGGCGGCTGAACACGCGGCTTGACCTGAGCTAGCAGGTCCAGCGCCACCGGCGCCGATAGGACGTGCGGCAGGTCGAAGTCTTTTAGTCGGTACGATAATGGGAGGCTGTTCTGCCAATTGCTGTGATTCTCAATGTAGCGGAGGACACGCGCCAGAACGCCCCTCGTCTTCTCGTCGGCAACGAAACCAGCGTACTGGTCGATCAAGCGCTCCGGCGTCACGTCGGCTGACCGACACATCTGTCCGAATGCGTAGATGTTGAGGGACTCAGCCTCTCGAAAGATCGCATTGGCGACCAGACCGTCAAGGCCGAGCCTGAGACCGGAATCGACGAGAGCCCGGATGTAGCGCGTCTCGCAGGAGGATTGCCCACCGGATTCGTGGTTGTTGGGCTTCACGAAGCCGTCGTCGGCTTCGTCCACGAGGAAATACGGCCAGCCAAGTAGTGGGCCGACTCCTCGCTTTCGCAGCGTCTCAATATCTTGTGCAACGGGATAGAGTTCTGGCTGCAGCCCCGCTCGCGCGTAACGGCTCAGGGCAAGCGACCGGTAGTAGTTATGGAGCGGGAAAGACACGCCACTCCTGGGCCCAAGCAGCCCGGGTGCCGCCACGGCAGCGCGCGACAGTTTGACCTCCTGCTCCCAAAAGCGCAGGCTGGATGGCGATGGAAAGCCTTCCCACTGGGCTATGCTCCAGAGATTCACGATGAACGTTGCTGCAGGCGCTTCCTGCTTTACGATTTCCTGCACCTGGCGACAGAACGACACGCAGTCTTCCAACGTGCTGTTGCCTTCGGGGTCTCCACCCGGATCTCCGGGCAGGAAGACAAATACGTCGGCATCCGGCAGTTGGGACACGGCGTCCCGCAGACGCGCGAAACGCTCGGTCAGTTTGGTCTTATCGCGCGGGCCGAAAACCCCGGGAAAGTTAGCGCCCAACGTACTGTCAGGCCCCGTCCACTGCTCCATACCGGCGAGCAGGACGATCCCCACGCGGAACCCCTTGTCATGCGCCAACGCGATCGCGCTTGACATGTCTTTGTAGTATTCCGGCAGCAGGTCGGGGCGAGAGCGAAATCCGGCTTCGCAGAATTCCAGGTAGTTATAGCCGCAGGCTTTGAAGAAGTCATAGACTCGGGGGTCCTTCGGCGGCGGATCGGTCGGAAGGGAGGCGTACAGCCCCACAGTCTCGAAACCGCCTGCGTGCTCCGCCGAGCGACTTGCTTCCCGCTCGAACATCGAGGAATTCTGAAACAGCAAAGGTCCGGCGGACGTTGCAAGAGCGGCCCGGAGAAAACCTCTGCGATCCATGATCTCTCGCATACGCTACTCCAGCTCACGCTGAAGACTTGGGCAATGCTGATCTAGGACCAATGGAGTTTAGGCTACGGGCCCCGCTTGGTCGTGATGATGATCACCCCGCCGGCGCCGCCGAAGCCGTAGACACTCGTCGCCGCGGCGTCCTTCAGGACATCGATCCGCGCGACGTCTCGCACCGCGAGGCGAGGGAGTGTGGCACTGAGCGATCCGCGGGGGACCGGCAGGTCGTCGATCACGAGCAGGGGTTCGTCGTCCGTGGGATTCCGTCCGCTGCTGCGTGGGCCTCGGATCCGCAGGCTATAGGTCTCGCCGGGCAGGCGAATGACTTCGAGACCAGGAAGGCGAGCTTCCAGCACATCGACGAGCCGCAGCACGCGCGCATCGGCGTCGGTCGGCGAAATCGAGGTAACCGCACCGGTGACGCGTCCCTTTGTCTGGGTGCCGTAGCCGACGGAGACCTCGTCTTCCGGCGCGGGAGCCTGCGTTCGCGGCGGTCCCGTTAGCGCGCAGCCGGCGAGAACCATCACGGCAAGCCAGCCGCCGCAGCCAGCAGGGAATAGCAATCGCATGAGTCCTCCCATGTTCGGGTGGGAGTGATTGGACTCATCACGTTAGGCCCCGACCGCGGCCAGGTGGTTGCGATTGCATCCGCGTGACGTGGAAATCGGGTGGGCGTTATGTCAGCGAATCGTTAAAGGGTATCCACGCACCATGCACGCCACCTTGACCGGCATCACCGTCTACAGGGTGCGATCCCGGGTCTGATTCCGAGGTCTTTTAGGCCTGCAACCGGTAGCCGATGGTGCGAACGGTGAGTATGTGCTTGGGCTCGGGCGAGCCGTTTTCCAGCTTACGGCGCAGCTCTGCGACGTGCGTGTCCACGGTGCGCGAGAGGACCGCCGCGCTGTAGCCCCACACCCGCTTCATCAATTCGACCCGCGATGCGACGGCGCCCTGGCGGCGGATCAGCGCCACAAGGAGGTCGTACTCCTTGGGCGTGAGCGCCACCTCGCCGCCCGCCCTCGTAACCGAACGCGTGGCGGTATCCACGACCACCTCGCCGAAGCGGAACACTTCGCGCAGCTCGGCCGGGTCGGGCGGCTGCGCGCGGCGGAGCAGAGCTTCCACCCGCGCCAGCAGCTCGAGCACGCCAAACGGCTTGGTGACGTAATCGTCGGCGCCGAGCTTAAGACCCCGGACTTTGTCCGACTCCTCGCCCCGCGCCGTGAGAATGAGCACGGGGAAGCGGGCGCCGGCGTCTCGCAGCGTCTTCAGCACCCGAAAGCCGTCGGCGCCGGGGAGCATGAGGTCGAGGATCATCAGGTCGGGCGGCCGGCGTTGCGCTTCGGCCAGACCCTGCGGGCCGTCCTCGGCGACGTTCACCTGGTAGCCTTCGATCTCCAAGTTGTTGTGGAGCCCGCAGGCTAGGTCCGTATTGTCCTCCACGATCAGGATCCAGGGCATGGGCGGACTCACGCGGGCGCGGTCGGCGGTGCCGTCGGCAAGCGCACCTCGAAGCGGGCGCCACCCGCGGCGCCGTCCATCACGGACACCGAGCCGCCGTGCGCTGTGACCAACTCCTTTACCACCGCCAGGCCGATCCCGCTCCCGCCCACCGCCGATTCACGCTCGCGCGGCAGCCGCCAGTAAGGCTGCCACACCTTCTCGCGCGCACGAGCGGGTATCCCGGGTCCCTGGTCTTCCACGGTGATCACGGCCGAGCCGTTCTCGAGACCCAGGTTGACGCACACCGACTGTCCGGAGGGACCGTACTTCACAGCGTTGTCCAGCAGGTTGAGCACGATCTGCCGCACCGCCGCTCCGTCCACGGTGGCGGTGATGGCCCTGGGCGACGAGAAACCCACGCTGACGTGGCGCGCCTCGGCCAACGGCTGGAAGCCATCCACAACGTCCTTGAGCAGCGCGTCCAGGCGCGCGGGCTCGGGCGCCAGGCGGATAGTGCCACGTTCCGTGCGGGAGAACTGGAGCACATTGTCCACCAGGTGACTCAGCCGCTCCGATTCGCGGACGATGATGTCCAACGCGTGCCGCGCCTCGTCGGGCGAGCGCACCCGCTCCAGGGCCAAGGTCTCGGTAAACATCCGGATCTGGGCCAGCGGCGTGCGGAGCTCGTGCGACACGCCGGAGACAAAGTCCGAGCGCAGCCGCGCCAGCTCCTGTTCCTTCCGCAGCTGCCGAAGAGTCACGGCCACCAGGCCGGCGGTCAGCCCCAGGAGGCCCACCAGCAACGGCATGCGCGAGCGCGGGAGACCACCAATGACGAGGCGCTGGGCGACGGCGGGGTTGAGCGTGACGTTCACCAACAGGTGTCCCAACTGGCCGCCCAGGGTGTCGCTGGCCGTGACCGTCTCCGGGTACGGGTTACCGCCCGAGTACAGCACCTCTCCGGAGGGTAGGGTCACGGCGAGGTGGAGGACCGACGCGTTGCTGGTCTCGCCCGTGAGCGCGCTGGGCAGCAGCTCGAGTTTCTGGTAGGGCGAGTCGAGAGCTTGACTCAGGAGCGCGGTGTCGAGCACCGCTCCCGCAGCGACGCGGGGTTCACCCTTGGCGTCGCGCCGCAGAATGTAGGCGATCGGGCGGGGCGTGGTGCTTGCCCTGCCCAGGATCAACGCAAAGTCCCAGCGCGCACCGTATAGCGTGCGCGCGTGCGCCCGTACCGTGTCGCGGACCCACAGCTGCGTCGGCTGATCCAGCTTGTTTCCCCGCCAGATCGCGTGCCCATGTTTGAGGTCGATGGCGAAGTAGGCGTGGACCAGCTTCGCCGCAGGACAGTCGCACTCACTCAGCGCGCGGATGCTATTTTCCAGTTGCTGCGCGGTCGGGAGCGCGTCGGGCTTCTCGGGCGTATGCTGCGCCAGCGGTTTGAGCGCACTGAACAGGCTCCACCTGATCTCTTCTCGGATGAGCCGCGTGTACACCCAGGCTGCGAACGTCGCATGATCCCGCAGCGCTCGCTCGGCGGTACGGCGGTGGGAAGCGGCCGCGTCCACGGCCTGGTACGTGAGCACGCCGGTCAGCCCCAGCGTTGCGAGCAGCAACGCCATCACGGGCGTCACCGGGGGACGCCGATCGCGCGGAGATGGCAGCGGAACCACTGGGACTCCTGCTGCGATTCTAAGGCCTTTGCCGCCCGGCGCGGCAGGGAGGGATTGTCAGAAAACGGTCAACGCCGCAACGCGCTTCCTTTGGCTTGCTTCTCCGGCTGCATCACGCGCGACGCCACCAGCCCCCCGCCGGCGCCGCGTATCCAGGATGGAGTGAAGGCGCTGCTCAACCGAGCCAGGTTGTGAACCTGCCACCGCATGCCCCGCCCTGATGCGGAACATCGAGCGGGGGCGTACCTAGGCCGTGCGATTTCACGTGGATCGGGATCTGTCCCAACTGTACGGAGAGCGTACCGGAGCCGGGGGCCGCTTCCGAGCCTGGGCCGGAACTCGTTGCGGCAGGTGGACCTGCGGAACTCCCGAGGCAGGACTCGAACCTGCGACCCGCCGGTTAACAGCCGGCTGCTCTACCAGCTGAGCTACTCGGGAATGAAGGCGGGACAAATATCGCGGGAGCGGCGACGGAGTTCCGCTCCCCGAGGATGAGCCACGACGTCACCGCCGCGAACAGCGGCTCGAAGCAGAAGATGAGCGCGGCCCGCGCGGTCGACATCTCCCGCTGGGCGCGCATCTGGAGCAGGAAGCAGAACGTGCTCGCGAACAGGACGGTGTACAGCAGCGCGCCGATGAAGCGAGGCGTCCAGTGGATCTGCGGTCGCTCGAACAGGGCGGTCGCGAGCGCGCCGACCAGGGCCGTAGCGGCGATCTGGACGAAGACCAGGCGCCGTGGATCATAGCGCCGCGTCAACTCCGTGACCGCCACGATCTGGCCGCCGAAGCAGACGGCACAGATCAGCGTCAGCAGATCCCCTCGATTCAAGCCCCCGGCGTCCGGTGCGGTGAGGAGGTAGATACCCAGCGTGGCGAGGGCGAGCGCCGCCACGGTGAGCCAGCGCGGCCGCTCGCCCAAGAGGCCGAGTGCGATCACCGGGGCGAGCACCGACGACACCGCGACGATGAACGCCGAGCGCGAGGGCGTCGTGATCACGAGCCCTGCGGTCTGCGCGATGAACCCGACGGCGACGAGAATGCCGAGCACGGCGCCGCCGGAGAGCTCCCGGCCGGCGGGGCGCGGGCGAAAACGGGTTCCCGGGGCGAGCGCGAGCGCCGCGATGCCGAAGCGGACCGTCAGGAACGCGAACGGTGTCGCGTCCGCGAGGGCGCTCTTGACCGCGACGAAGCTCGTACCCCACAGCGCGGTCGCGACCAGCAGCGCCAGATCCGCCTGGCGCCGCGTCAGCGGGACCACCGGCTCACGCGACGTCCCTGAGATAACGTCCCGTGGGAGAGTCGGCGCTGCGGGCGATATCCTCCGGGGTGCCCTGCGCCACGACACGCCCGCCTGCGTCGCCGGCCCCGGGTCCCAGCTCGATCACCCAATCGGCCCGCTTGACGACGTCGAGATGGTGCTCGATCACGAGGACCGTGTGACCGGCGTCGACGAGCCGGTCGAGCACGCGGCACAGGGTTCGGACGTCGTCGAGGTGGAGGCCGGTCGTCGGCTCGTCGAGGATATAGAGCTTGCGCCCGGCGCGGCCTTTCCCCCTCGCAAGCGCCAGCTCGCGGGCGATCTTCAAGCGCTGCGCCTCGCCGCCGGACAGCGTGGTTGCCGGCTGGCCGAGCCGCAGGTACCCGAGCCCGACCTGCTGCAGGTGCCAGAGGGCGCGGGCCAGCCGCGGCTCACGGTGGAAGCGCTGCAGGGCGTGGTCCACGGTCCACTCGAGCACCTCGTGGATCGAGCTGCCGCCGAGCTTCACCTCGAGCACCTCCTTCTTGAAGCGCTTGCCGGCGCAGATCTCGCATGGCACGAACACGTTGGCGAGGAACACCATCTCGACCAGCACGTGCCCCGCGCCCTCGCAGGCTTCGCACCGCCCCCCCGCCACGTTGAACGAGAACGTGCTCGGCGTGTATCCTCTCGCGCGGGCGAGCGGCTCGGCTGCGAACAGGGCGCGCAGCTCGTCGAACGCCTTGATGTAGGTGATCGGGTTGGAGCGCGGCGTGCGGCCGATGGGGGCCTGGTCCACCAGCACCACGGCGCTGATCGCCTCCCAGCCATCGAGCGCGCGCACCTCCCCCACCGGCTCGCCCAGGTGCTGCTTCGCGCCGTGCGTTCCCGTGAGCCGGGACTCGAGCTGCCGGAACAGCACGTCGTGCACCAGGGTCGACTTGCCGGACCCTGAGACGCCCGTCACCGCGGTGAGCGTGCCCAGCGGAATGCGCGTGTCGACGCCCCGGAGGTTGTGCAGGCGCGCACCCTTCACATCGAGCCAGCGCCGCGCCGGGCGGCGCGCCGACGGCACACCGATGCGCTTCTCTCCCGACAGGTACTGTCCGGTGAGGGTCCCCGCCGCGCTCACCCCGGCCGCCGGCCCCTGGTACACGAGCGCGCCCCCCGCCTCGCCGCTGCCGGGACCGAGCTCCACCATCCAGTCGGCGGCCCGCATCGCGGCGGGGTCATGCTCCACGACCACCACCGTGTTGCCGCCGTCGGCCAGCCGGCGCAACAGGCCGAGCAGCCGGCCGGTATCCGCGGGGTGGAGGCCGATGGTCGGCTCGTCGAGCACGTACAGCGTATCGACGAGGTGCGCCCCAAGGGCGTTGGAGAGCGCGATCCGCTGCGCCTCGCCCCCCGACAGCGTGCGCGTCAGCCGGTCGAGCGTGAGGTACCCCAGGCCGACGTCGTCGACGAACGAGACTCGCGCCGCGAGCTCCGCCAGGATGTGCACCGCCACCGCGCGCTGGAACGGCGTCAGCTCGAGTGTCGCGATCCAGTCGCGCACGGCGCCGACGGTGAGCGCGGCGACGTCCGCGATCGTCCGGCCGCCGACCCGGACTGCCAGCGCCTCGGGCTTGAGCCGGGCGCCGCCGCAGGCGGGGCAGACTTTCGCCAGCTGGTACTGCCGCAAGAAGACACGGATGTACTGCTTGTAGCGCTTCGCCTCGAGACGCTGGAGGAACGGGAGCATGCCGAGGAATCGACCGCTCGCGCCATTGAGCAGGAAATGCCGAGCCTTACCACTCAGGTTCGCCCACGGCGCGTCCAGCGGGATGGCCTTCGCCCGCGCCGTTTCGCGCAGGATGCGGCGGCGACCCTCGTAGCGCGGCTTGGTCCACGGATCGAGCGCGCCTTGCGCCAGTGTCCTCCCAGGGTGGGGCACGATCAGCGACTCGTCGTACTCCAAGACGGCCCCGAAGCCGTTGCACCCGGGGCAGGCGCCCCGCGGGTTGTTGAACGAGAACAGGATCGGCGTGAGCGCCGGAGCCCCCGTGCCGCAGGTCGAGCACGTGGGGTGGGCCGAGAAGCGACGGCGGTCGCCATTGTCGAGCGCGACGGCAACGCCCTCGCCCTCGTTGAAAGCGGTGGCGACCGCGTCGGCGAGTCGGCCCCGATTCGCGTCGGACGCCGGCAGGCGGTCCACGACCACGAGCACTTCCTGCGCGTCGCGCACCCGCTGCTCCGCGTCGGGGGGGTCGAGACGGGCCACGACCCCGTCGAGCTGTGCCCGCACGAACCCCGCCGCGCGGAGCTGTGCCGCGACCTCCACGTCGGGCCGATGAGCGCTCATGGGTAACGGGAAAGTCACCAGCACCGGAGTGGACCGCTCCCCGCCCCCCGCTCCCACCAATTCATCCACCACTTCCTGCACCGTGTCGACTTTCACAACACTCCCGCACTTCACACAGTGCGGCGTGCCGGTGCGCGCCCACAGCAGCCGGAGGAAATCGTAGATCTCCGTGGCCGTGCCGACCGTCGAGCGGCTGCTCGTCGTGGGATTCTTCTGCTCGATGGCCACCGCCGGAGAGATCCCCTCGATCGCGTCGACCAGCGGTTTCGGCATCCGCTCGAGAAACTGTTTGGCATACGTCGAGAGCGACTCGATGTAGCGGCGTTGACCCTCGGCGTAGAGGGTGTCGAACGCCAGCGTGCTCTTGCCGGACCCGGACGGCCCGGTGACCACCGTGAGGGCGCACCGCGGCAGCTCGACCGTGATGCCCTTGAGATTGTGCTGCCGCGCGTTGCGGATGATCACGCGGTCGGGTGAGCGAGGCATAACCCTGTAAACTAATAGGGGCTAGGGGTTAGGACTGGGGGTCAGGGGGTGTCGAAGCAAGCCCTCGCACCTAGCCCCTGACACCTAGCCCCCATACTTTGCCCCCCCAATGGCCCTCGCCCTCACGCCACGCCTGCTGCGCCGCGGCCTGGAACTGTTCGCCATCATCTCACTGGCCGGTGTCGTGGTCGTGCTCGCCGTCTACGGCGAGAACGTCCAGGCGGTCGCGCGCGCCCTGCTGCACCTGCATTGGAGATGGATCGTTGTGGGCCTGGGACTCGCCTCTATGGACTGGTTCGGCGGCGGGACCCGGTTGTGGGTCGTCGCCCGGCACGTCCACCCCGGCGTCCGGCTGAAGGACATGATCATCGCCGGGGGCATGAGCGCGTGGGCGGCCTACCTGACCCCGTTCCAGTCGGGTGCGGGGCCCACCATGATGTGGGTCATGCGCCGTGCCGGCGTGCGACTCCCCGAAGCGATGACGTCCACCTTCATGACGTTCGTCGCCACCGTGGTGTTCTTCGCCGTCGCGGGACCGCTTGCCATTTACCTCGGCGCCGGCAAGTCCCTTGCGCAACACAACGTGGTGCTGGGGATCACGTACTACGGACTGTTTCGCACCAGCCTCACGATCTTCGGGATCCTGGGCGTCGTCATGCTGATCGCGATGGTCTTCCCGGCCTGGATGCGGGACGCCGTGCACTGGCTCGCGGGCCGGCTCGAGCGCAGGAGCCACCGCATCGCGGCGCGCATCGAGCAGCTGCGCGAAGGGATCGACCGGGCGCACGAATGCCTGGTCGCGTTCGGCAACCCGAAGGGCTGGCTGGCGCTGTTTTGGGCCGTGCTGCTCTCGGCGCCGTCGCATGCCAACAAGCTGCTTGCGGGATACGTCGCGCTGCGCGCGCTCGGTATCCCCGCCAACTTCGTCGACATCCTCCTCCTCCAGACGTTCATCACCTTCCTACTCTATTTCGCACCGACGCCCGGGTCGGCCGGGCTCGCCGAGTTCCTCTCCGCCGCGGTCATGCAGATCTATGTCGGGCCCTCGCAGCTGCCCTTATACGCGCTCATCTGGCGTTTCATCAACAGCTACGCGACGGTGATCACGGGATCGCTGCTGTTCTGGTACTGGCTGCGGAGCGGCCTGGTGGGGCGCGAGGAAGCGGTCAACATCGCGTAAAGCGTGTTTCCTTGCGCGGTTACGCCGTCGGGCGTTAACTTCCGGCCTCCCAGATGGCACTGCTCGAACTCGGCGGCAAGAAGTTCACCATCCCGGTGGGCGAGGTGACGCTCGGCAGCGATGCAGGCTGCGCGATCTCCCTCGCCGGCCCTGCGGTGCTGCCGCAGCACGCCCTGCTGCAAGGGCAGGCCGACGGCCAAGTGATCATCCGGAAAGCATCCCCAGCCGCCGACGTCCTCATCAACGGAGTACGCCTCGGCGCCGAGCCGACACCCCTCCTGCACGGCGACAAGGTCGAGGTCGGCGGTCACGAGCTCACCTTCGTGGATGAGCGGCGGTCGGGCAGCACTCAGTACGTGAAAGCGTTCACCCCTGCCACGACCGGTGGACCGCCCAAGGCGGACGTGAAGCCGCCCGCCATCGGTGTGACGGGCGGTCGGGTCGTGAGCCTCACGGATGGCCGCGAGTACGTGATCACCGGGGCGTCGCTGGTGTTCGGTCGCGAGGCGGGGTGCGATGTCGTGGTAGCGGGGAACGACGTTTCGCGTCGACACGCTGAGATCGTCCAGACGCCGAAGGGCTATCTGCTGGTCGATTCGAGCACTAACGGGACGTTCGTGAACGAGGAGCGCGTGGAGGGTCAGCGGATCCTCGCCCGGGCCGACGTGATCCGCCTGGGCGACGAGCAGTTTCGCTTCTACGCGGACGTGGCGCCTGCCACGGCGGTCCCCCCCCCTCCACCGGGGCCGGCCGCTAGCCCGCCGCAGGCCGTGCCCCCCTCCCCGGCCCCGCCTCCAGGGGCGCGACAGGCGGGCGGGCCGGGCCAGGCGGCGCCCCCGCCCGGCGCAACGGATCGCCTCAGACACACCGTGCATGGCCTCGAGGCCTTCGTGCCGGCCTCCCCCCGATCTGCCGCGGGCGGCCTGTTCGCGAGCTTCCTCGTGCGAAGCGGGGGCCTCGTGGGGCAGCGCCTGCCCGTGAAGACTCCTGTGGTGAACATCGGGCGGGCCGATTACAACGACCTCGTCGTACCCGATCCGTCCGTGTCCACCAGCCACGCCAAGTTGCAGCGCCGGGAAGGGATCTGGGTGCTCGTGGACCTCGATTCCACCAACGGCACGTTCGTGGACGGGGAGCGGGTGAAGGGGGAGGCTCCGCTTGCTCCAGGCGCGACGGTGCGGTTCGGGGATGTGCAGCTCGTGTTCGAGCCGACTGACGAAGCGCTGGGCGTCGCGAAGGGTGGTGGGACTCAGATACTGAGGACTCCGCACTCGAGCGCCCCGAATCTCCCTCCCCCGCCTGCGCCGCTCCCCCCCCGCCGTCCCTCCCCAGGTCCCGTGCCCTCGGCTGCTGCGGGAGCCAAAGCCGCTCCGCCGCCGAGGCCGCAGCCGCCCACACCGCGACCCGGCCCCAGACCGGGTCCGAAGCGGCCGGCGGCCCAGCAGCCACCCCCCAAGAAGGGCACGGGTTGTGGCGGAAGTGCGGCGGTGTTGGTTGTGGGTGGTGGAGCCCTCGTCGCCCTCCTCCACCGGCTGCTGGCGTAACGGCGCCCCGTGCATATCACCTGCGCCGGTCGCAGCGACGTCGGGATCATCCGCTCGGGGAATGAGGACAACTTTCTCATGGTCCCCGACCGGGGGATCTTCGTGGTGGCGGACGGTATGGGCGGGCACGCCGCCGGTGAGGTGGCGAGTGAGATGGCGGTGCGCTTCGTCGCGCGCGAGCTCGGGTCTCTGAAAAGTCTCTCGGACGACCAGGTTGCGGAGCGGATGCGCACGGCGATCCGGGGCGCGAACGGTGCCATCTTCCAACGGACGCTGACCGAGCACGACAAGCGCGGCATGGGAACCACGGTCACCGCCCTCGTGCTGTACGAGACGCGGTTCCTCATCGGACAGGTAGGGGACAGCCGTGCGTACCTCTACCGTGATCAGAAGCTGATGCAGCTCACCAAGGATCACTCGTACGTGCAGGAGCAAGTCGACGCGGGGTATCTCACGCCCGAGCAGGCGCGCTCCCATCCGTATTCGAACGTGATCACGCGCTGCGTGGGCGCGAACAGCGATGTGATGCCGGATGTCTACCTCGGGACGGTGAAGCCGCGCGACCTGTTCCTGCTCGCCTCCGACGGATTGACGGGGATGCTCGAAGACCCTCAACTGGCGGAGCTCCTGGCGGGAGACCGGATGCCGCAGGAGCAGGTGGACGATCTGATCACCGAGGCCAACCGCCACGGCGGGCTCGACAACATCACGGCGATCATCATACGGATCGATTCGGTGGACGCGGTCGTGGGCGACGGCACGCAAGTCACCCAGCCGGGAGCGAGACCGAGGTGAGCCGTGAACGGCGGTAAGCGGTAAGAGAGCTCACCGCTCACCGCTCACCAGTGCTTGCACCGCTTCCCGCGGCATCATCACCAGCTCCACGATCCGTTTCGCGTCCACCCGCGCCTCGCCCAGCACGAACACACGCAGCCGCCGCGCCGAGCGGTACAGCTCGGCCGCGACGCGCGGGAGGCCGAGCTGGGCCGCGGCGGCGGCGCCTCCGAGCTGCGTCACGGTGCCGTCGCGCTTCACGAGCGGCAGGTCGTGCGCGAGCATCGCGGCCTTAGCGGGGAAGTCCAGGAACAGTTCCCCCGGCGCGAGCCTCACGTCCCGGGCGAGCCGGTCCTCTACGCGCTCGAGCAAGTCGGGGTCGTCCGACGGCCACGCCGGGGTGTCGGCGGGCAGCTCGGTCGCGGCCAGGTCGAGCGCCCGCTTCGCGAGGTGGCGCTCGCGGAGACTGCGGGCGAGGCCGGTCGCGTCCCGTTGCAGCAGCTCGTGGATCAGCCCGTCGTCCGTGGCGACCGCGACGGCGTCCGGCCGGACTCGGGCCTCCGCGATCGCGCGCCGCACCACGCGCTTGAACATCGAAGTGGCGCTGCGCACGGCGTGGTGCCAGTACACGTTACGATACATCTGGTATTTGGCGAACAACAGCGACTCGAGCGCCGCGAGCCCCTTCTCGTGGAGGGCGAGCGTGGGATGCCCGTCCTGCCCGGGGGCCAGCGTCAGCGACGTGAGCAGCCGGTCCACGTCGATCACCCCGTAGGGAACGCCGCACATCCACGCGTCGCGGGACAGATAGTCGAGCTTGTCCACGTCGAGCGAGCCCGAGACCAAGCCGGCGAGGGGTTCGCGGGCCCGGCACTGGATGAGGTTCAGCAGTCGCTGCGCCGGGATCCCCAGCTCCGCCAGCCGCTGCGCCAGCTCGCCGTCCGCCAGGTACCGCGCCGCCAGCTCCTCGTGGTGAGGGAGGCCGGCTTCCTCGAGGGAATGGGAAAAGGGATAGTGCCCGATGTCGTGCAACAGCGCGGCGAGCTTCAGCTGGACGCGGTCCGCGGCGTCGAGCCGCACGTCGCCCGCGTCTTCCAGCTGCGACAGCGCGCGACGCGCGAGATGGTATGCACCGAGCGCGTGCTCGAAGCGGCTATGGGTGGCGCCGGGATAGACGAGGAACGCGTGCCCCAGCTGGCGCACGTAGCGCAGCCGCTGGAAGGCGGGGGTGTCCACCACGGCCAGCGCTTCGGGATCGAGCCGGATGTTGTCCCACAGCGGGTCGCGAACGACCTCGAACCGCGTCAATGCGTGGGGCCTGCGTTCCCGACCGCGGCGTGCACCTGATCCTGGAATTGGGCGAAGTTCTCCTGGAACATCCGCGCGAGTCGCGCGGCCTGTGCATCGTACGCCACGGGGTCGCTCCAGGTGCCGCGCGGCAGGAGCAGGTCCTCCGGCACGCCTGGGACCTGCAGCGGCACCTCGACACCGAACACGGGGTCGGGCGTGGTGGGGATGCGGTCGAGCTTCCCGGCGAGCGCGGCGCGCACCATGGTGCGCGTGAGGCCGAGCCGGATCCGCTGGCCCACCCCGTAGGGTCCACCCGTCCACCCGGTGTTGACGAGCCAGCTCTGCACGCCGTGCGTGGCGATCTTCTCGCCGAGCAGCGACGCGTAGACCTCGGGACTCAGCGGCAGGAACGGGGCGCCGAAGCAGGTGGAAAACGTGGCCTTGGGCTCGGTCACTCCACGCTCCGTGCCGGCGACCTTCGCGGTGTATCCTGAGAGGAAGTGGTACATCGCCTGGGCCGGCGAGAGGCGCGCGATCGGAGGCATGATCCCGTATGCGTCGCACGTGAGGAACAGGATATGCGACGGGTGCCCGGCCGCCCCACCGGGGACGTGGTTCGGGATGTAGTGGATGGGATACGAGGCGCGCGTGTTCTCGGTGATCTGGTCCGAGTCGAGGTCGATGGCGCGGGTGTCGGGGTCGACCACCACGTTCTCGAGCACGGTGCCGAACATGCGGGTGGTCGCGAAAATCTCGGGCTCGCCCTCGCGCGACAGGCGGATGACCTTCGCGTAGCAGCCGCCCTCGAAGTTGAAAATCCCCCGGTCGGACCAGCCGTGCTCGTCGTCCCCGATGAGCGCCCGTTCCGGATCGGCGGAGAGGGTCGTCTTTCCGGTGCCCGACAGGCCGAAGAACAGCGCGACGTCGCCCGCCCGGCCGAGGTTGGCGGAGCAGTGCATCGAGAGCACGCCGCGCCTCGGTAGCAGGTAGTTGAGAATCGTAAAGACCGACTTTTTCATCTCGCCCGCGTAGCGCGTGCCGCCGATCAGGATCGTCCGCTGCGCGAAATGGATGACCACGAACGTGCCCGACTTGGTGCCGTGGGTCGCGGGATCGGCGTGGAATTCCGGCGCGTGGAGCACGATCCAGGCGGGTGAGAACGCAGTGAGGTCGGCGGGGTTGGGGCGCAAGAACATGTTGTAGACGAACAGCGCGTGCCACGCGTTCGGCGTGACAAACCGGATGCCCAAGCGGTGATCCGTGTCCGCGCCGACGAACAGGTCGCGCACGAACAGCTCCTGTCCGGCGAGGTGCGCGAGCACCGACGCCTTGAGTCGCTCGAAGTGATCGGCCTCGAGCGGCTGGTTCAGCCGGTTCCATCGGATCTCGTCCGCCGAGGAGGGTTCACGCACGAGGAACTTGTCGTTCGGACTGCGCCCGGTGTGCGGGGCGGTCACGGCGCAGAACGCCCCGCCCTCGGCGATCACACCCTCGGCGCGACGCACCGCGTGCTCGTAGAGCTCGGGCGGCCCGAGGTTCCAATGCACGGCGCGCTGCGGCGTGAGGCCCGCGGCCTCCAGAGCGGAGGCCCGTCGGCGTTCGGCGGGGCGGGTGGCATGCGCGGTCATGCAGTCGGTTCCGATCAAAAGGGTTCAGGCACGCGAACGCCGTCCGTGCTCCTGCGCGTCCACGGCGGCGATGACGGCCATGTTCACGATATCGTTTACTTCGGAGCCCCGCTGCAGCACATTCGGAGCCCCGCTGCAGCACATGCACAGGCTGTGCCATCCCCACCAGAATCGGGCCGATGGCCTCCGCGCCGCCCACCCGGCTGAGCAGCTTGTAGCTGATGTTGGCGGCATCGAGATTCGGAAAAATGAGCACGTTGGCCGGTCCGCGCAGCTTGGAGAACGGATAGGTCCTGGTCAAGATCCGCTCTACCACGGCGGTGTCGGCCTGCATCTCGCCGTCCGCCTGCAGCGCGGGCTCGCGCTCGTGGAGGAACGCTACGGCCCGCTGCACCTTGGCGGCTGCCGCGTGGCGCACCGAGCCGAAGTCCGAGAACGAGAGCAGAGCCACGCGAGGCTCGATCCCCAGCCGCCCGACGAACTCGGCCGTCGCTGACGCGATCTCCGCGAGCGTCTCCGCGTCCGGATCGATGTTCACGGTGCAGTCGGCGAAGAAGAACGTTTGTTGCGGCAACACCATCATGTAGATGCCGCTCACGTGCCGGCGCCCGGGTTCGGCACCGATCACCTCGAGCGCCGGGCGCATCGCGTCGGGATAGTACATGTCGACGCCGACAACGACCGCGTCGGCCTGGCCGGCGCGCAGCATCAGGAGTGCGTGGTACAGCGGGTCGACCACCCGGCGGCGGGCCTCGCGGAGCGTGATGCCCTTGCGGCGCCGGCGCGCCCACAGCTCCTGGGCGAACGTCTCGACGTGGACGCTCCCGCGCGGCTGCGCGAGCGTGATGTCCTCGAGCGTCACTCCCGCGTCGTCCGCCTCGCGGCGGATCGCATCCGGGTCGCCGAGCAAGATCGGCTCCGCCACGCCATCGTCCGCGAGGATGCGGGCGGCCTTGAGGATACGGGGATCCTCGCCCTCGGGAAAGACGATGCGTTGCGCCGCCGTCTGGGCGCGGCTCGACAGGCCTCGCATGACCTCCCGCGCCCGGCCCAGCCGGGCGTCCAGCTCGGCGCGGTATTCGTCCACGTCGATCACCCGCCCCGCGACTCCCGAGCCCACGGCCGCCCATGCCACCGCCGGCGCCACCCACAGGAGCACGCGCGGGTCGAACGGCTTGGGGATGAGGTAGTCGACACCAAACCGGAGGCGCTCCAGTCCGTACGCACGCATCACCGCATCGGGCACTTCTTCCTTCGCGAGCGATGCCAGCGCTCGCGTCGCCGCCATCTCCATTTCCTCGTTGATCTTCTTGGCGCGCACGTCGAGCGCACCGCGAAAAATGAACGGGAAGCCCAGCACGTTGTTCACCTGATTGGGGTAGTCCGACCGACCGGTGGCGATGATCGCATCGCCGCGCGCCTGGCGGGCCTCCTCCGGCGTGATCTCGGGATTGGGATTGGCCAGTGCGAACACGATCGGGCGCTTTGCCATGCCCTTGAGCATCTCCCCGGTGACGATCCCGCCCACCGAGAGTCCCACGAACACGTCCGCGTCCTTCAGGGCCTCGGCGAGCGTCCGGGCGCTCCCCCGGACGGCAAACCGCCGCCGGTACTCGTCCAGGTCGCTCCGGTCGGCGTGCACGACTCCATGCTCGTCGCACAGGGTGATGTGCTCGCGGGGCACTCCCAGCCGGACGTAGTGCTCCGCCGTGGCGATCGCCGCGGCGCCCGCACCCGCGAACACCACCTTGACGCTCCCGAGGTCCTTCTGTGCCACCTCCAGCGCGTTGAGCAGCGCCGCGCCCGTGATGATCGCCGTGCCGTGCTGGTCGTCGTGAAACACTGGAATAGAGAGGGTGTCGCGCAGCGTCTTTTCGATGTAGAAGCAGTCGGGGGAGCGGATGTCTTCGAGGTTGATCCCGCCCACGGTCGGCTCGAGCAGTCGACAGAATCGGATCATGTCCTCCGGGTCTTCCGACCCGACTTCGAGGTCGAAGACGTCGATGTCGGCGAACGCCTTGAAGAGGATCCCCTTACCCTCCATGACCGGCTTGCTCGCGAGCGGACCGATATTGCCCAGGCCGAGCACCGCGGTCCCGTTGGTGACCACGGCCACGAGGTTCCCCTTCGCCGTGTAGGCGTACGCCTCCTCCGGCCGGGCGGCGATTTCCCGGCATGGCTCCGCCACCCCGGGGGTGTAGGCGAGGGACAGGTCGCGCTGGTTCTTGAAGGGCTTGGTAGGCGAGACCTGGATCTTCCCAGGACGACCCTGTGCGTGGTAATCGAGGGCCTCCTGGCGGCGGATCGACATCGAGGGCACAAGTCCTTTTTTGTGAAGGAGTTATGCTATCCTCGCCGACCGCCCGTGTCAAGCAGATCGCGGTACTCCCGCTTCAGCGGATCCGGATGACGCTGAGCCGTGGCACGACCGGAGCTGAGAGAGCGGCGGTCCCGCCGCCATTGAAGAGCAGGGTGAACGCCGGCGCCCCGGGCGCCTGGAGCGCCCGCGCGTACATCCCCGAGCCCGACCGGAGCGTCCCCGTGAGGCTCACGGCGTTCCCCGCGTCGGCGGCGGGGACGAGCGGATAGGGCAGTGGAAAGTCCGACGGGTCCTGCTGATGCAGTGATGCGAAGGTGCGCGTGCGGAAGCGCCACGATGTGTAAGTGAGCTCGGGAGGTGTCGTAAACCCCGGCAGGTCGGACACCCAGTTGGCGAGGGCCCAACGCGTCACCGTCGTATCGAAGCTGTGCCCGGTTTGGGCGGCGACGTTGGCGGCCCCTGCCAGCGAGGTTTGCACGAGCTTGCCGGGGAAGGCAGCGCCGTACTGATCCACGAGATAGCGCGTGAACAACCAGCTCGCCCCTACCTCCGCCAGCGTGCCCTGGTCGAACTCGATGAGCAGGGGTGAGGCACCGGTGGCGCTCAGATACTTGTACGCGTCGGCGACATTGTTGAAGGCGTATTGCGAGAACGTGGCCGTGTCGCCCTGCTGCAGATAGCTCCGACCGGCCAGCTCTTCCGCGTACTTCGAGAGCCCCTCATCGAGCCAGCCTTCCTCGGTCACCGAGCCGGCGTGAATCAGGATGTGTTGGGCGAAATTGATCATGTGTTGCAGCTCGTGCGCGAAAGTCCCGGGGGTCGCGCTCTTGACGGCGGCACTCGAGTGGGCGCAGCTGAGGATGCCGGTCGGGTCCGCCACGATCGAGTAGAAGACCTCACCGTGGTTCGATTGGGACGGTGATGCGCTCAGGTCGAGATCGGGCGGAAAGAAGAACCCGGCAATGTAGCCTGACGTGCTGCATGCCGACTTGGTGACGAGGGCATTCACGACGGGGGTCATGAGCGCGATGACCACGCCGTTCGCGTCGATGTCCGACACCGGACCGAACGCCGCGGAATCGAGCGGGTACAGGAGCGTATCGAACACTTGCTTCAGCGTGTCGACATCCGCGGAGTCGAGGCCATTCGCCGGGGCCAGGGTATCCACGTAGATGGCGACGTGCGCTCCGACCGCGCGGGCGCGCGCGCCCACCGTCTTGAAGCGACTCGCCACGCTGCAATCCAGCTTGTTGGCGCACACAGTAAACGTGCGGAGGCTGCCCAACGCCGGGGGTGCGGCGGTCGCGGGGACCGCTGCCACGCCCAGCAGGCGCGACGCGGCGGCCCGTGCAGGCCCGGCACGAGTGCGTCCGAGCCCTCGCAACAGGCCGTCAAACTGCACCGCGGCTGCGCGGTTTCCGGAGAGTGGGACGAGGCGCTCGGCCGCGGGAGTCGCGGCTGCCGTCAGGGTAGCGGTGCGGAGCGCGAAGGGTGAGGACCGGTCGAAGGTGCGGGCCGCGGATTGCGGTACCAGCAAGTACTCGGCCGAGTCCACCGCGGACGTATTGGCCGGGAACGCGACGCATCCCGCATTGGAGGCAGGGTCGATCGACGCGTACGCGCCGATCGCGAGGGTGACTTGCAACGCCAGCGCGGAGCTGCACGTCGCAGCGCCGGGGCCGGTGGCGCGGTCGCTGCTGCACGCGGCCATGGCCACGAGCGCCCATGTGACGATTCCTTCCGCTGTGCGATACGTCATCTCGACCTCCGCGCTGGCATCCCGTGATGATCCCTCAGGCTCCGACGTTCATCCGCAGCTGTATGCTCCGAGGCCTGCCGAAAGAAGCGCCGCTGAAAAACGCGCCCTTCAAGAGGTACTGCTTGTCGAGCAAGTTCTCGACGTAGATCTGGGGCCGGAGGACCACCCCGCCCACGGCGAACGCGTATCCGGCACTTGCGTTCAGAATGAAGCTCGGTGAGACATGGTGCAGTTTGTTGAAATCGAGCAAGCCGGTGCCTTGTGGGGAATTCGTGGCGTCGTCGGTAATCAGGCCCGACCCGTAGATGCCAGTCGCGGACGCGTAGAACCCGTGGGCCGAGTACACGACACTTGCCACCCCTGAGACGCGTTGATCGTGGTCCAGGTCGAAGTTCCCCGAGGGCGGCTCGGACGGGAAGAACCCGCCGGTGATCGTCCCGTCGCCGTACGCGTGGTTCAAGGCGAGGTTGAGGTACCCTGACACCGGCCCCCGCGGCCGGATCTCGGCGACGGCCTCGATTCCGGTGATCCGTACTTGCTCGATGTTGACCGAAGTGACGATGGCTGATCCCGGCACGGTGTTGTCGTCGATACCAGGGGAACTCCGCTTGTGGTAAGCGGACAGCTTCGTGACCACCCCGAAGGGGAAGCGATGCACGTACCCGACCTCGTAGAAGTCGTCGCGCTCGGGTAGGGTAGGGGCTGCCGCGACTCCCCCCTGCGCATCGCTCGTAATGGCCCGCAGATCTTCGACGTTGGTGGGGAGGAACAAGCGGCCGTAATAGACGAAGAACGTGTTCGCCGGGTCCGGGAAGAAGCTAAGCTTCACTCGTGGGCTCAGCTGATGCTGGTTACCGGCGAACGGGGCGTTGTGGTTGTCGAACCGCACGCCCGTCCGCAGCTCCCATTTGTCCGAGGGCGCGATGGCGGTCTGCGCGTATACGCCGACGTCACTCCCCTTCAAGTCCGAGTTCGACGCGGGTCCGGGGTTGCCCGTGGAGGTGACCGCCGAGAAGTCCTCGTGCCCCCTGGTCAACGACGCCAGCACGCCGGTTTTGAACTCCAGCCCATGATGCGGCTGTAACGTGTAATCCAGCTTGAGCCCGACCGTGTGGAAATTGCGGTCCTCGGTGAGGATGTAGTGGGTCGTATCGGGGGCGAACACGAACGTCGGATCGTCGCCGAGACCCGGTGTGTAGTTCAGGCTCCCATCGCGGAAGAACGCGCCGGTGAACAGCTCCGCCGAGCGCCCGGTCTCGGACGCGCTTTCCGCGAACCGGTGGCGCCAGCCGAGGTTGACGAATCCGTTCACGTCCTGCTGGTGGTCGTCGATGATTCCCTCGACCGAGTCGAACGGGACGGCAAAGCGTGTGCGGGTGCGGTTGACGTCGAGGTTCACGACGTCGCGGTCGGACGGGACGTACTGGATCTTCCCGAACCCGAACAGGTCGGTCCCGTCGTTGTGAAAGTTCTCGGTGGCGTTGTGCAGCGAGTCGAATGCTACCGGCTCCCGCCGCATGTCGGTCGCCTGTCTGGCGCCGGAAAAGAACAGCCCGACCTTGCCGGCATTGGTGCTCAGGTTCAAGGCTTGTCCGTTCGCCGAAAACGACCCGCCGTAACCGGAGGCATCGAGATGGAACCCACCTGAGGGAATGCGTGTCGTGACGTTGACGACCGCGGCGTTCTTGTTGCCGTACTCGGCGTCCCACCCGCCCGTCTGGAAGTCGATCTGGTTCACGACCTGTGGGTCGAACAGCTCGTTCAAACTGCCCGAGATCCCGGCGGGGACGGGGACGCCATCCACGTAGTATGTGTACTCGGCGTGCTGACCGCGGATATGGACCTCTCCCGTGGGCGCGCGCGCGGCACCCACGATGGACTGCTGCAGGATCTGCGACGTCGTGTTGGTGGGCGCGCCGTGGTAGGCGTTCTGCTTGAAGATCTGGTTGCCGGTCCGCGTGTCGACGGCGAGCGGCACGGCCGAGGTCACCTCCACCGCCGACAGGTTGATCGGGAGGGAGACCAGGCGGAAGTCGGTGCGGACGAGGGCGTCCGTCGGCCCGATAGCGACGTTGCGCGTTTCGGGCCGGTAGCCCAGGTAGCGAACCTCGACGCTGTACGATCCTGCAGGCACGTTGTGGATCACGTAGCGGCCGAAGGGGTCGGTGGTCGTGGCGGCGATGGTGTTGCCACCGCGCACGATGCGCACCTCACCGCCGGGCAGTGGTGTGCCCGTCGCGCTGTCGGCGACCGAGCCGCCGACGTCGCCGTCAACCGGCGGAGCAGTCGTGAATCCGGCGGCGACGAGCCACGCCACCACTAGCGCTGCATATGAGATCTTCGAGTTCATGCGCTCTCCGTAGACGTGAGTGAGTGGTCCTTGATCCGGCGCCGTCCCCAATGACGGGACTACGAGCGGACCTGTTCACGTGCGGGCGACGCGCGCGGATCGCGGCGTCGCTAGGAGAGCGTGGGAGGGGCTCGAGGTTGCGGGTGAGGTCGAGCGAGTGGCCGCGGCTGTGCGGTTGGCCCCGTCCCGAGCAACGGTCTGGTGTCGGCGACATTGAGCCGAAGGGCGGCGGCGCGTGCCGTGACGGCGGGCGCGCTGAGGAAATGACACAGGGCGCAGTCCGGCGCGTGGATGCGCGCGCAGCTCTTGCTGGTGTGGGACTCGACGTGCGGGGTGGCATGCGCGCCAGCGATGTCGAGGCGGGCGTCGGCCCACGCGGCGGCTCCCGGCAGCAGGAGCTGGAGCAGGGTGCCGAGCAACCAGAGGGCGCGCGCCCCGAGGGGGCGCCGGGTCACACGCGTCACGCGGGTGTGCGCACCAGTTTCCGTACTACAACGGCGCCGAGCAGCACGATCCCGTACATGCACACGATCAGCGGGCCGGTGGGCAGGTCACCGGCGAGCGACAGCCATAGCCCCAGGATCGAGGCGAGCGCCCCCGAGCCCCAGGAGATGTAGGTGAGGCGCCGCATATCGCGGGTGAAGAGGAACGCTATCACGGCAGGGACGACAAGGAAGCTGAATACCATCAGCACACCGGCGACGGGCACCGCGAGCGTGATCACGACGCCGAACGACAGATAGAACAAGAAGTCCCACCATTTGATCTTCCAGCCCAGGCGCTCGGCCTCTTCCGGGTGAAACGAGATGGTGAGAAACCGGTGGCGCAGGAAGTAGTGGAACACGCCGAGTGCGGCGTAGGTGGCCGCCAGCTTGATGATCGTGGGTTGGAACGTGACCCAGAGGATGCTGCCGGTGAGGGTCTTTTCGATCGCCTCGCCGCCCCCTGGAACCTTGTTCGCGACGAGGACAGCCGCCGCGGAGGCGACCACATACACGATGCCAATAAACGCCTCTTGCGGCACGCGCCGCTCCTCCCGGGGCGATGAGCGCGTGAGTGCGAACAACAGGGCGCCTACGGCCGTCGCGACGAGGGCGAAGACGTACGCCCAGGTCGAATCGGCCTCCACGTGAATCAGCAGGGCCGAGAGGCCGCCCAGGGCTGCCATTTGGGCGAGCGAGAGATCGACGAAGATCACCTCGCGTGCGATCACGTGGAGCCCTAGGTAGGACAACATCGCGACGAGCACCATGCAGGCCACGAACGGCGGAATCATCAGCTGGAGACCGCTCATCTCGCCTCCCGTTATCGGTCAGTTGGCCGTGGCGGCGCCGGTGCCGAAGGCGCGTGCGAGCTCCGAGATCCACAGATTCATGAGGTCGAAATAGGTAGTGATCCCCGCCGTGCTGCCGGTGTTCGACGGCACGATCACGGCCTTCGCAGCCGTCTTCTGCGCCACTTCCATGACCTGGTTGCGATCGTAGTAGTTCGTGGAGAGCAGCACTTGGATGTGCTGCGTTCGCATTTCGTTGATCACCTCGAGCACATGCCCCGGCGTGGGTGGTATCCCGGGCTTCGGCTCGATGTAATCCACGCACGGGACATCGTACTCTCGGGAGAAATAGTCCCACTCCTTGTGATAGCAGGCGACCGGCTTGCCGCGAAACGGCATCGCCTCCTTGAGCCATCCACCCAGCCGACTCACGAGCGGTGCACCCTGGTACTGTTTCGCCCTCAAGAAATCGAGCAACTTGCCTTGCCGGTCCAAGTCGCCGAGCGTCGGGCCGCCCAGGAGCTTCACGAGCTCGTCGCCGAACAACGCCTGGTAGATGCGGTCCTCGAAATCCTTCTCCCGCTGCGAGAAATAATCGGCGTTCTCGGGGGAGACGCGCTTCAGACCGGTCAGTATGTTGCGGGCGATCTGCACGGCGTTGAGGGGACTGGTCCAGATGTGCGGGTTGCCGTACACGTGAATGTCGCCCTGGGAACGGGAATAGCTCGTGGGCACGTCGAGCAGGTCGACGCCGGCGTAGGCCGCGACATAGCCCGGCCCGCCCTCTGTCACCTTGGGATTGTTCGCCTTGTCGAGCAGCGCCGGCACCCACAGCTCGAGGTCGAGACCCGTCGTGACGAACACGTCGGCTTGACCCAGCAGCGGTACGAAGCTCGGCTTGGGCTGGACGTAGTGCGGGTTCTCGTCGCCGGTAGCGATCGAGTTGACGATGCCCCGGTCCCCGACGATTTCGCGGGCGATGGCGCCGTACGTCGTGAGCGACGTGACGACTTTGACCTTGTCCGCGACCGGCGCCCGGACGGGCGGGGGTGTCACGAGGACGGGGAGCGTGACCAGCAGTGCAGTGAGTCGACGCATGTCAGTAGGTCTCGTGTTTGTGTGGTCCGATCGCCCAAACAGCCTGCAGGGCGAACTGGTTCGTGGCGTTCAAGCCCGCGGTCTTGGCCCAGGTGTACTGCCCCCGTAGCTCCACCCACTCGCTCTGCCACAGCGTGAGCGAGGGGATCACTTGCCGCGTGATGACTCCGAAGAGCGGGTCTTCGACGTAATCGTATCGCGCTCCGGCGATCCAACGCTGGCCGAGTTTGTAGGTGGTCCCGGCGTACCAACCGAGCCGTGTCGTGCCGGCGCCGGCGTACTCTTTGCGAAGCGCGTACAGCTCGCCGCGCAGCGTCCACTCCCGATACAGCGCCTCGGCCGGCGG
>WNGO01000467.1_pt1 | contig 24760 bp, 25 predicted proteins | sample 5400511 | NCBI WGS metagenome assembly WNGO01 (sample SAMN13153380, study PRJNA577476) | soil metagenome | isolation source: 20 cm soil or saprolite under Garry oak tree replicate 2 | place: USA:California | collected 2016-06-15 | reverse complement strand
CTGCACCACCGCTACGAACGACGGGCTGCCTGAACGAGCCAGAAGCAAACCCTGCCGGTATTGGCTTTCCGACTTTCTAGTCCGAAGAGTGCTCGCGCACGTGCGCATCACAGCGAATTTGGTTCACCAGATTCAAGCAGGGTCCGCAAGCCCATCGACCTTTGCGGTTCATTTGGAAGAATACCTTCGACCCTTGGGCTGCTCCGAATTTCCGGGAGGCACAGTCGGATTGCGAATCAGCTCCGCTTTTGGGCGCTTTGCGTTCACGGCTCGAAGCCTAGCACGGGATTGAATCTTGTGATGACATCAAGTTTGAACGTATGATGCCGCTCGCATGTTCGACTGGCTCTTTGGCAAGAAACGACGACGGCATTCAAGGCACCCGCCATGCGAAGAATGCAGGAGCCGAAGCACAGTTGTCCGATGCGTCCATCACAATGTCGCTCTCTGTGTAAGCTGCATGTTCGTCCATGATGATCCAAGCGTGTGCACCTATATTCCTGATTCTGACAAGCGGAAGCACTGGCACCAACGACAGGCGGCAAGAAGTTGATCCTTCCCTGGAATCGCCATGACGAAACCCTCGTTCGAGGAAACGCTTATTGAAGTCTGGCGGCAAGCGCTCGTGGAAAACGCCAAGGCCGTCAAGGTAGGCGGAGAAAGTTATCCCGTTCGTCGGACTCCCAAGCGCGGTTTGCGACAAGTGGATTTCACGTTCGACGGAAACGAGATTCGTGGGCTGGAGCAGAATCCTGAAACGAAATCCCGTTGGGCACAATTGGCACGATCCGGCAAAAAGGTTATGCAATTCCTGAGCGGAGGTCGATACGTGAAACGTCGTGGATGGAAAGGTCACTCGCTACGGCAGAGCACGGTGATTCTCAACACGTCGAGTTCAAAGCCCAAGAATCATTTGCCTACGGTTTGTAACCCCGCTTCCACCACCTCCTCTGACCCTGCTTTGCCGGTCCATACAACTTCGCACGGCACTGAATCCACGGGGTCATCCAAGACGAGTTCGACGAGCTGTCCGCGCCTCAGCCTGAAGTTACCGCGCAATCTAAACCCCTCTTGGGACCTATCGACAATAAGACATGGAAACATTTTCTGGACTCCACTGAGAGTGATGACAAGGCTGGCGCGCTTCCTCGTAACGATCCGGTTGGATCGGCGGCGTCCGTGGATAGGAGAGCTGGGCATTGATTTGCCCCTTGCTCCGGTTTACGGCCTGCGGTAAATGGAGCGTGGGCTACTTTCCAGCGACGTAATTAGAGAACATGACCTCCACACCTTCGCGTGCAAGCTCCTCCCGAAAACCTTTGATTTCCTTGATGTCGCGCCCGTCCATTTTCGCGGAGTACACAAAACCGGACTTCCTGTCCCCCTCAATCTTGAAGGTCACGGTTTTGCCGCTCGGCGATTGCTTCATCCAACTGTCAATCATTTCAAAAACCCTCCGCTGTCTACGACGCCCGTATTCCTATTGGCGACGGCGCGGTACACCTCGGGATAGCGTTAGCGCAATAGCCCGACAAGCGGGTGAATAATGCAATTTGGGAATGGGGAAAGTTCTAAGTCGTCGTTGAGGAATTAGGAACTGCCAAGGGGCTTCCTATCCGAAGGACACCGACAGCTCCGCCGGATTTAAGAGAAGCGAGTATGAGCGCCCCCAGGAATTAGTCCGGCTTGCGACCTGGGCAGTCGCCGGGGATCAGGGTGGGCTACCTTCCAGCGACGTAACTAGCGAACATAATCTCCACATCTTCGTGCGTAAGCACCTTTAGCGAACCAGTGATTTCCTTGATGTCGCGCCCGTCCATCCCCGCCGAGTACACAAAACCGGACTTCCTGTCTCCCTCAATCCTGAAGGTCACAGTTTTGCCGTTGGCGGATTTCTTCGTCCAACTGTCAATCATTTCCAGCCTCCTGCCGGGGCTCAAACCGATTATCAAGCTACGGGGAATACCTGTCCAGCGATTACAGTCTTTTGCTGATTGACGGATCAATGTGCAGTGAGAAGCTCTTGATAGCTTGAAGGACCTGCTGTGGGCCCCTCTTCCCCGCGAGGGAACCAGCGATGAACGGTGCTAGGCATTTCAATGGCAGGATTGAGAAACGCCTTCCTACTTTAGTTCCTGTCTATCTCGCAAGCCTAGAAGAACCCCGCTCTCGGGAGCGAACACTTACGGAAAATGTCAGTCCCCACGGTGCGCGCGTAATCAGCCAGCGGTTCTGGCAGTCTGGCGAAGAGTCGCTTATTACGCCTTTAACGGGAGAATTTCGGCAAGTCGGAAGAGTGATTTATTGTTTGCCAACTGCGGGGGATCGCTTTTGCCTGGGCGTTGAATTCCTGGATCGCACTGTTAAATGGCGCGAGCATTCCAGTGCCTAGCGCAGTCGAACCTGCCCCGTGCCCGGCTTCTTAGTGGTCGCGCAACTCCTCAACCCACTTCTCCAAAATTAGGTGATCGTTCGGCTCAATCTGCGTAAAGGCGATCCTCATTCCACTCTCCGTGGTGATGTAAGAGACCCTGCCGAGAGCCACGAAGTTGCCGCATGCCGCTCGTGGAGAACATCGAAGCTGAGTTTCATGGTGACAAGGCAAAGCTGATTTGGGTGGTAAGTTTAGACGGGAAGAAAATGCAGTCGGAAACTTACAAGGTGCTGGCCATTCTGGACAAGCCCAAAGGCGACCAAAATTAACGCTGGCCCCTGTAGCGAGGCGTCGCATAGTCCCATCAACAAATTCATCGGTCCTCGGAACCAAAATCTTTCTATACACCGAACGTGCTTCCGCAATCGGAGTGTAAAATGTGGCGTGCAATATGAGCGACCAGCGGTTCACTAACACAAAACGATGGTTAAGGGAGCGGCGCAGCCAGCGGATTGATTTGACCGTTCCAGTTGTCGTTCACAGGCCCCCAAAGGAAGGCACGCAGTTCTATGAAGAGCGCAAACGTTGGTTGTCAACGCGCACGGTGCGTTGATGGCTTTAGCGGAAAAAGTAACGCCTAAGCAAAGGCTCCTGATGCAAAACATAGATACCGGGGAACAGAAAGAGTGCCGCGTAGTCTAGGTAGAAAAGGAGCTGGCGGGACCGACTAAGGTTGCAGTGGAATTCACACGGCCCGCGCCGAGTTTTTGGCGCATCGCGTATCCGCCCGCCGATTGGACTGCCAGCAATTAGAAGTTAGCCGACCACTGGCCGCTGCCGCAAAACGTCGCAGGTGTTGTCCACGAAGGCTGCGGCTGCCTTCACTTCAAGCGCACAGGCGACGCAAGCAAAGAAATGCTCTTCGTATTCCTCGCGTAACACCGGGGAAAGGTCGCCAAGGATATATTTTTCCGCAGCATGCATCCGTACTGCTTCGTCATGGTCCATTGCTTCTTGTCGCTGGGCGTGTTCAATTGCTGATTTCATGTGCGTGCTCCGATCTGCTTCACAAGTTCCTGCACATCGAACGGAAGTCCATTCTTCACAAGGCCGACAGGCAATTTCTTCATTGGGAATGTTGCCGCGATCTGGAAGACCGCATCGTCAAGCTCGCCCTCGTGTGACCACGGCGTTAGCGGATTTCCCGGTAGCGTTTGCAACACTCCTAGGATGGATGCGCGATACCAGACGGCCACCACATTTGCGCCGGGGCTGCACGCGCTTTCATAAAGCCCGCTACTAATGCTTCCACTTTGACCTGCTAGAGCGTGGGCCTGCAAGCCGCGCATCATTGTCCAAACGTTTCGGAGGTCGTCGGGATTCACGGCGGCGACATCATTGCCTCGTGCACCAAAGAAATCGTGGAGCGCCATAGCCCAAGAAATTCTATGGTTCATGGAGGATTTCCTAGAATTCAGTTCGAACGGTAGCGACGCTCCGCACTTTTAAGTGCGTAGCTTCCCATGGCAAACTCAGCCGTCAATCAGTAAAAGACCTGCAATCGGCGTTCAGGTGAATACCTGAAGGGAGAGCTTGCGCAAGCCTGTGGAAAAGGTCAGAGTCTAGTCAGCGTGGGAGGAAGGCACAAAATGGCAACGACGCCCGCACGCCCACACGTACTTATCGACCTGACCTGCCCGCACTGCCATAAGAAAAACTCGGTAGCGATTACGCCGATGGCCGAGACCAGCGACGCTGGCCTTGCCGAAATCAAGTGCCCCCACTGTCAGCAACCGTGGGAGCAGAAACTTCCGGGTCAAGTTATGGCCGGGCCTTTCCCGAAATGAAAAACTTTCACGAACGGCCAGAGGATGTGGCCAAGGCGCTGCGAGAACTGCGGCTCCAAGGAATTCTCGTCGGCCTTCCGATGCAAGACGCCAAGGGTGTCCTGCTCTTCGCAGTGGAAGGCTTCACGATCACTACTGCGCAGCTCCTCGCATTGCTCGACCGAAATGAGTTAGACGTTGATGGGGTGCGGAAGATCATCGGGGCGTAGCCCAGAAGTGCGAATAAGTTTTCGACCTCGCCGCGAAACTCGCCAAACTCATTTGTCATCGTATCCTAGCGCTTCTTCAGATGGAAGCTGTAATCAGGAGGCCATGAAATTAAGTACTAAGGCAATCTGCGGATAAACTTTTAAGGTCTTGACTCGATTGCTGATGGCCCGGAGGAATGGTATCGAAAGGGAGACGTTGGAGTAGCTCACAACGCTTCCAGGAGACCAGTCAAGGGCCAATCGTCGGAGCATACAGAGGGACTAGCGGCACACCAGATCGAATTCCTCCCAGCCGAAGATCAGGTTGTACGTTCCTAGCCGAATCAGAGCGCCATAACGCCTCAGGTTAGCCCAATCGAGGTCTGAGCGAAATGTCTTTGGACCACGGGCTCAGTGGCAGAATGGAAAGGCGGCTGCCGATCATTGTGGTTGTGCGCCTCACGGAGTGTCCGCCTGCGGTACCGATGGCGAAGAGAAGACATACACCGATAACATCAGTTCGCGCGGGGCTCGCATATTCTCTAAACATGGTTGGCAACCTGGCGACTAACTGCGGGTTACTCCGCTGAGTGAAAATTCGGTCTGTGCCAAAGTGATTTACTGTCACAGGCTGCCGGACAGCCGCTATGGCGTCGGAGTAAAATTCCAAGGCCGACCTCTCACGTGGTCCATCATACAGAGACATGGCCGCAAATAGATCAGGCCCCGGGTGAAATGAACGTCGAGCTAGCGATGGGGTTCCGCTCGGCGGGCACAGCCCAGCACGGATAGCGTCGAGCTATGGGACGAAGGCCCAACATCAGGTGCCGGCCGGGTCTTCATTCATCAGATAGGTTGTCTTGGTGTGGGAGCCGCCTGGACGAACCGCAAACGAGGCCGCAAACTCGCAGGGCTAGCTCCACACGCCAGGGAATGGAGAGAGAACCTTCTCACCGTACTTCAAAAATCTGGACCGAGTGCAAAAATAAGGGGGAGAGGAGGCCCCTCCCCCGGTAGCGAGCCGTCATGGTGTCCCACAGGGCGCGCGGTGCGGGACTTCCCAGCTAAGTGGATTAGGGCTTGAACACCTCGTTGGCGCCAGTTGAACTTCCAAACGCAGGCTGAGCGCCCCCTACCACATATACCCTGCCGCCGTGGGAATTGACACCAGCCTCTTGTCGAGCTGTTGGCATTGGCGTGTTAGTAGACCAGGAGTTGTCGGGGATATCGTACACCTCGTTCACACTGGATGCCGAGACCCCATCCGTTCCGCCTATGGCGTACACCTTGTCGCCCGAGTGACCTGCAACAAGACTGGCGCGCGGCGTCGGCATGGACGCCAGTCCAGTTGTCCAAGTGTTCGTCTGCGGGTCGTACATATCGGCTTCGTTCGTGACGCTAGGAGCGGAGGCTGTGCCTGTACACCCGCCAAAGACGAATATCTTGCCTCCGTGGGCGACCGCAGCCAAGTCAGAACGCGGGTTTGGTAGTGGTGCAACGGTGCTCCATGTGTTGGTATCAACGTCGTACTTTTCCACTGTCCCCAAGTAGGGTCCGCCGCTGCACGGACCGCTGGTACTCTGGCGGCCTCCAATGACGAAGATGCCGTCATCAATCACCGCAGCGGCCGCCCCTGCGCGGGCCGTGGGCATCGAGGTAAGAGTTGTCCACGTATCCGTCACTGGGTCGTAGCGCTGGAGGTCAGATAAAACGCCTGCGGAATTGTCGCCGCCGATAACGTATAAAAACCCGCCATGAGTGGTGTCGCCATATGCTGCCTCAGCGCGAGCTGGCAGAGGGGCCGCGGCCCCCGCACTCCATGAGTCCGTGCTGATGTTGTAAAGCCGAGTTTGGTTGGTGTTGCCCCCAAGAGAGGAGGAGAATCCGTAGGCGCCTACGATGACTTGCCCAACCCCTCCCACGGTCATGCCCTCCGTAGGGGAAGGGGAGACAGGTGCAAGCGTCGTCCAATTGCCTTGGGCGTACCCTATTTGGGGTGCAATGAAGGTTCCTATTACTGCGGCTAGGATAACCAGGGACCATCTTCTTACCTTGGGGAAATGGTTGAACATATTTCTTTGCTCCTTTGCAAGTTTTTCGTTTTCGTGGATCCCCGTGGAAACGTGCTGCTGAAAGACAACCACTGGAATGCGAGCCCGTGTGCGAAAACTGGGCAACTTGCTCGCGTCCCTTCTAGAACGTGGTTTTCAGGCTGTGAGTTGAAGTACTTTGGCTGGGCGACAAATCCCGGCCCTCGCCAAGCCAGAAAAATTGCCCCCTAGGCGAAGTCCGGTTGCGTTACTGACACGGATTGTCTTGCCGTCGACGACGATGTTCCTTGTCGCCTCCCGAACGCTCGGCGTACCTAGTTAGGTGTCGTGAGTTAGTGCCAAGAGCGATGTGCGGCTCTGGGCGCGGCCGACGCTCCGTTGGGGTTGCTGTTCGGACCGGGGCAGGGATCACTGCACAAATTGAGGATCGGCAAAGCCAAAGAAGACAGGCAGTTAGCGCCCGTTTTTTCCTGCGGTTTCTCTGGCCTCTTCCTTCCTCGGGAGGTTACCTATTCTGCTGGGTACTTAAGCTAAGCGGTGTTTACCGTAAGGGGCATGCGCACCCAGAACAAGCAGGTGAGAACTTGAGAAGCCCATGGGGTGAATTACCGAAATAGGGTTGACGTTTATTCAGATCTTGGCGAAGCGCCGGGAGTCGGGCTCACGAGGGGCGCGCCCCGCGGGGTTCGTGATACAGCCCTAAGTCATGGGGAGAGCAGAGGATGTCGGATGAATGCTCCCGCAAATACCAGCCCTAATTCTCGCCCAGAACAACATTCGAGGTTTCTGAAGTGACTTGGTTGCTGGACGGCGTTTCAGCGGAAGAACTTCTTTCGGAAGCGGATCGCAGCATGTACCAGATCAAAGAGAAACATTATTCCAAACTCCAGTCGGCCTCCTGATCGGATGAAGGCCTCGCAAACCCTTTTAGCGTGGACCAAAAGCGATTCGAGAACATAAAATCCACGAATTTGTTTCCGCTCGGGCGCAGGCGCCTGCTGTTCCTTGTCTGTGTAGGCCTCATCGGCGCTCTCGTTAGTGCCAGCCGGTCTATGCCCGATTGGATGCGGGGATAGGAATCGCCTTCACCGGCCTTCAGTCAAATGACCAATTAGTTTTGGACAATTGAATCGCTGAATTAAGAGGCTAGGGGAGTGGCCTTTGTACAGCGTGTCAGCGGAGGCTTCTTCGGCCAGCGGGCGACACCTCCGAAGGGATGACACGTCGTTCGACTTGCACTCTAGCAGCCTGTTAGAAGACAAAACGCATGGAAAGTTGCAATCGGCGGGCTGGGTCGGCACCGACAGCCTGGCCGAAGAAAGGCGAGGTCACGACCCCCACGAAATTCTGCTGGTTGACGTGATTGAAGAGGTTAAAGGCATCAGCGGCCAATTCAAGTTTCCGTTCGCTGTGGTCACGTCCTGACAAATGAAACGCCTTTGAAATTCGACTGTCGAAATCGAAAGAAGAGGGGCCGTTGCCGGTGTTGCGGGTCACTCCTACCGGCCGGTCGTTGAACACCGTGTCATTGTTGTTGTCGCTCCCGGTTGTAATGTTGAACGGCGGACCAGAATAGGCTTTCACAATCGCCCCCAAGCTGAAACCCCACGGCAGAGCATAAGTTCCCGCGAGATTGAAGCGGTGGCGGCGGTCATAATCCGACCGTCCCCATTCCGGGCGAAGGTCATAGTTATCGGCGGGCAAGAAATACAGGCCCGGCGTGTCGTCGAAAGAGCGAGACAAAACGTATTGCAACAATACTGTGGCGTTGCGACGCGGACGCGTCCTAAGGGTAAATGTCACGCTATTGGAGCGCGACGAGCCAGTGGATTCGAATTGATTGATGTTGGCGAAACCAGGATTCGGCACGATGGTCGATCCAGGGGTCCCGGGCAAGGGTGCATTGATGTTTCGTGTCCGGTACAGATGAAGCCCGCGCACCGTAGTGAAATCAGCGGTCAGGTAATTCTCGCCTTTTCCGAGCTTTCGCTCGATGGCAAAACTTCCTTGCAGCAAGTATGGAAAGGTCAGCTCGGGAGAGGGCACGTCGATGCTCTCGTTGGTTGGTGGAATTGAACTGGGCATCACGCCTGGAGGAAAGGGATTTGGGTAAGACGGATTGGCGATCACAATTTGCCGAATACGTGTGCCGTCAAAGAGACGGGTCAGTTGCTCGATCGCGTCGGGTTGCCGCTCATAAAAGATACCGAAGCCACCGCGAAGAACGGTGTGGCCCCTGCCTGGTGAGTAAGCAAAGGCCAGCCGCGGAGCCACGTTTTTGAAAGAGTTTCCGTTCGACTGGCCTTCATAGCGCAATCCCAGGACGAGAGACAAATTCTGACGCAAGCGCATTTCATCTTGCACGAAAGAATAGAACTCATGCTGTTTGAAAGAAATCTGGGGATCGCCGAAGTTCAGCGTGAACTGGGCCGGTGTGTTTTGAGAATAAGCGGAGGAAAAACACGGGGAAGTGGGATCCGTGGAGGGCATAAGGCACGAAAACGTGAAGGTGCCGCCGAAATTGGAAGCGTTCACGGCCCACACCCATTTAGGACTGAATCCGCCTCCAAAGCGAAGCGTATGAATTCCGCGGCTTAATGTAGCGATGTCCTCGAAATCGGCGTAGGTGTCCCGCCGGTGCAGCGCGATCTGAGCACCTCCGGCGTTGAAAAAACCGAGAACGAGGATAGCCGGCTCGTCCGTGAGGCTCGTAGTGTCTTGGCGGCGCTGACGAAACGCAGCGCGAAATTCGTTCAGAAGGTGAGGAGTGGGGGTTGCCGTTTCGAAGATGTTGAATTCATTGTGGTGATCGAAGAAGTCCGTCGCCCGCTCGGGGAGATCGAAACCTCCCACATTTTGGTGTTCGAGGAATTTGTTCTTGTACTTGTAGGTGATGCTCAGTTTGTGGTTCGCGTTCAAGCGAAAATTCAAGCGCCCGAAGAGGTGCGTGTTTCGCTCGGGGGTTCCGAGATTCTCCGAGACAGGGCCAGAGAGTGTTTGCGCGTCAACCACCGCGCTATCGTTATTCACTTCGTGGCGCGCGGAGACCAAGAAGGTGGCGCTGCGAGCGATCGGGCCTTCAAGTTCCGCTTCGGATGTGTCTTGCTGATGGAGGGGTGTCACGGTGGCAAACGCATTGCGCGCGTCAAAAACGGAATTCTGAAAATCCGTGAATACTGCCCCATGAAACTTTTGGTGGATGCGATGTTTTGTTTTCACCTCGATCCGGCCCCTGCCGGGGCGCCCAAACTCAGGCGAATAGGGATTCTGGTTCACCACAAGGTCCTTGATGCTCGAAAGAGGCAATTCCAGGGCATCCGCCGGAACTCCGTCCACGAGAATCTGCGGACCCTTCGAGCCGGCCACGCTGGGGTCGGTAAAGATTGAGGCCACAGAAAGCGGGTCTCCATTTAACATTGGCAAGCCGCCAAGGAAGCGCTCATCCAAGTGAACCCTGTCAGCATTCTGTTCGGGTGACAGAGGGTTTGCGTCGGCTGAGACATTCACCTTTTCTGTGACTTGTGAAAGTTTCAAGCGAATCTGTATTGGAGACACAGGGGATGTGCCGGCAGTTACTTTGCGCTCGGCGAGCTCGAATCCCGGGGCAATGACGGTAATGGTGTAATCTCCAGCAGGCCGGTTGTCGAACGAAAAAGTACCCGTTTCATCCGTGGTGATTTCCGTTTCGTGTCCACCGGATTGCGGCGTCAGTTTGACCTTGGCCCCCGGTATGGACGCCCCTTTCGCATCCTGAATCGTACCCGTCACGGCGACCGTCTCCTGGGGTTCCTCTGCTGACGCGGCCGCAGATATCAGAACTAGCAAAAGGATGAATACGACCACTTTCTTTGCCATGGCAGTCTCCGCTTAACCGCCCTCGCCAACTGCGTGCTCTCCAAACCCGCGCGTCTCGGCTTTCTGACGACGTCTTCCACCGGCGAGAGGGGGCGCCTGAAGTGCCTGGAGAACCTCCAGAAGCATGACCTCTGTTCTTTCACGCCACTCGTTGGACTGAGTCGCCACGGCGCGCTTCTTCGCGAGATGCATGTACTCAGCTGCTCTTGCCAATGGCAGGCGCTCCAGAACTGCGTCAGAGTCAGAGCTAGATCCGACATACGACGCCAGGAAGGCGTCGGCTACCCAATCCAGCTCGTAGAACGAATTCAAGCGTTTCTCGGCCAGGCGTTGAATCCCAACCATGAAATAAGCGACATCCCGGCTCGGAGGCGCGAGGAAATAGTCGTCCAGGTCCAGTGCTACGGCGCTATGTCCTCTCAGGATGACGTGCTGAGGAATATAGCTACCGTGGCAGATGCGGAATTCGCCGCTGTCGGGGGCCGGTCCAGCTGCCATGAGCTGGGCTAGAATCAATTTGCACTTGCGGGCGAATTGCCCTCCCGTCGAAATCAGCTGTTGAGCTGAATGCCGGATTCTTGAGAAGTCGTCCTCGCATGGCTTGCCCATTTGTGGCGCAAAGGCATGGAATCTAGCCAGCCACTGCGCGCAGCGCTCCGTGGCCGCAATTTTTTCGTTCCGGCTGCCCTCCACGAATATGTCTTCGGCGGAAACCCCAGAAATCTTCTCTTCGAGGCGGGCTCCGAAGGAAGGCAAATGCAGTAACGGCCGGGGAATCGCGAATTCGGCAGGTTCTCTGAAGCCAGCTTCTTGAAGCGTCTCCATGACCCGAAAGACATCCGGGCGATCAGAGGAGTACAGCTTAGCAATCAGGCTATGCCATCCGCTCTCCGTCCTCACAGCAACTTCGAATGTGTAGCGACGTCCCGCATGGGGCCGCAGTAATTCAACGCGAGTCTCGAGTGGCAAGCCCCACGGTAGCCTTGCAACCGTAAGCTCCCGCAGCTCTTTCCGAAATTCCTCCCGATCGAAAACGGTAGCAAGAGTACCGTCTTCAAACGCAGTGCTGCAGGTTTGACCAAAACTGGACGCCATGCCCACGTCCTTCCGTGCCCTGATGGATTGCCAGCCGCCTTTCCGGGGACCGCTAGACCACAGGGAGAAAATCACTCATCACCCTTTCCAACTCCTTCATCCACTTGCCGAAGTAGGGCGAAAAACTGCGATTGCGCCACCATCCAAGCCATTCCAGAGCTTGATACAGCTCAACGTCGTGTAAGCTGGCATAGAAGGATTCCCAATCCAATTCGAGGTCTGCGTTGGCCTGGTACTCGTCAAAGTATGCGCGCCTCAGTGTTCGCCGCTGCTCGTCCGTCCACTTTCCAGCAGTAAGACTCACCAGGTCGTAGGCACTCGGCCCAACCGCCGCCGTCTCCCAGTCAATCACCGCTATTAATTTCTCGGGGTCGCCATGGCGGAGCATGATGTTGCGTCCGAAGTATTGGCCATGGATAACGCTCTGCGGCAGACCTTCAAGGTTCTCGATGCTGCCATCGAACCGATGAAGCGCCAGCTCTACGATCTCCCGGTCCCGAGGCGCTAGATCAGGGAGTATTTTCCGCACACGCTCTGCACATTGCACATAGCGGTCGCGAGTGAATCTTGGGAGAAAACTAACTTGATCCTCAGGAAGATGGCGCGTTGCCTCGTGAAAACGGGCGGCCCACTGTGTCGCGGACACCCAGCGCGCGAGATTTCTAGAATCGCGCAGACGCGAAGTCCCCGCGTCCTCCATGAAAAGCCAAAACAGGCCCTGTTCAGGTTCCCAGCGAACGGCGTAGAAATCTGGTGTTCCTAAATGGAGTTTCGAGAGAATTGACTGGTAGACCTTCAACTCCTGGCGACTGGGAGGCAGATCGGCCTGGCGTACCTTTCGCGCAGGTTCGATCTGATGTGCAGGATTAAAGTCCTTGAAGAAGACCTTGATGGCCTCGTCCTCTGCTAGCCAGGCATTCAAGTGCTCACCATGGAAAGTGGTCGAGTGTTCGCAAGGCTGTCGATCCAACCGCAGGATTCGGACTAGCTTTCCACGAAGGCGCGAAAAAGCCGGCTCCAGAGTTTCCACGATCAGGTTAGTCGTCAGATCCGAGGAAGGTCCTTGGCGGCTGGAAGCATCACCTGTCATTAACTGCCCTGCGTTCGTATTTTGCAGCATCTCAGATTTCCCCCATTCAGCCATTTTTAGCGCTTCATTCATCCGGTCTCGGTAAATACAGAGTTTGAGCGTGGAAAATTCCCAATGGGGATTGAACTGCTGACTCTCCCAGTGGAATTCTGAAATCCCTCTAAAGATCTTTCCCACAACTGCCGCCTTATGAATGCTGTCCGCGCTAAGAGCAGGCATGGAGCTCTCGACGGCCGTGTAGTAGGCGGCCAGGTTGACATACGCAAGGTCCTCGGCAGGAACACCCCAGCCGCTTGCTTCCCAGTCAAATGGATAGAAGGAGGCTCGCTCGCCCTCTCCGCGAATGACCGCGTTCTTCGGTTTGAGGTCGCCGTGAACCAGAGTGCGAGGCATTTGCTCGCACCAACGCTCTAGCTGGTTCCAGCGCGACTCCAGCAATTCACATTGAGACACGACTGCCCGGAATATTGCCGCGTCCGCTGCCGTGAGTACGAGAGTCCTCAAATTCTCGGACAGTCTAACGCGTGCGGCTTGCAATTTTTCCAGGTAGTGACCCGGTCCACGATCCGGAAGGCAAGCCTCGGGAGGGACCTCGGCTCTCGAAGTGTGAAGGAGCCCCAGCCAACGCGCTGCCAGGGTAGTATGCTGCGTATTCTGACGAGAATACCGCTCACCTTGCACATACTCGAGGAAGAGCCAATCGAATTCGTTTTCTCCAGCAACAGATCCGTAGAAGCGCGGTGCTGTGATGGGCAGGTGAGGCAGGAATTTTTCATAAATCAATCGCTCATGTCGGGCAACCGTCCGCCGACAGTATTTTGCGATAACCGGAGAAGCACCGGGGCCGGCGCCTGCCAGCTTATAAATGGAGGATTTGAGGCGCCTCTTCAAAAGAATAACTTCACTCGGACAAGAGCCTCCTTGTCCGAGTTGACTCCAGGCCAGAGATGCCGGATGCTTCGACAGGTTCGACCTTACGATTTCTAGAGCAGTCTCAGGCATGGGTCTGTCTCCCAGACCTCGCCGCGGTGGCGCCCACGGCTGACCCGTCGGGGTCGATTGAAAATTTTGGCGAAGTCACGCGAATAAGCTTTCCCTGATCGATATGCAGGATCGCGTCGCAGTCTTTGAGCGGACTGAGGCGGTGAGAAATCAAGAAACTGGTGCGGCCTTGCATCAGGTTTCTCATCGCGTCCATGATGACGGCCTCCGTTTCCAAATCCACGGCGCTGGTAGGTTCATCGAGGATCAGGATCGGAGCGTCTTTGAGGAAGGCGCGAGCTAACGCAATGCGCTGACGCTCCCCGCCCGAGAGGCGAACACCACGCTCACCAACTTGCGTCTCGTAACCAGCGGGCAGACTCTGGATGAACTCGTGGATGTTGGCTGCCCTTGTGGCAGCAATGATCTCCTGCATGCTGGCAGCCGGCCGAGCGTATGCGATGTTTTCCGCAATGCTGCATGAAAAGAGAACGGGATCCTGCGTAACAATGGCGGATTGGTTGCGCAGATCCCCTAACTTGTAATCGCGAAGATCAACTCCATCGAGAAAAATGCGCCCTTCGGTGGGATCGTAGAAACGCAGCAGCAGGTTGACGAGCGTCGACTTCCCTGCCCCCGTAACGCCGGCAATGCCGACTCGCGTGCCAGGCTCGATCTCGAATGAAATGTGTTTCAGAGCGTGGCGCTCAGAAGTGTAATCGAAAGATACGTTCTGACAGATAACGCCGCCCGTTGCCCGAAGGATGGAGCGGCCGTTCGGCTTCTCGACGAGATCAGGCGTCTGGTCGAGCAGAAAGAATGCCCTTTCCACGCTTGCCAAATGACCCTGAAGCGTGGCTGATTTCTTTCCTAGCGTCTTCAGGGGTTCGTAAAGCTGTGCCAGGTAGCCCATCACCAGCAGGAGTTCGCCGAGCGTGAGAGCGCCCAATTGAACCTGGCGGACGCCGACGAAAAGTGCCACGGCCGTGCCGATAGCGGTGGTAAGTCCGATCGCAAGACTGAATCTGCCCTCCACCCAAGCCAGATGCAGCCGTGCCCTCATTCCCTGCGTGGAATGCAGCACAAACCGCTCTTGTTCGGTATCCTCGCGTCCGAACGCTTGAACGATGCGGATCGCGCCGAGCACCTCTTGCACAACGGCGAGAGTGGAACTGTCATAGGCCTTTGCTTCGCGCGAGCCGCGGCGCAGTCCCCGCCTATAGATCTTCGAGACCACGTAAAGGATTGGCGAAATGAAAAGCGCAACCAATGCTAGTTGCCAGTCGATTCGCGCAGTAACGTAAAACATTCCAGCGAGCGTCAAGCTGGACTTGATGAACGGCACCAAGTAATCGACAGTGATCGCTTGGATCGAAGCGGCGTCCGTCTGAACGCGATAGAGGGAATCAACGGTTCCCTTGGAGTCGTGATAGGACAGGGACAGGCGCTGGATTTGACGGAAAAGCTCCGCTCGGAACTGCAGGAGGAGTTTTTCGCCGGTGTAGGTTTGGAGCAGCGACACAGCCAAGTTTTGCAATTGCGTCAGAATGGTTACGACGATCAGCAGCACCACGGCGAAGATTAGTGCTGAGGCGGGCGTAACCGGAATGGTGGAGGGCCACAGCGCCCGAACCAGGCGCGGAAGGGGATGCGAACCCAGTCCGCTGTCCACGGCGATCTTGAGTGGTAAGGGCATAAGCAGAGCGAGTGGACTTGCCAGCAGACTAAGCAAAAAGAGCGCGGCGATGTGGGTCCAGTAAGGACGCGCTTGCTGAAACAGCCGGCGATACAGGACGGTGTCGCCAAGCCTTGTCATCGAGCTTCCTCGAACCCGAGCTTCTTCAGCGCGCGGCGAACAGCGGCGGTGGCACTACCGGCAGCTTGGAAAGTGAGACCGCCGACAGCCAATGCCAGAATGCCAAGCACACAAGTGGCAGCCCAGGCATGGTCATTGCTTGCAGCCCAGGCCAAAACCGCAAGCGATGAGGCAAGCACCAAACCAAGAAACGAGAATCGCGGATTGCCATGCAAACGAACAAGCTGTTTGCCGGAACCGTATTCTTCGCTGAGAAGACAGAGACGGACATTTCCGAAAATACCGCTGCCTACCTCCAAGTCCCAGTCGTCGTAGTCTCCGCCTCGCCGGACCACGGCAGCGGCTTCCCGCAACGTCGATTCGACCGCCTCCAGCCTTTCAATCGGGCTTTGCCACTGTTCGTTCCACAAGCGGAAACCGCGCCGTCGCGGAAACGATAGGCCCGCTTTGCGTCGGTCGCGCCAAAGGCCAAACTCGTAGCGGAGGCGGCCCCAAAATCGCGCTAGAGGTTGCAGCAGATAAAGAAAAGCCGTGAAGACCCTGAGCCGGGCTCGAGCAAAGTGAGTTTCCGGACAAGAAGAAAAACGAATGAAGGATATGCGCAGCGCGACAGTGAGAAGACCCACCGCCAAACCCAGAATCAATAGGGGCAGTGCGACAAGAAGCCGCGGCCAGAGGAAGCCCATCGCCGAGAGGCCAGCGAGTAAGACATTGAGGAGAACCCACTCTGGCATTGCCGGGAGTGAGTGCAGCAGACCGGGCTGGGGAGAGTACATCCTCGTGTAGAAAGCGGTTCCCCAAGTGCCCTGATAGATTCGTCCGCGCGCACATTGAACGCTGCGGAGAAGGCCATCTGAGTAGATTCGGCCGCCCCAGGCGATCTGTCCAGCCGTGTTATATTTTCCCGGCCATTTCCTTTCAACCATGGCTTCTGCCCTGCCGTAACCCACTTGCTGCTTCCAAAATCCGCGCAGAGTGCCGCGGCAGTGATGCAGGACCATGGCCGCCGGACTGAAGCTCAATCGCCCGCCAGCTTCCTGTATGCGCCAGCAAACATCGACGTCGTCTCCAGCGACCCGAAATTGAGTATCGAAACCGCCGATCGACTGCAGCCGGTCTCGCCGAAATGCCATGTTGCATCCCGGGATGTGCTCCGCTTCTTGGTCAGAGAGCAGCACATGGGTAGGCCCGCCCGGTGCATGCGCAATGCAAGCCGCCACTTCGCCATCATCGGGAAACGGGATGTTCGGGCCACCTACGCCTGCGGAGTTGGTCTTCAGGAACGTCAATGCTAGATAGCTGAGCCAGTCAGGATCCGGTGATGCGTCGTCGTCAAGGTAAGCGATAATTTCTCCGGTCGCAGCAGCCAGGCCCAAATTCCGGGCATTGCTCAGTCCGCGATTCTCGGTGCGGATAACCCGCACGTTATACTCGAGAGCAATATCGCCCGCGCCGTCCGTTGATCCATCGTCAACGACGATGACCTCATAGTTCGGATACCGCAATTTTCCGAGCCCTTCGAGGCACTGCCGGATGGTACGACTTCCGTTGAATGTGCAAACGACAACGGACGCTCGCGGCCAGCGAATGCCGGGTTCAAACGGCGCGTCCGCAAAAGCTCTGCGCACGGAACTCAGTGCGGGCTTCGGTATTCGGTCATGATCCGTTAAGCCAAATTTCCAGTCTTTGACCTCCTGGCCGTGGTTGTGCCACTCGTCGGTCCAGGAATAAATGAAGGCGCCCGCACAACCTGCGGCAAATGTGGCGCGGATCTGCCAGTCGAGCGATGCTGCCTGTGCAGCCTCGCCGTTTCGCATGCTATCCAATCCAATTTCCGTCATGACCAGAGGGCGATTGCCGGCCAAGTTTTGCAGCCGGGCAAGATAGGCTTCCAAGCGCGGCCGGGACTCCAGAAAAACGTTGAAACACACCAGATCCAGAAACTGCAAGTCCAGGTATTCCGTGGTCGGATAGTTGGCGTAGCAGAAGAGGCCTTCGGGATCCTGGTCTTTGGCCGAGCAGAAGAGACTTTCAATGAACCGCTCTATCTTGCGTGCGCCGTGCCATCGCACAATATGCGCGGGAATCTCATTGGCGATAGTGTAGGAGAGAACGGCGGAGTGACCGCTGCAGGTCCGGACGCCTTCCGTTACCTGCTTTCTGATGTTTTCCAGCGCTTTCTTGTCTTCCAGAAATGCGAAGTGCCGTTCTCCTTGCAAGCCGACCATAACGCGAAGGCCGTGGTCCTGCGCACAATCCAGTAGCCATCTTGGCGGAGCGTTGTACGTGCGGATGGCATTCATGCCGGAGGCAGCGATTAAGGCGAAGTCCCGTGCAACGCCCTTAGGCGATGGATAGGTATGTCCGTCTGGATGAGGGCGGAAGGGACCATAGGTCACGCCGCGGACGTAGAACTTCTCCTCACCAACCCAGAGAAACTTGCCGCGCAGAGTGGGCCGCACCCACTGGCTCGAGGCGGGGCGAGGCCCCAGAGGAATAGTTAGATCAAGAGTAGTGGCTACTGCGGGGGCGACTGTCGCACTCATGGCGTGGGCGCCGCTGAGTAAGGGGGCGTCTCCCCAACTGTCACGCTGCAGTGGCATGGGGGCGAGCCTCTCCAGGCAGGCCAACGTCAGGTCGGGCCGGGTTAGCGCCGCCCAATTTGGCTCTTCGAGATATGTGCCAATTCCAAGCAGTTTGTACGATGTTTTCCAGAGAAGAATGCTGCGGTTTCCAGCCAAGAAGCTCCCTGGCTTTCGTGGGATCGGCGACGAGTTCAGGCGCGTCGCCGGCGCGACGTTTTACTTCGTGAATCGGGACTCGGCGTCCACTCACGCGTTCGACCGCCGCAACTACTTGGCGAACGGAATGACCGCTGCCCGTCCCAAGATTAATGGCAGCATTCTCGTGACTCTTGAGCATGCGCCTTAGGGCTGCAACGTGCGCCTCGGCCAAGTCCATTACGTGCGTGTAGTCGCGGACGGCAGTGCGGTCTGGAGTGGGATAATCCGTGCCGAAAATTTCGAGATAAGGTTTCTCCCCGAGGGCCGCCTGAATGGCAAGTGGAATAAGATGAGTTTCCGGCGAATGGTCTTCTCCTAGCTCACCGTCAGGATCGGCTCCGGCCGCGTTGAAATAACGGAGGGCTGTCCAGCGCAAGCCATACGCTTCTCCATACCAAGCGAGGATGCGTTCGACAATCCTCTTCGACTCACCATAAGGATTAATCGGGGTCTGGACTTGCTCCTCGCGAATGGGAACGCCTGTGGGAATGCCGTAGGTCGCACAGCTGGACGAAAAAACGATGTGCTTTACCCACGAATCCGTCATTGCGTCCAGCAGTCTGAGCGTGTAGGTCACATTGTTGCGAAAATATTGCCGCGGGCGCTGCATGGACTCTCCCACGTAGGCGAAACCAGCAAAGTGCACAATGGCTTGGATCCTGTGGGACTTGATTACTTCGCGAAGTAATGTGGAATCTCCCAGATCCCCTTCGACCAGCGGCCCCCATTTCACCGCGCACCGGTGCCCGGCTGAGAGGTTATCGAGCACGATTGGCTCAAACCCTGCGCGAGCCAAAACTTTGGCAGTATGGCTGCCGATGTAGCCCGCCCCGCCGGTCACGAGTACCCGCATCCTTACCTCCCCTAAAACAAAAACTCCGTCACGGCCTCAGCTGGGGCGGAGATCGCAATACCAGTAGATTTCAATACGGCGCGACTTTGGTGCCGCCATTCATGTCGCATTCACACGGTATTAATGTAGAAAGGCTGCGTCAATTAGCTGATCGAAGTAACCCGTCGGGTTAAGAGAAAAATCTGAGAAGAGATCGAAGGGATAGTCTGCTCAAATCACGTACTGCAAGCCGATTCGGTAGTGCCGGCCGGATGGAACTTTTTCTGCCCAACGAACCTGAACGAGCGTGGGGATCTGCGCGGGCACCCGAGGAAACACAAGCCGGCCTTGAAGAAGCGCAGACCTTTCCGGAGCACGAGTCGCGATCACGCAAAAACCGCCGTCGGAAATATTTTTCACTTTCCCTTCAAAGAGCTGCGATTTTCGACGGCTTTGATGCAATGGTAACTCGCCGCCGAGAAACCGCCCTTTCGTTGCATGGCGCGGTTGAACCCGCTTTTTCTGCGATCTTACTTGCATAGTAATCCGGTAAATCTGCTACACCTATCAACCCGCAGGAATTGAACGCGGCATAAACGGAGAACGAGGCTAGGGGGAGGTTTCTCCGTTCATAATTTTCTACGCTTGAAGAATTTTCCCGATGATGCCGGTCCTATTTTCAGCTCTAACTTTGAGCATTACAGATCTTAAGAAAGCCTTTGCCGTGTTTGGGCTGATGTTCATCCGGCTAGCGATTTGCTTTGTACTGAGATCTTGGATTAGAAGGTCAACTGTTTCCCTTTCGCGCTGGGTTAGACGGAATTCCCGCGCAACTCTTTCGAGATTTAGTGCCTCTCGGGGATTTCTTTCCAGTAAGAGAGCGATCGCAGGTCCTCGCCCAATTCCTAGATTCGATTTCACCGAGAATGCCCGAAGTTGGTAGCGCCTCTTTCCCGAAGCGACTTCATTCAGGAATTTCGAAGGAGAGAAACCGTTATGATGGCCATTGCTGGGAACTAGCGATCGGATTCTGCTTTGCAGAAAATTGTCAAAGCCCTTGTTCTTGGATGGAACTCCCGGGTAAGCGAGGATAGCTAGGGCTTCTTCGCTCACGTAAATGGGCCGGAGGGACGCATCCAGAAGGAGAAATCCCGCGGCAAGCGACTCTCTGTGCCCGTTACTTGAAACGTGACCATTCCCGGAGTTCTTGTCAATTGCATGAGGAAAGTGATCCGCAGAGACACCGCCGAATCGCACAGAAACATTTCGCAGCCTGTCGGGGAGTGGCCGGGATGAATTTGACTTTCGAGTTCCTGACATTTCAGCACCGCCAATCACGATGGTCAGACGCTCCATTTAGGACCGGGTGCGAACAACGACACTCCCCCTGGGTGATTCTCGACTCCGTGCCCAAAGCCGAACTGCAGCCTGGGATCATGAATGAAGACAAATAAAAAATGGCCCCTTTTTACATACTTCGCAGGGCCAAGCGTTACAATCAGGTAAAGACCTTATTCCCAGATGGGGAAAAACTCGCTCGCAAGCGACGAGCCGAGCTTTCCCCTAATAATGGAAGTTGCGCAGAAAGAAATGGTTGCTCCAAGAGGAAAGAGCCATTCCTTAGGGTTTGACCTGCAGCCACCCTCGATACGGACCCATCGATTTTCGGGCAAGATCACGCTGAACCAGCGAGTCTTGGCACATACACGAGGTCCAACGGCCACTCTCACTAGCTTCTTAATTCAGCTATCCACTTATCCAAAATTAACTGATCCCTTGGTTGAATGGCGGTGAACACGATTCCCCTCCCCGCATCCAATCGACTGTAGACCACCTTGCCCAAAGCTTGAAAGATACAACCTCTGTGAACAATTCTTATGCGGATCTTTGTCCCCGGTGTGAAGGGCTTGAGTGTGCTCACATGGCATCCAAAAAGGCTGAGGTCGCTGGTTCGCCCTTTAATCGGAGTTTCCGATTGCACATCGGTCAATTCGATGTCGGCTTCCAAGGGATAACGACGCGCACGCTGGCGCTTAAGCTGCACTTGTCACATCACCCATGAAGCCTTTCGCCGTTCCGTAACTGTCGAATAGCAGCAAACCTATATTGAAGCTAACGTTGGGGACTTATATCCGTTAACTGGAATCTATCATAGATTTACTGGACCGGGCGGAATTGTAGTGTGGCTCGGCGCAATCTCGAGTCGTGGTTTTCGGCGCAAGCCTTTCAAGTCACTTCGCAGAATCCTACCGGTGATCCGGCATCAACGTGAAAAAATGGACGGCAGTGGGTATCCGGATGGCCTTCGCGGAGAGGCCATCCCGCTGAAAGCGAGAATTTTACAGATCGTGGACATCTACGATGCATTGACTACCAATCGCCCCTACCGAGGAGCTCTCCCTCCCGAGGAAGCGTTGCAAACCCTTTTCAGCGAAGCCCAGAACGGCTGGCTCGATGCATCCGTGGTGCTGAAGTTCTCCCGGATCTGCACAGACGACGAATACTTCCCCGTGAGGGGAACAACGATGCTGGCATCCTACTACGCGCTAGGCTCACTTGCCGCTGCCATGCTCGGAGGAGACAGAGCTGCAATGAGTTCAACAACATAGAGATTCTGGACCGATCGGCAGGTCGGGGCCTTGAGTTCCGCTCCGGCTCGAAAAACTGCTCCTCGGAAAGATCCTGAACAACCTCGCCTCCAAAGAGTAGCTTCCAGAAATCAACACTGTTGGTATTTCTCCCCCCGGTCAATTGGTGTATTTCTCTGATTGTCGGTTGTTCACCATCGAGGTAGCGTCATTTGTTGGGAGCGTACGCAGAGCATTCCTTCCCAGCTCGGGCACTCTCTGCCTGGCTGGCGCAGCACGGTGCGATACCCTCGCTCGCTGGCCCAAGACCGTCACTTCGGTTTGCGAGATTCTCGCTGTTGCCGAACGGTGGCAACCAAAGGAGGCTGCTTAGAGGCGTTGTTGGTTTTCTCGCTGAAGCATAACTGAGAGACCAAAACTCCCTCTATCCTTTGTTCGGACGCAACTCGGCCGGCATCCGGCAAAGGCACCGACAGGGAGCAAGTGCTAGATGCATGTACCCTCTGGCCGATATGAAAAACGCACCGCGAGGGCAGTCACGGTAGAGCTGTTGCGGCTGGACGAGTCGCAACCTAATAAGAGAGCGGTAACTGAAAATGTGAGTCCTCGAGGTGCACGCGTCGTGACTGACTGGAACTTCGCTCCGGGGAAGCATCTGGTGGTTAGCGCTCCAAAGGAAGGCGTCAAGTCGCTTGCGCGCGTGGTTTACTGCCAACGCATGGAAAGCGCAAAATTTGCTCTCGGCCTCCAGCTCGTAATACGGGTTGAGGAGTGGGGGAAACCCGCTAACTGCGAATAAGTACGCATCAAGAGTCACCGGAAACGATGGCCACTGTTACAGGCCTCCACAGCACTTCTCTGCAAAAGCCTGGAGTGTTTGCTATGGCTGAGACCTTTGGTGGCGGGCGTGGCGCTTCATCCAGGAGATGAAGGGAGCTAGCCGCTAAACGACCAGTGGTTTGGGATTCCTCCCCACCAACGACCGTCGAAAAAAAGTACCTCTAGAAGTCACTGTGGTGGTACCCGAGACCAGCTGTCCACCGGTACTACAGTTAGGCCCCCCCCTGTACTATCGCCTCCCTGGCAGCCAAATCCAATACTTCATTCCATTGCGAGAATCGAAGCGCCGGCCATGTCCCCAACGCGGGCCCGCAGCCTGGTTCAGGAGTTTAGCCCATGCTCTTGTCAATCGCACCGGGAAAAATTGAGTCCTCTAGCGGCAGCATCCTAACAACAACTACTACGTGGGGCGCACGGTTCGCCGTCTTGGCCCTGACCACATTGCTGGCTGCTGGATTGTCCTTTGCTGACGGCAAGAAGCACAAGCTGTCAAAGGACCTTGACACTGACACTCTCAAAGGCGGCCATAACGGTGCCACGGTGGACGTGATCATCCAGTTCAACCAAACGCCGACCGCTGCCCATCATCAGAAGGTGCAGGACAAGGGCGGAGTATTGAAGACGAGCCTAGACGTCATCAAGGGGGCCCATTATTCCGTCCCAACTGGCTCTCTAGAGGACTTGGAAAACGATCCCGACGTTGCCTACATCTCACCCAATCGTCCGCTCAGCGGCACTGCCACGTCCACTCTCGACTACACTCGCGAAACAGTCAACGCGCAAGTAGCTTTGCAGCAGTGGGGTTTGGATGGCACGAGCATCGGAGTGGCAGTCATTGACAGTGGCGTCACCGCCGTTGGCGATCTCTATTGGTGGATTCCGTCGAATCAGACCTACGGTTCACGCGTTGTCTATAGCCAGAATTTCGTTCCTGGCACAACGGATACCTCGGACCTATATGGCCACGGAACGCATGTGGCCGGGATCATTGCGGGTGCGGGTTGGTTTTCCACCGGTTCGAACTTTACCCACACATTTAACGGGATTGCGCCGAACGCAAACATCATTAACTTGCGAGTGCTGGATCAAAACGGCGCCGGTACCGACAGCAGCGTGATTGCGGCGATCCAAACCGCGATCAGTTTGAAGTCTACTTACAACATCCGAGTGATCAACCTTTCGCTTGGCCGCCAGGTTTACGAGAGCTATACGCTCGATCCACTCTGCCAGGCCGTCGAGGCGGCTTGGAATTCAGGCATCGTGGTGCTGGCCGCCGCGGGCAACCAGGGCCGGAACGACAGCGCAAGCACGGAAGGTTACGGCACCATCGCGGCTCCCGGCAACGATCCGTACGTCATCACCGTGGGCGCGATGAAGACGGCAAACACACCGACCCGCATCGACGACACCATTGCGAGCTACAGCTCGAAAGGACCGACGGCATACGACTATGTGGTGAAACCTGACATCGTCGCACCTGGAAATCAGGTCATCTCCACGCTGGCGCCGAATGCGCCCCTATTGAGTACTCCCACCGACGTTTATCTGAGCGAGTACTCCTCCTCGACGACCACCAGTTCGGGCGGCAATACCAAGAACAATAAGAAGAACTCCACGTCAAGCCTGACCACGAACACGATCTCGCCCTCATATATGCGGCTGAGCGGCACCAGCATGGCCACGCCTGTGGTCAGCGGGGCTGCGGTACTTCTGCTTCAGCAGAATCCGAACCTTACGCCGGATCAAGTCAAGGCCCGTTTGATGAAAACGGCCTCCAAGAACTTTCCTGCTTACAGCACAGTCACGGACCCGACCACAGGTATCACGTACACCGATTACTACGACATTTTCACGGTCGGCGCTGGTTATCTGGATATCGCCGCCGCCCTGTCCAGCAACGATCTGGCCGATGCTTCAGCTGTGTCTCCAACTGCGGTGTATGACCCCACAACACAGAGCGTTTACTCGGTTACCGGAGCCAGCGTTGTCTGGGGCAACAGCGTCGTTTGGGACAACTCATTGGTCTGGGGCACTAGCGTCGTGTGGGGCAACTCCGTAGTCTGGGGCAACTCCGCGGTCTGGGGTTCGAGCGATTGTTCCGGCTTTAGCGTGGTATGGGGCAATGGCGTTGTTTGGGGAGACACAACGAACCAAACGACATCCACGGCGCTGAGCATCATGATAGATGGTGAGAAGTGAGCGCGGCGACGCAGGTTGGCAGTAGGGAAAGAACGATGACTACCAAAGCCAAACTGTACATCGCGATGATCGCCGCACTCGCCGGCAGCCGTTTCGGAAGATTGACAGCCACTAACCCAGTCCGCCCCAGTCAGGTCGCTCTTTTGTCCCACTTGGCAGTCCTTCTTCAGTAGACTCCTATTTTCGCATTCGCAGAGGCCACTTGATTTATGCCTATTCTT
>WNGO01001507.1_pt1 | contig 24784 bp, 24 predicted proteins | sample 5400511 | NCBI WGS metagenome assembly WNGO01 (sample SAMN13153380, study PRJNA577476) | soil metagenome | isolation source: 20 cm soil or saprolite under Garry oak tree replicate 2 | place: USA:California | collected 2016-06-15 | reverse complement strand
AGCCGGTACATTCTGTTACCCATGTGTCCGGGTCGGACAAACAAGCATATGGTGGCCAGGGACGGAGATGAACCGCCGACGCCAGCTCAGTGCTACGTTATGCTGTGTTTTAAGCAACTTAAGTGACTTCAGCGCGCCCTTCGTTTCCGGAGGGGCGGGCTGCGTGCCAGGACGGGCCAGAGCGTCGCGTACCTGGAACTCTATCACTTCAAGACTCTTGAGCCATTCCTGGAAACGTTTCGGTGCTGCAAGGTTCATGACACGGCATGAAGAACAAAAGGCCAATAAAGCGCATTACTATCCAAGTCCGAAACACATTGGCATTGCCAGGGCGCGCTGAGGCAACTGCGAGGTTACTACGCGACCTCCGCAGCGTCTTTGCCGACCTTTTCAGCGATGAGAATTTCATTACGCTTTTACAGGCGGAGTCTCGAACGACGATTCCTGACTACTTAAGGGCCGCACTCGAAGAAGCGAAAGCCCGGCATGATATCGCGTAAACAAGACGACGGTGCGTGTTGGGAGCGCTGGTATCGCGCGCGTGACGCTCGTTTGTTGGCTCTTTCAGGGGAACCTCCCAAAGCTCTCTGCGCAGACCAATTAAAACTCACCGTGTGCTGCCGCTACGCCGATTCACTAATGAAAAGTGCGAGGATTAATCGATACTTGACCAAATACCATTCGAAAGCGTTGCGCGAATTACAGGTGATTTTGGACGAGTTTGAAAGCGTGTCTGAACTCAAGACACACGCGGCGAAGTGAGTCACCGTACCAGGTGCTTCCCCGTTCTCTCTACGCGCTCTCGGCATCAGGGGGAGTCACAATCCGCTGAACGACGGCCGCAAATTCCGCCTCGATCTCTTCGGCCTTCGTCGCCCGGTACCCAAGCTCTTGCGCTAAGGCTTCCAGTTCTCGCCGCCACTCGGCTGGAAGCGCCGTACTAGGTGGAAAGGCGTGAGTCGCGCGTTCCGCAAACACGCGCTCCGCGGCCTCCCGTGCGCGTCGATAGTCGAGCTGGCCGAGCATATCAAGCAACAGAATGTCGAGCACGTCGCGGGCGCGATCCTCGCGCTGCGGACCAGTACAGGCATGGAGCTTTTGTGCGATCTGTTCGGAAATGCTGATACAACGCACGTGTGCGGTTAATGGTAATCCCATTTCGGCAATGCCCGGAATAGCAGGAGCTACCAGATCCACTTCGCGCGCTTCTCCCGGACCTAGATCGATCTCGACCGTCTGCCAGGACCGGGTCTTGTATTGCACAGCAACTTCGATGCGCACCGTGTCCGCCATCTCCATTTGGTGAATTTCTGGTTTCAGGCGGAAGATAAAAGCATCGAATCCCAGCTTCAACACCACTTCGAGTTTGCGAATGCGTTCAGCACGATTTCCGACAAGGCCGAGATCGAAATCCTTGGTTGTCCGGGCGGCGCGCGCGAAACGCAGTTCCATCGCTACGCCTCCTTTCAGGAAGTACGTATCGATAACACCGCGTTCGACGGCTTGTTCGAGCACGCCGCAGAGCGCTAGAAACGAGACCCATCGCCGCAAGCGCTCCTGGTCAAGACCCTGCTCACGTGCTACACGGGCAAGAATCTTTTCAAGACGCTGTGCTGGTTGTGCGCTCAAGCCGACGCTTGTGCCTCGCGGCGACTGTGTTCGTAGCGGCCAAGCTGCCGGTTCAGCTGCTGCAATTCCGCCGCGCTGATGTAACCTTCCTTGCGTGCATCCTTGAGGGCTTGGCGGGCCAACCCCAGCCGCCCCGTCTTTTCCATGACGTCCATGACGCTCTTCGCCACGGTCGTGACCGGCAGCCCCTCGTGCGTTGTCACATCGCTCGGCGGCAGGTCGCCGCGATGAATCACAACCCACTTCGGTTTCTGACGCCGGAGTCTTGCATGCTTTGGGATGGTGAGATGAACGTGTGCCGGATTCACATCGGAGATCCCGTACACGCCCACTGCCGTTTCGTGCGAAAGCGCAACCTGCTCCGGACCGTGGCTCGCGCGCGCCCACAGGATCGCCTCGCGGTATTGCGAGAGCGGGTCGGCGGGAAAGTGCGGGATGCGATAGACGCCGCGAGCGACCCGTTCCAGTTTCCCTCGTTGTGCAAGCCGTGCCAGGACTGAGTCCTTGATCCCCAACATTCGGGCTTGCGAGGCGGTCACTAGGCCATCGTTCTGCTCGGCCAACGGAAGTAATTCATCCATACGCGAACGCATGGCTAAAGTGTAAACGGTCTAAACGGATACGTCAATATAGTTCTATAATGGAACTATATTGACAGTCAAATCTCGCGGGACGAATGAATGTATTTGGTTGTATTTACAAAGGGTTACACTGGTATTTGGGCAAAAGATTGGACCGCCCCAGATGACCAGCAACTTTAGCAAGGATTCACGGCGCGTGTTACTCTAAGCGCCCTTCATGTCCCCATCCAAAGGTTTCACATTCCGTCCCCGAGGCAGAGAACAGATTGAGTTGTTCCGTGCAGGACGAGTTGCAGGAAGCACGGACCTAATCTATTGGCGCCCCGAAGCGTTGAAGCGACACCGTGACGCCCCATTGCTCAAGGAACGTGAGGAGTTTCTTCTGCAGTTGCTCCGGCGAGGATCAGATCGAGATAGGGTGCAATGCGTCGGCGGGATGCTCCTTCGTGCCATCGACGCTCTCGGTCTAAAGACGCTCCGGCCCCTTACTCCTAAAGATGTTGAATACGCAGTCCAACGTATTTGGGGACCAAAAGCGGAGCGAGCCGCTAGATTTCCTGGTTTTCATGCAGCTTACGCGCTCAGGAATCACTTTACGACCTTCTTGCGGTTTCATGGAGAATTGAAAAACCGAAAACTTCCACGCCAACCTTTTGCGGAAGAACCAGACAGCTTCTCGGAGTTCAACCGACGTAGAAACTTGCTGCCTACTAAGCCGACCCTGGAGAAACATTTTGGCAGGTCGGAAAAGCAGATTCGGAACTGGATCAAAGGGGCTCTGGCTGCTATGCAAGTCGCGATCGGAGATTCACAATGACACAGCCAAAAATTGATCTCGAAAATGTATTGAATGCCGTAGTGCTCGAGGAGCAAGCACCAAACTACGACGCACTCATGCGCTGGTGCAAACGTTATCCTCAATACCAAGAGGCGCTCACGAGCTTTTTTGCGGCGTGGGCTATTCAGATGGAATTCCCGGTGGATACGCCAGTCGACGAATCGCGGCTTGCAAACCTTGGAGTCAGTCGAGCTCTTAACCTGCTAGATCAGCAAGCAAAGCAAACGGTGAAAGAGTCCCCCACCGAACGCAAGGCGACGCGGTTGCTAATTGCGTGCAAGTCGGCTGGAGTCTCACGAGAAAAACTAGCCAGAAGGACTGAGCTTGATGTGAGCATCATCGACAAGCTGGACCTACGGAGGCTGACGAACGTCCCGACTACCTGCGCCGATCGGATCGCGGAAGTACTGCATGAGCGGACCGAATATATTCAACCATTGATCACAGGTCCTCCGGTCGTCGAGCGCGGTGTACGTTACAAATCCACCAAAAGGCCGGGAGCAAACGTAGAGGACTTCGCCGCTGCCGTTCGCAGCTCTTCTCTGACAAGATCGCAGCAAGAATTTTGGCTTCGAGCTGCCGGTAAAGAGGAGCCCGACAATCGGTGAGCATCTGGAGTGAGATTCGCCAACAGGCGCAGACGGTGCATCGAGAGCTGACTCGGGATGCCGAAGGTCTTGTACCGGCCCCCGAGTTGGTCAACATCATCACGTCTCTGGAGCGGACACATGTATAGAAACGTAGAAGGTCTCAAACGCAGCGCGCGACTACGCCGGGAAGGTGCGCTGGCACGCACAACGGCGGCGCTCCAGCGAATGGAGATTGCCGATCGTGAAATCAACTTCCGAACTGTGGCTGCCGAAGCCGGCGTCTCGACTGCCTGGTTGTACGGTCAACAGGAGTTGCGCCTCCGCATCATCCGTTCGCGCAAGTCACAGGGCCACGCGACGCCTCCGCCATCAGCCTCACAAGGCCACGAGCGCCTTTCACGACAAAGTGTCGTGGCGACGCTGCGTCTGCGGATCAAGACTCTTGAGGCGAAGAACCGCGAGCTAGCCGAAATGCTGGAGTGCGCCTATGGTGCGATCGCCGTCGGCTGTCACCACGAAAAACCCTGTGCTAGCGTAGTTAGAGATGAGCTAGAAGATCCAGCGAGTTCCTCAAGAGGAAGTGAGTAGCGGCAACCCAGAGCATGAGTGGTGCTATGAAAACTCGATGTGGTCTGACCTTTCTATTCGTCTTTCTGGCCGCGACCATGAGCGTACAAGCGCAGCGCGCCCGCGGAGAACTGCGCATTGAGGTGCATGATCCACAAGGTGCAGCACTGGCCTCCACTGCCGAGTTGGTTAGTGAGGGCAACCAATTTCGCCGAAACTTCCAAACAGATCACGATGGCCGGTATGTCGCGCAAAACCTTCCTTTTGGTCTTTACCGACTGAGTGTGAAGGCGGAAGGATTTGCTCTGTGGACAGATGTGGTAGAAGTCCGGTCGGAAGTGCCGATCCACATCACAGTGACTTTGGGCCTGGCGCCCGTGACGACCCAAGTTGAAGTCACCGACTCGGTGACGTTGGTCGATCCCAACCAAACCGGAATTCAGTACTCAATCGGACATCAGGCTCTGGCCGAGAACATCACTACGCAGCCGGGAAGGGCTCTTTCCGACCTCGTCGACGACCTGCCCGGATGGCTATATGAGGCAAATGGCGTCCTGCATCCGCGAGGTTCGGAGTATGACGTGCAATACGTCGTAAACGGAGTGCCAGTTACGGAGAATCGTTCGCCTGCCTTTGCGCCATCGCTTGATGCAGACGACGTAGAGTCGATGCGCGTACTGACCGCAGATTATCCGGCCGAGTATGGAAGAAAACTCGGCGGCATTATTGAGGTAACGACGGAAAAGGACGTTCCTTCTGGGCTGCATGGAAGAATCGATGCAGGTGGCGGTACCTTTTCGACGGCAGGGGGTTCTGGAGCGATTTCGTACGCACGTGCGGGCAATCGATTCTCGCTTGGCGGCGATGGCTTCCATACCGATCGTTACCTGGACCCGCCGGTGCTCGAAAATTTCACGAACACAGCGAATGCAGGCGGATTTTCCGGCTCTTACGAGCGGGAGCTTTCAGAGCGCGACCGGGTGCGCATCACTGTCACGCACAACCTCGCGCGATTCCTTGTGCCGAACTACCTCGTCCAGGAGAATGCCGGACAGCAGCAGAACATTGCAGACACGGAGACAGGTGGGCAGATTACCTTCCAGCATCTCATTTCTCCCGATCTCTTGTTGAGCGTTTCCGGCAACGTGCGGGATGCAACCGCAGAGCTGTCCTCGAATCTATTGGCCACTCCCGTCCTTGTTTCGCAGGACCGTGGCTACCGCGAGGGTTATGTCCGCGGAGACCTGGCCGGGCATCATGGCCGACAGGACTGGAAAGTTGGTGTGGACAACATCTTCAGCCCCGTCCACGAACGACTGCAGTACACCATTACTGATCCGACGCAGTTCGATCCTGGTACGCAGCAGCAATTTCAGTTCTCTGACCACCGCTGGGATGTGGAGCCTTCCGCTTATGTGCAGGACCAGACACACCTGGGTAACTGGAACTTGTCGGGAGGGCTACGCTTCGACCATTACGCGTTTGTCGTCCACGAGTCAGCGTGGAGTCCGAGAGTTGGCGTCTCCCGATACGTGCATTCGCTGAATCTGTTGATCCATGCGTCATATGACCGTGTGTTTCAGACTCCGGCAGTAGAGAATTTGCTGCTGGCGAGTTCACCACAGGTTGATTCTTTGAATCCCATTGTGGTGCGGCTGCCGGTTAGGCCGGGACGCGCCAACTACTACGAGTTCGGCGTCACCAAGGCAGTATTTGGAAAGTTGCGGTTCGACGCGAACATGTTCCGTCGTGATTTTCACAACTATTCGGACGACGATGTGTTGCTGGACACCGGCGTCAGTTTCCCAATCGCCTTTGCGCGCGCACGAATCATTGGCGAAGAGCTGCGGCTGGAGGTTCCGCGCTGGGGCCGCTTCTCCGGCTACTTGAGCTACGCCAATCAGTCCGGCATCGGCCAGGGACCGATCACTGGAGGTTTGTTTCTGGGTAGTGACGCGGCGAATCAGTTAACAGAGACCAGCAAATTTGCGGTTTCTCAGGACCAGCGGAATACGGTGCGCGTCCGAGTTCGGTTCCAAGCGCCGCGTCGAGTGTGGTTTGCGGTAAGTGGCCAGTATGGAAGTGGATTGCCGGCAGATACAGGCGGCACAGACCCAAGTCTCTTGCTGGCCCAATATGGCCCGGCGATTCTAGATCGGGTGAATTTAGAGCGCGGGCGTGTGCGTCCGAATCTTTCATTGGATGCTGCTGCCGGTGCGGAACTCTACCGCAAAGAGCACCGCACCGCTTCGTTCCAAATCCAAGCGGCAAACTTGAACAGCCGCCTGAACCTCATCAATTTTGCGAGCCTGTTTTCCGGGACGGCGGTTGCGCCACCGCGGAGCCTCTCAGCTCACTTGCTTTTAACCTTTTAGTCTGTTCTCAATTTCTGCACGTCGTTTATATGTAAACGACGTGTAGAACCAATCATCAACGAAGAAAACGCTTGCGAACTATAGATAACTCAACCACCTGCGCCTCGATAGCTTCGGCATCCGTGAGTTTGACGATACGGACCGGAATGCTTGCGAGTTCTGCAAGTCTAGCGGCTCTTAAGCGACGCGCTCCGGCAACAACCTCGTACTTACTTTGCTCCAGTTCTCGTACGAGAAGAGGCGCGGGAACGCCCTGCGTTTTGAAGCTGGCTGCTTTTTGTGTCGGTGGTCATTTTTGTGGCCGAGAACGCCCAGTGGCGCGCGAGAAGGGGAGTTTGCGTTTCCGAAAGGCACATAACGTGAGATGGCACAGACTTGCGCGTCGTACGCTGCTACGAGACCCCATTGAAGCTGTCAGACGCGGCTGAGCCTCAATCTCCGGTAGCCCGTCACTCGCCCGCGACTTAAAAGTCAATCTATCGCTCGCAGCGGGTCGAAGGCTGCAGAAAGTCGGCGGCGTGCAAGGTCCGTCGGGCACGTCGCGAGAAAGCGGCGCACCGATCACGCTGCACCGGGCAAGCGCCTCTTCATACACCGGCCTCGACGCTATGCTGCTTGTTCGTAGGTCGCGATGATGACGCCCGTCGAAGTTGTGTCAGTACTAACAAGCTTTATGTTCACGGGGTGCGAGACGCCGCCGAAGAGTTTTTTTCCTTTTCCAAGAACGATGGGACAGGTGAGCAGTAAAAATCGGTCGAAGAGATTCGCATCAAGCAGTTGCGGATAGAGTGTTGAGCTTCCCCAGAGGACAATATCGGGCCCTTCCTCGGATTTCACTTTCTTCAACTCGTCAATGCTGCTCAGTTTGTGGCTGTTGGCCCAGTCGAATTTCGCCGAGCCCCGGGTTAGTACATATTTTTTCGCTTTTGTGAACACGGGCCCAATTGGATTGTCGGCAGGAACCTTGCGCCAAGAGTCAGCAAAGATGCCATAAGTTTTACGGCCCAACAGCACGTCGTAGGGCCGGTCGAGGGTGCCCACCAAGCTCATGGTTGCGGCACCTCCCTTAGCATCCCGAAATTGAGTGATCCATCCGCCGAGATCGAACCCATCACTTGTGTCCTCATGGGCGGCACCGGGTCCCTGCATGACGCCGTCGAGCGACACTCTTGCAGTTGCTATGATTTTCCTCATTCTCCCTCCGTTGGGCTGTTTTGCTCCGGTTCAAGCGGCGTATGCTCCCTAATCGTTGGCGGCCAGACCTTTCCGTTGCTTTCTTCGGATCTTTCGCCAGTGAGCTGCCGCACCTCGACCGAATAGTAAAACGGCCGCACCTCGACCGAGGCCCTACAGGCTATGGCAGCCTTGCGCCCCCACGCAAGTGCCTCGTTCAGATCGGCGGCTTTCAGCACCCAAAAACCGACTACGTGTTCCTTGGTCTTTGTGTACGGCCCGTCGCTGACGAGCAGGGTGCCATCGGACTGGGCCCGCAGCGACCTCGCACTACTGGCCGAGGAAAGACCGCCCACAAAAATCCTGCCACCGGCAGCCACCATTTCGTCATTGAGCACGTCGATCTCGCGGTGCATCGCTTCGGTTTCGAGTGAAGGGTCGTAGTTGTCGGGGCGGTAGATAGCAATCAAATACTCGCCACCGGGCAGCACGGCAGAAATAATTAACGCCGATGACGGACGATTTTCCGGTTCCGCCTCCAGGCAGCGCAGGATGACCATTTCCACAGCCGGATCGAGATCACGTACCAGAGTGGAAAGTCGGTGCGGCGTGCTCTCGCAGCGAACGCGCATAATCTCGTCCTGCGTATTGCCCTCAAATGCCGGCTTGCCGGTAAATAGTTCGTAGAGCACCAGTCCGAGCGCATAAATATCGCTGCGAGCTGTGACCTCTTTGCCAACAAGCTGCTCGGGTGCCATGTAGGCCGGAGTTCCGCTGCGCACGTCCTCAATCTCATGGGCTAGGCCCGCCAGGCCGAAGTCCATGATGAGCACTTCGCCTCGCGCATCGATCATGATATTTGAGGGCTTCAGATCTCTGTGCAACACACCCTTGTCGTGCGCCGCCGCCAGCCCGGCACAAATCTTGCGCGCGATCGCCAGAGCTTTATCGCAGGGGAGTCGGCCATTACGCCGCACCAGCGACGAGAGGTCTTCGCCGTCCACGTACTCCATGGACAGGAAAACTTGGTTGGCGGTCTCGCCGATGTCATAAACGCGACAAACGTTAGGATGCGAGATGCGGCGTGCGATGCGGACCTCGTTGCGGAAGCGCTCTAGCGTAGACTTGTCGATCATCGACTCGGGCAGGAACTTGAGCGCCACCGGCTGGCCCAGCGTGAGATCGTGCGCGCGAAACACCTCGCCCATGCCGCCGCGTCCGAGCATCGAAATGATGCGGTAGCGCTCCGCAATCAGAGTGCCGGGCGCGAAGCGCCCTTCGTCGAGTGAAGGATGCGATGCCGGCTGGGAGGAAGAAGATGTGCGTGGCGACGGATAAGTGGGTGCGTCCGCGGCGGCGACCGCCTCCATTGTCGAACCGTCAGCACCGGACGATTCTGCGGAACTCTTCCTCAACGGACTTCCGCACTGCGAGCAAAACGGCGTTGTGGGCTCTCCTTGACACATGAGTGGCGCGAATACCCGGTCTACCGCCAGCACGCAGAGCAGCAGCGAATGCCTTATGCATGGCATCTTTCACGCGAAATCCAGATCTGCGAGAAGGCATACCAGCGAAGCAGAACCCAGGCCCGAGTTTCTGACCGGTGACGAGTCTCAATGGTTCTCCTGAGAGTCTTTGAGCGCAGCGGCGGCATCTATGCCAAAGTAGCAAACGGAAGGCTCGCCAACTGCGCTCGGCGTGAATCGGGTTTCTCCACACTCCGGTTGGCGACCTACGAACCGCGAAATCTCATCGCCTGGCTTCGAAAGTCGGGGAACGACCAAACAGTTCAGGCGAAGACGGGCTGACAAGACGAGAGCACTGGTCGCAACACAGATGGACACATTTTCTGGTTGGAGGGCGCGGTTCGGGGATGGCGGCATAACATCTACCCGGGGGCTAAGCGGCGCTCAGTTCAGGCGACTTGAGGCCCGTTCTGTTTTCTTGCTTTCGAGGTTAAACCCACCTGGCAGGACTTGAGTTGCGGAGAAAATGATACTTTTTGCAAGAAATATCACTCGTCTACGAAGCCCGAGTCACCGTGTCCATCGCGGTTTTCGGTCGATATCACCGAAGAACTGGCCAGCGCCAAGCTGCAAGTGATTGGGACTCAGCAGGTTTGGCCTTCGAGCCAACTCGCGCCACCGCATCGATTTCCTCCACCTCAAGGCGCCCGCTGCACGATTTCCTGCAAGAAAAAAGTTTTTGAAAAGCAGCACAACTCTGCTTGTACGCTGACTGCTATCACTTGGCTCAGATGTGGACTAGATCCGCCCGCCAACTTCGTCGGCAGCGTGTCCCGAAACACAGGTGCACGCGCTTTTTTGCAACGGGAGAGGAGGTATTCCGGAGGCGTCGAGACAAGTGCATGTAGAAGGATCTGCCCTCAGGACCAGCCCCCGGAAGGCAGCAGTATGGGCGAAGCCGACGGTGTCCATAAGCGCCGTATGTTCCGCTGGCCTAAAGAAGCAAGAGAACTGGTCAGACAATACAAGGAACGAACCAGCACAAGCGAGGAGCATCAGAAACCAGACCGGAGAACACTGGTCACGAGGCTCGCTGAGATTTCTGGAAACCCGCGAGACGCCTGCTTGCGTTTCTTGCGCGAGCTTGGCGTAAATCAAAAACGGGCGTATCGCGAGTGGACAAAGCCCGAGCAACAACGGCTTCTTGATCTGATCGCGGCAATGCCCGTAGAAGACGCCGCGAAAACCCTGCGCCGGCCGGCGGGGTCCGTTCGCTCGATGCTGCACCGGCTCGGCATGGGCGGCAAGACCGGACGGGAATGGTTCACCAAGTTTTCTCTCTCTCGCGCATTGCACACCCGGCCCGACGAAATACAAAAATGGATTGACCTCGGCTGGCTGAAATCGCGCTCTCTCACTATCGCGGGAACAAATGCCAACATCATCCAAGCCGACGATTTCTGCCAGTTCGTGAAGGAGCATGGGCGCGCAGTGGTGAGCCGCCGACTCACCTATGACGCACTTTGGTTCGTGCAGAACTATGTGTTCCCGCCAAGCCACGCAGAACTGCTGTCGGTGAGAGGAACATACAAAAAGCGCGATGCAGGCGATGACTCACAAACGAACACCGAGTCTCAATCGGCTTGCGGTTCTGAACAAGAAGACGCGGAGGAAGGTTAGGGTTCGTGATGTCAGCAGCAAAGGAAATTATGATCGTCGAACACAGCGAACAGCATCCCCTGAACGCAAGCGGAGAAGTGATGGGTCAAGCTATGGCGCTCGTCCGGCAAACGCCGCCTCGCTGCTGAAGGGTCATCCGCGCCCACAGCACGCGCCATCCCGCAACTGCGCGCGATCTGCCGCTGCCCCAACCCCAACTCAAACCGTAACCGCAGAACTTCCTTGGTCTTCCGCATGGACTTTCTCCTGGCCGGCACCCTGATCTCCTTTATCTATGGAGTTTCAATGCCCGGTGATTGTCCAGCGTCACTCTGCTCCTTCCTGCGGTTCGCCTGTGGAAACCTTTCCGCTCCAAGCCGAACGCCATTCCGGTAGACGACAAGAACTGTTCGCCTTCCCACCGGAATCGGCGCTCACCTTCAGACCGGAATGCTGTTCGGAATCACAACGGAATAGTGTTCAGCTTCAGACCGGAATCGCGTTCACCTTCGACCGGATTCCCCAGCACGTCCGTGGAGCAGCGTCTTGTCCAATGTCAGCTTCGCCATAAGTCGGTTCAGCTGCACATTTTCTTCTTGCACCTGTTTGAACTGGCGGACCTGATCCGTTTCTGCCTCCTTGTGCGACTTCTTCCACCCATACAGCTTCCGCTCCGTGATCCACAGAAAATCGCTTCCTTCACGGCCAACCTCCCTCTTCTTAGGCGCTACATTTTGCCGCAAAACTAACCCTCAATGTGTCTAGAAATTGGGGAGCCGCTCACCGGACAGTGTCGCATGATGCCGTACAGGAAAGATGGCGGCAACATTACCCAACCTATAAATGCTGCCGCCAATACCGATTGTGTTTTACTTCAGTTCATAGTCGCAGCCAGGACTTGCAGCTACTGTGCTTATTCTTTCGGCAAACCATTAGATAAGAATTGCACGGTGACTCTAAGTCCTATGGGCAGTGATAGTGCGTCGTCGGTTAGGTGGATCACCGCCTCTAGAACGTCGCGGTCGATCTGGTCAGATGGATCGCCGGTGTAGACACTCTTTCTTCCCATGACCGCAGATATGCTCGCTACAGTTCCGGTGAGCTTCTTCCCGCCAAGCCCGTCGGCTTGGATGATGACTTTCTGGCCAATCGTGACTTTACCGAAATCTCTTTCGTCTACTTCCGCCTTTACGCGCCGAGCAGAAGCATCTGCCAGACTGAATAAGGGGCGAGGAGTGACTGTGCTAAAGGATTCCCCAGCTCTGGCGTAGACTCTTAGAACAGTTCCAGTAATCGGAGCCAGAATCGCGCACTTCCTGATCCGTTCTTGTGCAGTTCGCGCGCGGCCCTCCGCGGCGAGCACTTCTGCATCCGCCCGCGCCTTATCTTCCTCCAACGGAGGTGCGGCGAGCAATTCCTCCGTTCGAACGGCAGCCTGGAAGTCAGCCTCTGCGACACCGAAGTCACGATCGGCTTGCTCATAAGCGGCACGGGAGATCTCTCCACCTTCATACAGGGCGCGCTGCATACTCAGCCGTGATGTAGCTTCCGCGAGTGTTGCGTGAGCCGCTGCCGTCTTTTTGGCGGCTATTCTTTTTTCCTCATCACGTGCTCCCCGCAACAGACGGATCCTTGCCTGACGTGTGCCATCAGCTTCCGCGAGAGCAGTTTGTAACATGGTGTTCAGGTCATCACAGGCAATTTCCCCCATGAGTGTCCCTTTGGTTACGAACTGATGCTCTTTCACGTAAATTGCCTTCACAACACCATCGGCTGCAGCTCCTACCTGAGTTGTGTCCGAAAGCCCCTCTACCCTTCCAGGAGAGGCGAATACCACCTCGGCAAGGTTGTTCGAGAATGTCTGATGAGCCTGAACCGTCTTCCTGTCCCGTGAACTCCAGATGAACGCGGCACTAGCAATGACGAGGACAATTGCCAGTACACCACTGCCCAATTTGCTGCGCGCGCTCAAGCGTGCTGCCCCTGTGCTTGTGGCTTAATTTGTCCGTCACTCAGAGTGATTGTGCGATCGGCAAATTCTTTCCATCGCGGATCGTGACTGACGACAACAACTGTTTTTCCATTCTGATCGACCTGAGTGCGAAGGATTTGACAGATATTCCTTCCCGCTTCAGCATCTAAAGACGCTGTCGGCTCATCTGCGAGAAGAATAGGTGGGTTCCCCGCCAGTGCGCGCGCAATCGCGACTCGCTGCTTTTCTCCGGGACTGAGTTCGTTGGGCTCGCGATTTAGCTTATCCCCCAACCCAAACTGAAGGAGTAGTTCTCGTGCTATTACCATTCTGTCAGCTCGCTTCCCATCACGAATTTCAAGACCAAGTGCAACATTGTCGATTGCGGAAAGCGAGTGCAATAGTCGAAAGGCTTGAAAAACGAAGCTTATCTTTTGTCGACGGAGCACCGTCTTCTCTCTCCCGCTCAGTTCATTCACGGCAACACCGTCGACAAACACTGTCCCCTTGTCGGGCGATAGTAAGCAGCCGAGGAGAGACAATAACGTGGTCTTTCCACTCCCAGATGGCCCCATAACCAACGAAAGCGTACCGCGCTCGAATGTTACTGAAACGCCCCGCAGCGCGCAAACTCGTGCGTCCCCCTCGCCGAACGAGACGCGGGCATCCTCAACGGATAAGAACTGGTCAAGCACGGAACACCCGTCCCGGGTCAACCGTAAGTGCGCTTCGAACGGAAGCGACGGAAGCCAATGAGCACATCAGCAAGCTCAACATAACCATGATCACAGGTAGCCACCACGGAGTATGAATCCACGGAATCAGAAATCCGGCGTAATTCATGGCTGGAACCACCACGAGCAGGCCCATAATGCTTCCTGCCACGCCGCAAATCAGAGACTGAATAAGCACGATGCGCGCCACAAAAACTCGGGAAGCTCCAAGAGCTTTCAACGTCGCATATTCTTCTATGTTCTCCATGGTGTTCGCGTAAATCGTTTGCGACACCACCACAAGGCCTATCAGAAATCCCAAAACCGCCGCGGTCAGAATCGCGCTCCCGGCGCCGGTCTTGATCACCCAGTACATGCGGGACTTGTGAGCGAACTCCTCACGCGTGAGAATGTCGACCTCCGGCAGACGTTGCCTGAGGTTCTGCTGGACATCCGAAACTGAGTACTCTTTGCCGACCCGCAAGAGGATGTACATGCCCTGTTCAGGGCCGAAACCCAGGTAACGGGCCGCATTCCGATACGACGTGAAAAGAGAAGGGACACCAAGAAATCCTCCAAAGCCGTCGATCTCATGGTCGATGCTGGCGCGGTGGCCATTTATCTCGACTTCTGTTGGTAGCGACGACACCTCAATCAGATCGCGGTCACTGGCATCGTAGAGAATCGAATCCGGCGACCTATTTTCGGTTGTTGTAGCTCGATCGGGAACCGGGAAGTGCTTTCCGAGGTTAGAGTCCGCACCAACAAGCGCTACTTCCTGTTGTTTTCCGTTCGGCTTTCGGTAGACCGCAAATGCCATACACGCTCGGCCCGTTTCCTCCACGCCTGGTACGCCGGCAGCCATTTCCCGCACTCGGTCTTCCAAGGGTGCTCCAAATTCAAAAGCCTGCACTCCTCTGGCGGTTATCCAAATATCGAAGTCACTTGCATCGATAAACCTGGAAGCGGCCTGCAAGAATCCGGCTAAGAGACTGCCTTGGAATACCATCAGAAAGACTGCAAAAGATACGCCGAGCACCGTTGCCAGGAAACGGGCTCGGTCATGAAAGATGTTCTGCCAGGCTAATTTCATGCGCTACCTGTGTAAGCACTTGTGCCCACCGAGAACACCGACATTAAACGCACGGTTACCATGTCGGCTGCTCCGCTAACAGTGATCCCGCTTCCTCGGCCGATAATGGTTTGGAAAAGTAGAATCCCTGCCCATACTTGCAGTGCAGTTTCTTCAGCAATACAAGTTGTTCAATCGTTTCTACGCCCTCCGCAACCACGTCCAAGTGAAGATTCGAGGCCATGGGCAAGATTGTTCGCGCAATTTCCGTTTCTTCCCCGTTGCCGATGCTGCTGATGAAGGAACGGTCAATCTTCAAGGTGTCAAGCGGAAAACGGTGCAAGTAACTCAGCGAGGAATACCCGGTGCCGAAGTCGTCGATGGCCAAGCTGATGCCGAGCGACTTGATCTGTTGCAGCATCTCGATAGCTGCGGAGGGATCGCCCATGACGGTACTCTCGGTGAGTTCCAGCTTCAAGGCTTGCGGTGGCAGCTTGAGTTCGCGTAGTAAATTTCCAATATCCTCTACCAGGTTCGCTTGAAGAAACTGTTTAGGAGAGAGATTGACACTCATGGTTAGCTGGGAATAGGCGCTATAATCGGTCCTCCATTCGGTCATCTGCCGGCACGCCTCCCGCAAATTCCACCAACCCAAATCGCGAATAAGCCCGGTTTCTTCCGCAACTGCGATGAATTGCTCGGGTCCAAGGAGTCCCCGTGTTGGATGCTGCCAACGCAGCAGAGCCTCAAAGCCAACAATCTGGCCCGCAGCCAGGGAAACGATGGGTTGGTAAACGTTGTGAAATTCCTGGTGTTCGAGCGCGCGCCGCAGATCCATCTCCAATTGCAGACGAGCCACGACGCCGGCCCGCATATCTGCGTCGAATATTTCGTAACGCGCCTTGCCCATGGACTTTGCCCGGTACATCGCCGTGTCCGCATCACGAAGGATGTCTTCTGCTTGCTCGTAGCCGTGGCTGCTTAGAGCAATCCCGATGCTTAAAGACGTGAATACTTCCCTGCCACCCAACATAAAAGGCGACGTCACAGCCTTCATTAGCCGGTCCGCCGCCTGCTTGGCATCGTCTGGATGCTTGAGATCTTCGAGCAGAACAGTGAATTCGTCGCCTCCCATGCGCGCCACGATGAAACCTTCTCCCAGACGGGCGACTGTGTCAGTAGCTCGCAAGCACTTCTCTAATCGACTCGCCACTCCAACTAACAGTTGATCCCCGACCAGATGGCCCAGACTGTCGTTGATCATCTTGAAACCGTCAAGGTCCAAGAATAAAACCGCAAACAAATACTCTTTGCGCCGTTTCGAATGTTTGATAAGGCGCCCCACTCGGTCAGTAAATAGGAGGCGATTCGGTAAACCCGTCAGCGGATCGGAGACCTTACCTTCAGTAATATCAGTCTGCCATCCGGCCATGCGTGAGGTTTTTCCTGAGCCATTGTAAACGGCAAGCCCTCTGCACAACATCCAACGAAACGTGCCGTCTTTGTGCAGCACGCGGTGCTCACTCTCGAACTGGGGGACCGATCCCTTTTGATGGGCCGCAATCTCCTCGTTCACCCGCTCTCGATCTGCATCATGTATGCGGTTAAGCCATTCGTCCGGCTTGTCCCCGATCTCACTCTCCTGGTAACCCAGCATGTTCTTCCAGCGGGTAGAGAAATACACAACATTGGCCTCCAGATTCCAGTCCCAAAGGCCATCGTTGGCGCCACGTGCCGCCAAGGCATAGCGTTCTTCACTCTCTCTCAATCCTTCCTGCGCGCGTTTATGGGATAACTGGGTGCCGATGCGTGCCAGAGCGACCGCAAAGTCGATCGGCTTCGTGACATAGTCGTTGGCTCCCAGGTCCAGTGCCTTGACAACATCGTCGCTCTGATTCTTTGCCGTCACCATGATGATCGGCAATTCAATCGGAGAGTAGGTCTCCCGCAGTGTCTTTAGCGCCTCAAGCCCGCTAACTTCCGGCATTTCTATGTCCAACAGCACAAGATCGACTGCATCTTGTTTGACACGCTGCGGCAATTGTCGCGCGTTCTCGGCCAGCAGAATCTGGTAGCCCTTCCGTGCCAGCCGGCGGGCGAGCATGTCCCGATTCAATTCATTGTCATCGACGATGAGCAACCGACCTGCTTGCGAATTCATAGGGCTTTCTTCTCGAGGAGACAATTGTGAATCTTCTCACTCAGACGGCTAAATTCTACGGGTTTGGTGTCATAGTCATCGCAGCCGGCATTGATTGCCTTCACGCGATCAGTCACCAGCGCGTGAGCGGTCAGGGCGATGACTGGGATGTGACGGGTTTTCTTGTCCGCTTTCAACCGGCGTGTTACTTCACATCCGTCCATCACTGGAAGGCTTATGTCCATCAAAATTATGTCGGGCATTTCTGTAAATGCCAGCGACAGCCCCTCCTCACCATCGTTAGCGATAATGACGGAATGCCCTCTCCGCTGGAGCCTTCTGGACAACATGTCTCGGTTCATTTCGTTATCTTCGACTAGTAAAATTTTTGGCATGACTACCCCTCTCCGAGACCTCAGCTTCAATTTCCCTGTGTGTCTGGCCGCGCGATGGACGGGCCACGGGTACGGCGTTGGCTCCAGTGTTAGCCGCAGAACGAGTGATCCGGTGCTTTTCTATAAGGACTGCAAGACGTTCGCGATCAACCGGCTTGATGAGATAGTTCGAGGCGCCTAAATCGAGCCCCCTGGCCTCATTGTCAACGATGGTTACCATGATCACTGGGATCTTCGATAGTTCAGGGTCGGCTTTCAGCTTATTCAGAACAGACCACCCATCGCAGTTCTGCATAACGACATCCAGTGTGATGAGTACAGGGCGCACTTGTTTGGCAAATCGGAGACCTTCTTCTCCGCTGGCGACAGTGAGCACATTGAAGCCCAGTTTTCCCAGATAACGCGACATAAGTTCACGCACCGCAGCGTCATCGTCTATCACGAGAATCGTATCCTGGTCGGTTTTCATCTCGGAGACGGTATCGGAGGCGTTGCTATTTCCCTCTGCCTGTATAGGACCAACAGTCTCTGGTGTGACTTCGGCCGGAAGATATACCGTAAAGATGGAGCCTTCACCAGGCTGACTCTCGACCCCGATGCGCCCTTTCATCAATTGAACAAACCGGTGAGTGATAGCAAGTCCCAGGCCGGTGCCGCCGTACTTGCGCGCAATTGAGGTGTCTGCCTGGGCAAACTCCTGAAATAGATTTTTCTTTTGTTTATCGCTAATGCCAATCCCGGTATCAGTGACCCGGAGCCGGAGCCAATCCAGGCCCTCTTCCGTGCTTTGATCCACATCCACGGAGATAGTGCCGTGATCTGTGAATTTGCATGCGTTGCTAAGCAAGTTAAACAAAATCTGCCGGACTTTTGTAATGTCGGCTCGCATCATGCCTACTTCGTCCGCCAGATGCACCCGAAGAGTGTTGCTGTTCTTGTCTATCGCTGGTCGAAGGGCAGTAACGATCTCTTCGATCGTCCCCGCTACGTCGAACGTCTCCAGGTGCAGGCCCATCTTTCCGGCCTCGATCTTGGAAAGATCGAGCACGTCATTGATTAGCGCGAGTAAGTGCCTACCTGCTGATTTGATTTTCCGTAGGTCCTGGACAGTGTCTACTGTCGCTGTATCCTGCGCCTCTTCTTCCAACATCTCGCTGTATCCGATGATTGCGTTAAGTGGTGTCCGCAATTCATGGCTCATGTTTGCGAGAAATGTACTTTTAGCGCGGCTTGCTTCCTCGGCTACGTACTTTGCCTTGAGTAGCTCTTCCTGCGCCTGCTTGCGGTGGGCAATCTCCTCTTCCAACTCTCGCGTTCTGGTCTGTAGCTCATTATTGGCGCCTCGCAATGCCGTGTCCCGGTTTTGGATGTCCGACAACATGGTGTTGAAACCATCGATTAGGCTACCGATCTCGTCAGCGTAAGACTTGACCGCCCGAACCTCATAGTTCTTGTTGGCGGACACCATTCGCATCGTGTCCTCGAGGTGCACGATGGGTGCGGAAATCACTTTTTGAAGTTTCGAAGAGACCAGGAATGCGAAAAAACCCGAAATCAATACGAAAACAAGACAGATACCAGCGTAACGCTTGGCCCTCGTACTCCATTGACGCATATCCGATTGCAAGAATAGCGTTCCGAGACGCTCTCCGTTGAGGGTAACGTCGTGCCACACCTCAAGGTAGCGTCCTTCGAACCGGTAGCCTTCCCCCTGGGTACGAGAAAGAGGAAGAAGCGCCGGAAGGGTTTTGTCGTTGCGGAAATACTGGGCGAACATCTTCCCATCGGGGTTGTATAAGACCGCGCCAACGATATCTCCTTTGACCTTTAGTGCGGATAACGTCGCAGTTGCGGCGGGCTCATCTTTAAAGGCCATTGCGGCCGCGCTGTTATACCCGATAATCTCGGCTTGGGTTGTCAGATCCTGGGTGAGCAAATGGCGAAAAGAGATGAGATCGTAAATGAGGAAGCTAGCCGAGGAGAGGAGAAGGGCAAGGCTGCTCGTGAGCATCGTGATCAGGATGAGTTTCCGACGGATGGACAGATTCTGCAGACTCATTCCGTCTTCCTTCCATCCGCAGCCGGTTCCTGAACGATTCTTGCCAAGGCGAGCAGCCGGGAACTGATGTTTAGATCTGCTGCTTTCGCCGCTTCGACATTTACCTCAAAATGAACTTTGTTGTCCTCAAGAACTAAATTTATGATTCCTCCGCGCTTGGCAAAACCAGGTATCTCGCCGATTGTCAGAACCGGCATGCCCTTCACAAGGTGGATTGCTTCCGCCAGGTGAGCGAGCTCTGAGGAACTTACGAACACAATATGACATTCCTTAAGATCGGGGGCCGATCGCAACCGCTTGACCAGAAACGCCCGGCCATTGACTTTTTTGCCTTCGAGCACACGGTCGAGAATAGATCCGAAGGGATCTTCCCCAAAAATGCCGAGCACAATTGGGGAATCCGGCTGAGCGAACGCGCTCGACGGCCACTGCACCAAATTCGCGAAATTGTAGATAAAGCCGGCTTTGATCAAATATTCCGAAGACACCGAGGAATCTTGGGCATGGGCCTCAACTGCCAAGCTCGGGAATATCGCCAGTGCTATCGTGATCAAAAGTCGTAAACGTCTCATTGTCGCCTTACCTGCATGGAAGTAATCGTTACTCTTCGCGAGCAAATAACAGACAGCTCACTCAAATCTCCAGGTAACACTTCCGTAGAAGGTGCGCTTTACTTGGGTGGGAGAGGTGTTGATGAAGTCTGGCACAAATTCCAAGTGCCGCTTGTTCAGCAGGTTTTGGCTGCCAACAGCGAGTTCCACTCCTGGCGTTGGCCTCCAGCCGAAATGAGTGTCCACAGAGTAGTAGCTGGGTATGTTGAGGCCGGGGAGCCGATCTGTGTATCGAACATCCAAATCGTATTCCAAATGTTTGGGAAGATCGATTGAAGACCTCACGTAGAACTGATGACGCGGGCTTACAAGACCTGGATTGTCCGCAGTTGGGTCGAGACTACCGATATCTTTCCGGATATCCATTTGCAGATAGCTGTAGGAACTTAACAGTCGCCACTTAGGAAGAACTCTCCAATCTGCAAAAAACTCAGTGCCGTAAGTGCCTCCGCTCATCTTGTTCTCTGCAACGAAAGGAGCGACGACATGGATCGGACTCGGGCTCATTTCGAGGAAAGGTGTACCTGGCTCGGCTGTTCGGAGATGGGTGTAATGGTTATAAAAGACTGTAATATCAGTCGAAAAATTACTCGTCACCTGCACGCGATAACCAGCTTCATACGCGAGGAGATCTTCCGATTTGAACTGACGACTCCCGAAAACCGATATTACAATCGGAAACGGAGTTGGGTTCTGAGGAATTCCTGGGGGGATAACCGCCGAATTTAGCCGCAGGCCCTCTTCGGTTAAAGCAGGGGTCCTGGCCGCACGGGAGACCGCAGTCCAGACCGATTGGTTGCGCGTGATGGTCCAGAGTAATCTAGTATTCGGCTGAACCTCGAACCCAGTGAACCCGTTATGCTCGAACTTGGAGCCGACCGTGATGCGCAAGCGCTTCTCAAAAAGACTTATCTCGTCTTGCGCGAACGCGCTAAATTGATTCAGTGTGAGTTTATTTGGCTGCAGCGAAACTACAGAGCTGGAGTCATTCCCGTCGTGGCTCGAACGGTAACCGAGCCCCCAAACCACTTCTTGCGATTCACTTGCATGGAAGGTGTGCTGGAAATCGATGTCGAATATGTCTTGATGGTCTGTAAAAAGGGAATTCTCGGTGATGTTCGTGCGGTCATAGTACATCTGCAGGGACGTTGAGGAGTTCGCGAAGGCGTGATTCCAGCGGCCCAGAAGGTTCCCTCCGCTAATGCTCCCTTTGTTGGGAAAGGTGCTCGAATAGGGAGCGTCTAACAAGGGGATAGTCAGGGTCTCACCGTAGCCGCTACGATGCATGTCTCCCTGTACGGTGAGCGAATCGGCTCCTGCGGGCGTCCAGTCAGTTCGAAAACCGCCGCGCACTGCATCCCACTTGTCGTCCGCCCGTCTCCCTGTGGAAGGGTCCGTTGATGGCCCGACATTGAAGTACTTAGCATAGGCTCTGTAGTAGGTGCCCTTGTTTAGCATCCCACCGTAACGAACGCCGCCGGAGCCGCGCATTTCTGTTCCCCCGCCAGCCGAGACGAGGGCAGACTGAGTGGCTTTTGCCGACTTGGTGATAATGTTAATGACGCCATTGACGGCGTTGGCTCCCCACAAAGTCGCTCCCGGACCGCGGATGACTTCAATCCGGTCTACGTCCTCGAGCATCACGTCCTGAATGTTCCAGTACACTCCAGAGAACAGAGGTGTGTAGACACTCCGGCCGTCGATCAGAACCAGTAGCTTGTTGGCGAAGCGGCCATTGAATCCACGTGAGCTGATAGCCCACTTGTTTTCATCAATGCGAGCTACCTGCACGCCAGGAACCATGCGCAACGCTTCCGGAATGCTATTGGCGCCCGAGCGGCGGATGTCCTCTTGCGTGATCACAAAGATAGCCGCCGCGGCATCCGCCAACTTCTGGCTTCTCTTTGAGACCGAAGTGACCTGCACATTCATCAGGTCTTCCACGCTCATTGCGGTGACATCGGTCAGATTCTGCGCCCATGCGCCGGCAACAGCGAACAGTACCAGCGCTACAAGCAACAGGGCTCGCGGAGTAAGGACCGCTGAGCCCGCTTTTGGATGGTCAATGGCCAGCATATCTATCTTCCTTCTCGAAGGGGGCAAAGACGCTCTGGTGTTCTCGACTCCGCCAGAACCCTTCTCGTTTTGTTCAATCCGTTTCCACCAACTGTTGCATCTTGCTCACCTAATCAAGCGATGGCTCACAGAGGCTTGACCCCTGTTACTGTGAACACGTTGGAGTAAGTAAGCGTGTCGGGCCGGCGCAGATATGCAAGGAATCTCTGCGCGTGCTCCCTTGCCGCTCGCTCGTCCCCGAGGATTCGAGCGATCCAGGGCACTGCAATCTCCAGCTTCAATTCCCACTGCTTCAGAATTCTGGGGTCGATCTCTCCCGCGATCAAGTGGTAACACTCAACTTGAACCTCAATGTTTTTGAGGCCCGCCTTATGTGCTAGCAAAAAAAGCTTACGACCAACATAAGGATCGAAACCCGTGCCCGCTAAACCCGCTACCACTTTCTCAACTGCGCCTTGTACGACCGGGTCTTCTGGATAGTTCCACAGCAGCTGTCCATCGAGGTCCTGAATGAAGATGGATCCGCCGGGCCGGCAAACTCGGACCATTTCGGCGGCGGCCTGTTCTTTGTCGTGGAGGTATTCGAACAACATGCGGGAGTAAACCAGATCAAAGCTGTCCGATGGGAATTGCATGGCGTGTGCATCCCCGCGAACGAGATTCACGTGTGAATTCGCAGGATTGTTCCGAGTCGCTTCCTCTACACGCTCTGCGCTGATGTCTATTCCGGTTCCTTTTATCGAGGAATCCAGCGCGCAGACTTCCCGCAATATCACCCCGGGCCCAGAACCCACAGAGAGAACTTCCGCACCCGGTGGTACACGATGGGCTAAGTATTTGCGAACCCAAGCTGCCGGATCAACCTTAACTTCGAGCCGCATGGCCTCGCGCGGGTCTTCCATGATGTAGACGGTTGGAGAGACTGTATTCATAGCGACTCCGACGCTGCAGCTGCACGACTGAGTTGTTTTTCCTGCTTTTCCGCGCGGGCTAAGATCTTCGAATAGAAACCGTCGACATGCTGATAGAAGCCGTGATGTCCGGCTTTAAGCCAGATTCCCTGACAGTAGTGACGGAGGAATGCCGCACCAAATCCGACCAGGACTTCGCTGGCCATCCCGTCGGCGATCAGCGGAATGTCATCGAGCTCGAAGTCGTGATACGCAGACGCCGCCTCGCTCAGAAGAGGAGCTATGGTGTCCGCAACCTCCGACGCAGGAAGCGTTGGATGAAGCAGCAAATCACAGCGGTTCTCGAGATAACTAAAATTAACCCCCAAGGGACCGCGGTAGGCGATCGCTGCTCCTACCGGTTCCTTCCTCGATCCCTTGTATGCCAGCCACACAGAGCGAGTGCGTCGGAGACCGACCGAGCGGTACATTTCATCAACAGAACGAAGCTCAACGTCTCCCAGCAAATCTTCCCCTGTGATGTACACACTGCCTCGTGTCGCGGACGCGATGGCGCAGAGAGCCTGTTTTTGAGAGGGATCGTAAGGCACCGCGTGAATCTTGCCGCTCAAGGGCAGCGACAAGGATCTCGGTAATGCGAAATAGCTGTGTCGCTGGACCGAGCAGAGAGATTCCCCAATTGTCTGCACCATGGAGCCGAACACCCGCGCTGGAAAGCGATTCTCTGGGCGAAACCAGTTTTGGGCATGGTCAACGCCGCTTAGAATTTTCCCTGCCGCTGCCGCCAGCATCACCGCCCGGGATGCAAAAGGATTGTTATCACTAACCAGATGTTGCGGCATCCAGCCGTGGGGCGCCGTTCGCCAGACAGCCAGCGAGGCCAAGCCTCGCTCTTCGTCACCAGCGGTAAGGACGTAGAGCAGAGAGTCCCCGGCGCTCAGCATCCTTCGCCAGTTCTCCCGGACGAGTCCCAGGTGTGGACGGAGACGGGCGCCCTTCTCAGGATAGAGAAAACCTGTTCGTTCATAGAGCGCAAAGACCTGGTCGACGGACAGGGCATTGACCTCGACGCCATAACAAAATGGCGAGGCTCGGGCGCCCCTGAGTCCAATAGCCCAAGTGTCATTTCATGTTGGCAAAGAGATCCTTGCCAGACAAGTTACGAACGTAAGTTCTGAATTGACCAAATGGAGAACGAACCAGATTGGGAAGACACACCAGCGGCAACGGCGGACTAGGGCGATGCAGAGGACATCCTGCAGGATGGCTTCCCGATTGCGAAAATAATGTATGGCTACGGCGCAGGGGCCGGTACTGGCGGGTTGGCGATACCGGTGCACGCGACGAAGGTGGGGGAGGCGGTTGAGGAGTGAGGGCTATCCCTGTGGGCGTTATAGAAATCAGCGATCAGCAGACCCGTTTTGTTCAAATTACCGACCGCAAGAAGCTGACTGGAGCAATTCTAGCGGGCATCGGTCTTGGTATGTGGTTGGGTTGGCGTGGACGGCTCTGAAGCGGCGTCGTAGCAATCAGAGCCACTAATCAGAACTAAGGTGGTTGACGAACACTATTTTCTGAGAGACATCCTCGGTTGATGGATGCGCTACTGCACCTGTCAACTGTGTTCAAGTCAGCATCCACCGAGATCAATTCCGCGCTAGAGGCAACAACGAAAACACTCCCTATATATTCAGCCTCTGACAGGCAGCACGTTCCGGTCGGTCGTTCTTGGAGCGATGTTCACGATGCATGCCATTTCGCCAATTGAAGTATTCGGTTGCGCGAGTTTTCCGCAAGAGCTTGTGCTGCAAGAACCTCCCCCTTTCGCATTGCCTCCAGCTACCACACTTGTGGTAGACTTATACCACATGCTCGATTTGCGTTCTGACGCCCGCCGACGACTGCTCGCCTATTACTTCACGAATCCTGCGGCCCGTCATCATCTGCGCGATTTAGC
>WNGO01000656.1_pt1 | contig 24807 bp, 27 predicted proteins | sample 5400511 | NCBI WGS metagenome assembly WNGO01 (sample SAMN13153380, study PRJNA577476) | soil metagenome | isolation source: 20 cm soil or saprolite under Garry oak tree replicate 2 | place: USA:California | collected 2016-06-15 | reverse complement strand
TCGGTCTGCCGATGACGGTCAAGGAACAGTTCAACATCGCCGGTCTGCCGACCACCTGGGGCGACCCGAAATTCAAGGATTGGAAGGCCGAAGTTGACGCGCTCGCGGTGCAGCGGCTGAAGGCCGCCGGGGCGATCATCCTCGGCAAGACCAATGTGCCAATCAATCTGCGGGATTGGCAAAGCTATAACGAGGTCTACGGCACGACCAACAACCCTTGGGACCTGTCGCGTTCGCCGGGCGGCTCGTCGGGCGGTGGTGCCGCCGCACTCGCCGCCGGCTTCGTGCCACTGGAATTCGGCTCGGATATCGGCGGATCGCTGCGTGCGCCGGCGCATTTCTGCGGCGTCTTCTCGCATAAACCGAGCCTCGATCTGGTGCCGCAACGCGGCGCCGGTCCGCCGAAAACCCCGGCGAACCCGGTGCGCGGCGATCTGGCGGTGATCGGGCCGATGGCGCGCAGCGCCGCCGACCTCGCGCTCGCGCTGGACGTCGTCGCCGGGCCGGACGAGTTGTCCGAGGGGATCGGCTACCAGCTCGCCCTGCCATCGCCGCGGCACGAGGGGCTGGCTGGTTTCCGGGTGCTGGTCATCGACAAGCACCCGCTCTGCCCGACCGAGGCCAGCATTACTGCGGCGCTCGATCGACTGGCCGAGCGGCTCGGCAAATCCGGCTGCACAATCCTGCGCGAGAGTGCAAAAATGCCGGATCTCGCGCTGACCGCTCGCATCTATCGCGAGCTGCTGTCGGCGTTTTTCAGCGCCGACATCCCGCCCGAGGCGCGCGAGCGCATCGAGGCCGCCGCCAAGACCCTGTCTACCGACGATCAGAGCCTCGTGGCGGAACAGCTCCGCGGCTCGACAATCAGCCATCCCGACTGGATCCGGAAGAGCCGCGTCCGCGGGGGGTTGCGGGCGCGCTGGCTGGCATTGTTCCAGGACGTCGACGTCATGCTCTGCCCGCCGATGCCGACGGTTGCTTTCCCGCACGACCATTCGCCACAATTCGCCCGCAAGCTCGACATCGACGGCGCCAAGGTGCCGTACAACGATCAGAGCGTGTGGGCTGGGCCCGCAATCCTGACTGGTCTGCCGGCGACGACAATACCGATCGGCCGCACCGATGCGGGGCTGCCGATCGGGGTGCAGATCATCGGCAACTACCTGGAAGACCGAACGACGATCGCGTTCGCCGGGCTGATCGAGCGCGAATTCGGCGGCTTCACCTCGCCGCCCAGCTTCACCTAGCGGCCGAGCACCGCCATCAATTCGCGCCATTCGCGCGGGCTAAGGCCGCTGTCCTTTTGCTCGACCGTTTCGCCAGCGAGCATCCGCTGGATCACCTTGAGCCCGGTCGCCGAGATCGAGGCGGCGTTCATGCGGTATTCGAGAAAGGCGGCGTGCGCCAGCGGCACCCATCGCTGCATCGTGCCGAGCATCGCCTCGGCAAAGGCGCGGATCTCGTATTGCGCATGCGGGTCGGCACGAAGGCCGAGAAAGTGCATCAGATTGTAGAGATCGATCTTCCAGTACCACTGCGTATAAAAATTCAGCGACAGATTGATCCGAGCCAATTCGCGCGCGAGCCCCGGCCAATTCGGGTCGACCGGCGCGCCGGTCTCGTCCTCGTTGAGCATCGCGGCATAGCCGGCATAGGCGCGCTCGGCATCCTCGCGTAACAAATCGAGGACGCGCTTCGCCGCCTCGCCTTCGAGCACGTCGCCGCGGCCCTGGCGGTTCGTTACCGCCTGCGCGGCGAGATGCTCGGGCGCCGGGATGTAGAACTCGTTGTCGAGGATCGAATAGCGCGCCGAGTACTCGTTGACGTTGGCGGTGCGATGCCGGATCCACTGGCGCGCGACAAAGATCGGCAGCTTCACGTGGTACTTGATCTCGCACATCTCGAACGGCGTCGTATGCCGGTGCCGCATCAGGTAATTGATGAGGCCGCGGTCCTCGCTAACCCGCCGCGTGCCGCGCCCGTAGGAGACGCGCGCCGCCTGCACGATCGCGCCGTCATCGCCCATATAGTCGATGACCCGGACAAAGCCGTGATCGAGCACCGGGATCGGCTCGTAGAGGATCTCTTCGAGCGCCGGGACGGTGGCCCGGCGAGTCGGCCGCGTCTCGCCGCGCGCCGCGGCGACCTCCTGCTGTTGCTCCGGCGTCAGGGGCATCAGCGCCCTCCTCCAAACGGGAGGAGAGATTAGCGCAAGCCGGCGGCGATGCGCGCCGCCAGATCGGAAACCGCCCGGCTCATCGTGCCGACGACGACGGTGGCGTCCCTTCCGGCGCCCGGCACGACGATCGTCGATTCGCGCGGCGGGCCGAGCGGGCGGCCATTCGGGCCCAAGGCTTCCCAGCGGGCGGCGAGCGTCACGGCGCCGGTTTCGTCGGCATCGAAGCGCGAGATCTCGACCGCAATCGTGACCCCGGGCGGCGGCTTTGCCGCGCTTTCGACAAGGCTGATGCCGGCTGGCAGCCGCGCCGCAAGATCATCGGCCAATACCCGCCGCACCATATCGTCGAGCGGCCCGGCCCAGCGCTCCTCCTCGGAATAGACGATCTCGTTGCCGCCGCGGCGCCGCGCGAGCGCCGGGCGATCGAGCGCGCCCGGCAGGCTGACCCGGCCCAAGGCCACCGTGCTGCCGGCCGCGGCCCTAAATCGCGGCGGCGCCGGGTCGGCGGTCAGCACATAGAATTTGCTCGGCAGGGAGGTGCCGCAGCCGGCGAGCAGCAGCGCAGCGGCGAGAACGGAAAGCCTCACTTTCCAGAATCCGATCTGCCGCGCAACAGCGCCTCGGGGTGCCGCTCCAGCATGTCGGCCAGGACGCGCACGGAGCGCGCCGCCTGTTTCAATTCGTCCATCGTGCGCGCGAGGTCGGTCGAGGAGCGTGGGTCGTTGCCAAGGATGGCCAAGGTCGCGCCAAGCTGGTCGGCGGCGGAATTGAGCTTCGCGAGGAGCGGGCCGGCCTGCACCCGCATATCCCGGGCGAACTGCCCGGCATCGGCGAGCGTGCGGTCGAGCTGCTTCACCGAACGCTTCAATTCGGGCGAGCCGACGACCGTATCGGCGTGCTGGACCATCTCGCGCATCCCGCCGATCAGCTCCCCGAGCGGCAATGCCGCGAGCTGGTCGAGGAACGCGCTCGCCGAGCGGGCGATCTCGCCGAGGCCGCTGCCGGGCGCCGTCGGAAACTCCGGATAGGGTTGCGTCTGGCCGAGCTGCGCCGGGGTCGGGTTCTCGATGAATTCGAGATCGACGATGCGCGACCCGATCAACAGATTGTCGGGCGCCAACCGCGCGCGCAGCCCTTTCGCGATCAGCCGCTTGAACAGCCGGTTTGTCGCCTCGGTCGCGGCCTTCGGGTCATCGCGCGGGATCGGCGCCTCGCCCGGGATCGCGATGCGGTGCGGCGAAATCTCGATCGTCGCCGGTACGCGGATGTCTTCGCTCGCCCGATCGTATTCGAGCCGCAACGCCGAAACCCGGCCGATCGGGATGCCGCGCAATTCGACCGGCGTGCCGATCGCCATCCCATGCAACGGCCCGGGAAACGACACCTGATAGGAAACGCGCACCGGGTCCGCCGAATCGGCGGCCGATTTGCGGTCGCGGTACAGCGTGAATTTCGAGCCGGGCGGGCTTTCCGCCTCGGTGAGGGCGTCGGGCGGCGTCTCGAAGACGATTGCGCCGCTGAGTAACGTCTGCAGAGTTTCGGTCTCGACCTGCAGGCCCTGCGTCCCGATCGTGGCCTCCACGCCGGCGGCGATCCAAAACTGGCTGCCGGGTCGGATCAGCGTGCTGTGAGGCTGGTAGATAAAGACGTTGACCGACACCGTGCCGTCCTTATCGGACAGCGTGTGATCCATGACTTCGCCGACCTGCACCCCATGAAAATAGACCGGCGCGGCATCGCTGATCGCCGGCATCCGTTCCGTCGTCAACGCGAAGATCTTGCCGTTGACGAGCCCTTGCGCCGGCGGCGGATTGTCAAGGCCGCGGAAATCGCGGGCGCCGCTCGGCTGCTCGCCGGGCAGCATCCCGATATAGGCCCCCGACACGAGCGTGCTCAGCCCCGAGATGCCGCTGAAGCCGAGCCGCGGCCGGACGACCCAGAATTTCGTGTCGGAGCGCAATAGCGGCTCGGCTTCACGGCGCATCTCGGCGGTCACCACGACGCTTGATTTGTCATCGCTGAGGCCCAGGCTGGCAACCCGCCCGAGCTCGACATTCTTGTAACGGATAGTCGTGCGCGCCGCCTCGTTCCGGCCGAGCTCGATGCCCTCGGCATTGGCGAAGCTGATCGTAATGACGGGGCCGCGGTCGGAGATCGTGCGCAGGCCGAGCCAGGCGGCAATCACCAACGCGATGACCGGGACGGCCCAGATCCAGGGCAGCCCCGCCCAGGGTCGCAATCGCGGCGGCGGCAACCCACCCGGCCGCGGCGGTCCGCCGGGATCACTCACCGGAGCTCTCCCTCCGCCGCATCCCACATGAGCCGCGGATCGAAAGCGGCGGTCGCCAGCATCGTCAATGCCACGACCGCGGCAAAGCTGACGACCCCGGCCTCCGGATCGACGGTGGTCAAGAACCCGAATTGTAGCGAGGCGGCTAGGATCGACACCATAAACACGTCGATGTTGGACCAGCGCCCGACAAAATCGATGAATCGATAAAGCTTCGTTCGCTCGCGCAGCCACCGACCCGAACGCCGGCGGATCATATGCAGGAACCAGGCGAGCGAGATGAGCTTCGCCATGGGCACGACGACCGACGCGAAGAAGACCAGCAGGGCCAGCGGCCACAGGCCGAGATGCAGCAGCTCTTCGACGCCCGCCAGGATCGTGTAGGTGCTGACCTGGCCAAACCGCTCGACCGTCATGACCGGCAGCAAATTGGCGGGTAGATAGAGGATTGCCGCGGCGCTCGTCAGGGCGACGGTCGCGCTCAGACTGCCGCGTTGGCGCGGTGCGAGATGGGTCGCGCAGCGCGGGCAGCGTCGCTCCGCGCGGGGCGCCTCGGTAGCCGGCGCCGCGAGGACGAGTTGGCAGATCTCGCAGGCGACCCAGGGCTCGCCGGGCCTCGGCGCAACGGGCCGCGGATCGGCGATCAAATCCCACACCCGCCTGCGGCCAAGCGTCAGCACGAGGAGGGCCTGCACGAGGACCAGGGCGCCGAGCGCGTAGCCGCCGGTCGCGACATTCGTCTCGACGGCTTCCGCAAGGCGCGTATACGCGACATAGGTGCCGAGCAGATAAACATCGAGCATGCTCCAGGGATAGAGCAACAGCGCCGTCTTCCACAGCGGCGCGAAGCGCGCGTGCAATGCCGGATCGCCCCACCGCAGCCCCGCGAGAACGATCACCACGAGGCACATCCACACAAGCGGGACGACAAAGGACAGCCCGGCCACCAGCATGCCGAGCCCGGCAAACGGTCCCCCATATTCGGACAGCCGCAGCGGGCCGCTGATCAGCAGATCCTGCCCGGCGCGCCCCTCCAGACTGACCAGGAAGATCGGATAGGCATTGGCCAACAGGAACAGGATCAGCGCGGTCGTAGCCAGCGCCAAGGCGACCTCGATTGGGAGCGGCGGATAACGCGACAGATTGCTGCCGCAGCGAACGCAAGCGAGGCCCTTTCCGGCCAGCACCGAGCCCGGGGCGCGGTGCAACTGACCGCAGTCGCGGCAAGCCAGTAACGTGTCGCTCATCCCTGCGGGTCCCCACCCCTCCCGGGGATGCACCAGGCGCTATCCTCAGACCGCAATATCAGAGGCAAATCGGCGGCGCAAACACAAGCCGCCCCTGTTAGCGTCGGGCGTTAGCTTGGGCGCGATTGCGTTCGGCCCTCTGGCACCCTATATCTTGGCTGTCGGGCAACCGACTATGGCGATAAACGGCTTGTGGAATAAGCGTTGCGGACCCGGGGGCGGTACCCGGCGCCTCCACCAATTCGCCGGCTCCGGAATACGATTTGGAGCCGGCCTCTGCGGGGGCGAAATAGGCTCGACGCGCGTGGTAAAGACAAGAACCGTCGCCCGGTATGATACCGCCGTTATCGGGTCAAAACTTAGCTGCGAACGATAACTTCGCACATGAGGCACTTGCGGCCTAACCCTTCACAGGGTGAAGCTAACAGGTAACTCGCGGTCCGAGGGGCACCGGGCAACAGAAGCCCCTCACTTTATCCTCCTACGCGGGTCGCTGAGTGCGGGTGAGGGGCGGTGGCGCAGGATCTGTTTCAGTACGACAAGATGGTCGAGCGGGCGCTTCGCGGGGTTGTGCGCGATGCGCTGGCGCGGGTCGCGCAGGAAGGACCGCGCGGCGCGCATCATTTCTATATCGGCTTTGCGACGGGGATGCCCGGAGTCGTCATCCCGGACAGTTTGCGCGAGCGCTTTCCGGAAGAGATGACGATCGTCTTGCAGCACCAGTTCTGGGATCTCGAGATCGGCGAAGAGTCGTTCTCGGTGTCGCTGAGTTTCCAGAAGCAGTTGGAGCGGCTGACGATCCCCTTTGCGGCGATCCGCAGCTTTGCCGATCCGTCGGTCAATTTCGCCTTGGAATTCGCGGAGCCGCCGGCCGCCGAGCCGAAAGCGGTCGGCAGCCTGCCCGCCCCGAAGCCTGCTGCGGAGCCATCACCCGACCAGGACCGCCCGGCCGCCGAGATCGTCACCCTCGACAGCTTCCGCAAGCGCTGAGCAGGAAGCACCCTCTCGCCTGCAGCGCGGAGAGCGCCAAAAAAAAGTCCGCCCGGCTTGACCTCGGGGCGGAAAGGAAGATGCTGCCGCCGCCATTCGTTTGGAGCAGCACATGAGTGATGTCGCGTTTCACGAGCTGTTTCCGCTGGGCGCGGACGACACGCCCTACCGCAAGCTTACCGGCGATTTCGTCTCGCCCGCCAGCTTCGAGGGCGAGCGCGTCGTCAAGATCGCGCCGGATGCGCTGACCCTGCTCGCCCGCCAGGCTTTCGTCGATTGCCAGCATCTGCTGCGCCCCGCCCATCTGGCGCAATTGCTCGCGATCCTCAACGACCCCGGCGCCTCAGCGAACGACAAATTCGTCGCGCTCGACCTGCTGAAGAACGCCAATATCGCAGCCGGCAAGGTGCTGCCGATGTGCCAGGACACCGGCACCGCGATCGTCATGGCCAAGAAGGGGCAGCAGGTGTGGACCGGCGCTGATGATGCCGCGGCAATCTCCGAGGGCATCCGCCGCACCTACACCGAGACAAATCTGCGCTACAGCCAAGTGGCGCCCCTGTCGATGTATGAGGAGGTCAACACCGGCGACAATCTGCCGGCGCAGATCGACATCTATGCCGAGCCCGGCGAGGAATACGATTTCCTGTTCATCGCCAAGGGCGGCGGCTCGGCCAACAAGAGCTTTCTGTATCAGCAGTCGAAAGCGGTTCTGAACCCGAAATCGCTGCTCAAATTCATTGACGAGAAGATCCGCACCCTCGGCACTGCCGCCTGTCCGCCCTATCATCTGGCGATCGTCATCGGCGGCACCTCGGCCGAGATGAATCTGAAAACCGTAAAGCTTGCCAGCTGCCGCTATCTCGACGCACTCCCGGCCGCGGGCAACAAATACGGGCAGGCCTATCGCGACCGCGATTTCGAGGCCGAGGTCCTGGAATTGACCCGCGGTCTCGGCATCGGCGCGCAGTTCGGCGGGAAATATTTCTGCCATGACGTCCGCGTGATCCGCCTTCCGCGGCACGGCGCCAGCTTGCCGATCGGCATCGGCGTATCCTGTTCCGCCGACCGCCAGATCCTCGGCAAGATCAACGCCGAGGGCGTCTTTCTCGAAGAGCTCGAGACCAACCCCGCGCGGTTTCTGCCGGAGGTCACCGACAAAGCGCTCGGCGACGAGGTCGTGCGGATCGATCTGGCGCGGCCGATGGCGGAGATCCGCCAGACCCTGTCGCGATACCCGATCAAGACCCGGCTCAGCCTGTCCGGGACACTGATCGTCGCGCGCGACATCGCGCATGCCAAGTTGCAGGAGCGGCTCGACCGCGGCGAGGGGCTGCCGCAATATATGAAGGACCACCCCATCTATTACGCGGGGCCGGCCAAGACGCCGGAGGGCTATGCCTCGGGCTCGTTTGGCCCGACGACCGCCGGGCGCATGGACAGCTATGTCGGGCCGTTCATGGCGGCGGGCGGCAGCTTTGTCACGCTCGCCAAGGGGAATCGCGGGCCGGAGGTGCGCGACGCCTGCAAGAAATACGGCGGGTTCTATCTCGGCTCGGTCGGCGGCCCGGCGGCGCGGCTCGCGCAGGACTGCATCAAAAAGGTCGAGTTGATCGAATATCCCGAACTCGGGATGGAGGCGATCTGGCGCATCGAGGTCGTCGACTTTCCCGCCTTTATTGTCGTCGACGACAAGGGAAATGATTTTTTCGCGGCGTTGTGACGCCTCATCCGCGGCACCGCCGTCCCCGCCTGGCTGTCTCCCATGCCGCTACGCCGTCAGGACGGGCTGATTGGCGCGGGAAAGCCTCCCCGAGGCATTATTGCGGGGCGAAAAGGCGGCGTGGGACGCCTTTGTGCGGCGCTATGGCGGGCTCGTCGTTGCCGCGGTGCGCGGCGTCGCGATGGCCCAGGCCGAGGTGGAGGATCTGACGCAGGAAGCGTTCCTCCGGTTATGCAAGGACGATTTCCGGTTGCTGCGCAGCTACGACCCGGCGCGTGCTTCCGTATCGACCTGGCTCACGATTGTGGCCCGCAGCACAGCTCGCGACGGGCTACGCCGGCGACGGGCCGAGGCGGTACCGATCGAGGCCGTGCCGGAAGCGCAATTGGCGATCGATCCGGTCGAGCCGGTGCAACGGCTCAAACTGCCCGAGGCGCTGCTGTCGCCCCGCCAGCGCGAGATTCTGGCCATGCTGTACGACCGCGACATGGATGTCGCCGAGATCGCGCGGGCGCTCGGAATTGATCCGCAAACCGTGCGCAGCGGCCATCACAAGGCCATGGTCAAGCTGCGGGCGCACTTCAGGAGCAACGAATGAGGCTTTGCGAAACCCTGAGTTGCGGGGATATTTTGGCAACCAGCGTCGTAGAACGGTCATGGCCGGAGTAGACGATCAGCGCGGCGCCAGAGAGCCGGGCTTCGGGACCGCCGAGCGCGAGCTGTGGCGGCGCAGCTCGGCGACCGAGATTCCCGAGAACGAACCCGAGCGCTTTCTTGACCTGGCCGGCTTTGTCGATGGCCGGCTCGATCCCGACGAGCACGAGCGGGTGGCCGAGCATGTGGCGCAGGATCCCGAAGCCGCGGCCGATGTCGCAGCCGTCCGTGTTCTCGCACAACGCAGCCTGACAAGCGAGGTCGCGCCGGCACATCTCATCGCTCGCGCCTGCGCCCTCGTTGACGAGAAACCCGCTGGAACAGCAGGGATTATCCCATTCCCGCGGCGGTACCGGCCACGACCCACATTTCCCGGGGTCGCGCGTTGGGCAGGGCTGGCGGCGGCACTGGTCGTCGCAAGCTGGCTCGGCTTTGATCTCGGCAGCATGACCTCCTCCGCCTTCGGGCCGGGGATGCAGTCGCCCGAGGACAGCCTCGTGCGCGACATGCTGGAGCCGTCGAGCGGCTTTGTCCGCGACCTGACGGAGGGCATGCGGACGTGAGCGTGGTCACGGCCGGCCGCACCGATGCTGGCCCGCGGCGCTCCCGGCTCTGGGTCGCATTGCTCGCGGTCTCGCTGGTGTTGAATTTGTGTTTCGTCGCTGGCGCGGTATGGAGCCGGTTGCATCCGCCGGCGGCGCGGCAGGATCTCGCCGAGCGCTATCGCCAGATGGCGGCGCAGCTCGATCTGGATGCGCAGCAGCGCGCCGCTTTCGACCGCTATGTCGGCGGTATCCGCAACCGCACCGAGCAGATGCGGCAAGACACCGATCCGCTGATGAGCGCGGCCTGGGAAGAGCTGGCCAAGCCGCAGCCGGATATGAGCCGGGTCGAGCGCCTCTTCGACGAGGCGGCCGAGAAACGGCGCGCGATTCAGCATGACACGACGTCACAGACGGTCGAGCTGCTCGCGGCGCTCTCCCCGGCGCAGCGCGCGAAATTTGTCGCGACAATGCGGGAATGGCGGGCCGCCTGGCGGCAACGCGCCGGCAGCCGCTGATCCGAGGCGTTCCGGCTTTATTTCGTCCCGAACAGCCGGTCGCCGGCGTCGCCCAGCCCCGGCAGGATATAGCCGTGGTCGTTGAGGCAGCGGTCGAGCGCCGCCGTGACGATTGCGACCTCCGGAAAAATTCGATGGACTTGGGCGACGCCCTCGGGCGCTGCGACGAGGCAGACGAATTTGATCGATCGCGCTTTCAGCTCGACCAGCCGCGAGATCGCGGCGACCGCCGAATTGCCGGTCGCGAGCATCGGGTCGACGAGGATCACATCGCGCCCCGGCAGGTCCTCCGGCAGCTTCAAATAGTACTCGACCGCCTGCAAGGTACGCGGCTCACGGTAAATGCCGATATGGCCGACCCGCGCCGACGGCAACAGGTCGAGCATGCCGTCGAGAATGCCGTTGCCGGCCCGCAGAATCGAGACGAGGCAGACCTTCTTGCCAGCAAGCACCGGCATCCGCGCCGTTTCGAGCGGCGTTTCGATCTCGGTCTCTTCGAGTGCCAGGTTGCGGGTTGCCTCATAGGCGAGGAGCAGGCTGACCTCGCGCAGCAGCGCGCGGAATTTCGAGGTGCTGGTCTCGCGTTTGCGCATCAGCGATAGCTTGTGCTGCACCAGCGGGTGATCGACGATCGTCAGCGCCGGCGGGCGCGGCGTCTCGGGCGCTTGCGGCATCGGTTTCTTTCTCAAAACAGGGTTCCGTCGCTGGCGATCAGCAGTGGCGCCGAGCCGTCCGGCCGGCGCTCGGCGGCGATCTCGCGGCCAGCGGCCCAGCTGCCGCCCTCCAGCACCTTGGCGAGCGGAAATTCGGCGGCGCTCTTGCCAAGTCGCTCACGCACTCGGACGGCAAGCCTGTCGAGCAGCGCCAAGGTGAGCGCGCGCCATTCGACAACTGCCTCGCTGAACGGGTCGAGCCGCTGCTGCAGCAGCGACGTATCGCGCGGCTCGATGATTCCGCAATCGATGAACAGACCGCCATTGCGGTATTCGGCGAGCCCAGTCAGCCCGCCGATGTCGGTCACGTTGAACCCCGCCTCGGCGAGCGGCTCGATCAGCGAATAGACCAGCCACTGGCTGAGCTTGTGAAACGGTACGAGCCCGTCGCCGGGAGCCGCGCTGTGGCGCCCGCAATCACCAAGCGGCACGCCATTGAGCGACAGCCGTCCCGGCCAGATCGGGCCAAGTGCGCGCAGCACGAGCCGCAATATGTCCGGCGCCGGCAACTCGCCGCGCCACGGCAGCCAGTGATCGTAGAGACGGCCGAGCCGTCCCGGCTCGCCAAACACTTCAGGCGCCCCGGCAGCGACTTCGCCCAAGCGGCGCAACAGCGCGGCGCGGCCGTCGAGCCCCAAGAGCGGGTTGTCGGGCCCGTGCTGGAAAGCCTCGCCGAGCCGATCGGGCGTCATTGCCGCGAGCGCCGCTGCGTCGGCCCGCCACGGATTGCCCGGATCGGCCGAGAACAGCCCCTTCTGCATCGCGCGCAGGCTGGCGACCGCCAGCCCCTCCGAGCGCGCGATGACCAGCCCGGTTTCGGCCTCACGATATCGCCAGCCCGGCCCCGAGCCGGCGTCGAGCAAGACCGAGACGATCGCAAGATCGAGCCGGGCGCTCGCTCGCTCCGCCGGGTCGGCGCCAGGCGCAACCAATGTGGCGCGATCGATGCCGCCGGCCGAAAAATGCCGCCAGCGGCTGTGAAACGGCACATCGAGATCGGAGTAGCGCCGCCGCGTCACGGCGACAACGCGCTCGACCGCCTCATCGAGCCGGTCGAGATGCAGCCGGAAATGCCGTGTCTCGCCGCGCTTGGCGGCGGCAAGCACAATACCGCAGCGCTCGCGGACCGCCGCCGCGCTGAGCAGATAATCGGGATTGCCTTCGGGGCTCACGTATCGAGGCGGCGGCCCTTGGTGCGGCGGAGCTGCGCGGTGCTCGGCGCGCCCTCGGGCGCGAAATACCCCGCCGCCTTCTTCGCCGCGATCTCGACCTGCGCGTCCTTAGGCACGAGCCGCTCGGGGAGCGCCACTCGCTCGACGATCTCGATCCCCTGCGCCTGCACCGCACCGTGCTTCATGTTCGACATCGACACCCAGCGGTCGATGCGCCGGACGCCGAGCCAGTGGAAGACATCCGGCACCAGCTCCTGAAACCGCACATCCTGCACGCCCGCGACGCATTCGGTGCGCTCGAAATAGGTCTCGGCGCGGTCGCCGCCCTGCTGCCGCTTGCGGGCGTTGTAGACGAGGAACTTCGTCACCTCGCCGAGAGCGCGCCCTTCCTTGCGGTTGTAAATGACCATGCCGACGCCGCCCTGCTGCGCCATTTCGATGCACACCTCGACGCCATGCACGAGGTAGGGGCGGCAGGTGCAGATGTCGGACCCGAACACATCCGAGCCGTTGCATTCATCGTGAACGCGGCAGGCGATCCGCGCCTCGGGCTTCCCGACAAGTCCGATATCGCCCATGAGATAGACCGTCGTGCCGCCGATCGGCGGCAGGAACACTTCAAGGTCCGGTCGGGTCACCAGCTCCGGGAACATGCCGCCGGTTTCCTCGAAGAGGGTGCGGCGCAATTCATGCTCGGCGATGCCGAACCGCTCGGCGAGGCCGGGGAGGTGCCACACCGGGTCGATCGCCGCCTTGGTGACACGCACCTCGCCGCTCGGCAATACGACTTTGCCGTCTGGCTTGATGCCCCCGTCGGCGATGCGCTGGCGGATCTCCGGCACATCGATATGCGCGGTCGTGACGGCGATCGTCGGCCGCACATCCAGGCCGGCACGGATTTGCTCGGCGAAGGCCTCGCCAACGAGATGCCCCCACGGGTCGAGCGCGACGATCGTCTTGGGGTCGGTCCATTGCGGATGCGGCCCGATCAGGGCCGCTGGCGCGGTGTCGGTCAGGTCGGGGCGATGGTGCGGCGCCAGGGCGCGGGTTGCGACGGCCAGGGCGCGGTAGATCGCATAGGCGCCGCTATAGGATCCGATCGCGTTGCGGTGGCGGGGCTCGGCCGGGCTCGCGACGACTGGGCCGCGCTCCTCCGGGCTGGCTGCGCCCCAGCGCAGCTTAACCATACCCTCGCCCGCGCTTCCCGGATGCGAGGTCAGCCGAATGTGCCGCGGGATTACTGGTTCCATGCTGTTCAACAAACGTCTCCCGCAATCCCAAAAGGTAGCGATGCACGCGGGCTGCGGCAAGCCGAGCATCCGACATCACCTCTCGGTGATACGGCGAGCACGCCGCGCTCGGCTGTCGTATGATCGACCCGAGCCCTACCGATTGGCGAATCCGGCGATGGCCGTGATGGCCACTACAGAGGCCCCGCGCCTCGATCCGAAGAAGTTCCGCGACCCGTTCGTGACCGCCGCTGGCGAGCGCCGCGCGCAGGTCGCGCTGCGCGCGCTCGACACGCTCTGGTTCAATACCGGCACGCTGTGCAACCTGACCTGCCAGCATTGCTATATCGAATCATCGCCAAAGAACGACCGGCTCGTTTATCTGAGCGCCGCGGAGGCCGGCGAATATCTCGACGAAATCGAGCGGCTTGGGCTCGGCACGCAGCTGATCGGTTTCACCGGCGGCGAGCCGTTTATGAACCCGGAATTGCCGGCAATGCTCGATCTCGCGCTGGCGCGCGGCTTTCGCGCGCTCGTGCTGACCAACGCGATGAAGCCGATGCACAAGGTGAAGCCCGCGCTGCTTCGCCTCCGCGATCGCTATGGCGATCGGCTGACGATCCGGGTCTCGATCGATCATTACGGCCGGCAAGTCCACGAGACCGAGCGCGGCCGCCGCAGCTGGATGCCGACGATCGACGGCCTCAAATGGCTCGCCGCCAATGGCTTTGCCGTCGCGGTGGCGAGCCGTCGCCTCTCGGGCGAATCGGAGGATCAATTGCGCCGCGGCTTCGCCCGGCTGTTCGCGGATTTCGGCCTCGCGATCGATGCGGCCGACCCCGTCGCTTTGACAATCTTCCCGGAGATGGACGAGGCGGCCGACGTCCCGGAGATCACCGAGGCGTGCTGGGGCATCCTCGGCAAATCGCCGGACATGGTCATGTGCTCGAGCTCGCGTATGGTCGTCAAATTCAAGGGCGCATCGCATCCAACCGTCATCGCCTGCACCTTATTGCCCTACGATCCGCGTTTCGATCTGGGGCCAAGCCTTGCCGCTGCGCTCGGCCCGGTGCCGCTCAACCATCCGCATTGCGCCAAGTTTTGCGTCCTAGGCGGGGGCGCCTGCAGCCGGAATTAGCCGCAACTTGCCGGCGACTCGGCGCAACGCAATTTATCGTTAAACGTTTACGGCGTAGAATTAACCGTCTTTGGGCGGAGGAAGCGATGTTGCGTTTTGCTGCGATCGGCGCGGTTCTGCTGATTGGGTTTGCTGGGGCGCCCCCGGTTCGGGCCGATGTTCCGGCGCCGGGCGAGAGGGTCAAGCCGGCCGCGCCGGGCTGCAATTGCCCGGTCGTGCACCGCCGCGTGCATGCGCGGGTCCGTCACCGCCGCTTTGTGCCGCCGCCCGCCATCGCCGTGCGGGAAGGGCCGGATCTCTACAATTTCCTGTTCCCGAGCCCTTATGACCCGGCCTATGACCGGGTCGTCGTCGATCATTTCCGGACCCCGACTGTGACCGGTTACGACGAGCCCTGGCGGCCGAAGCCGGTGTGGCCCGGCATCCTGCCGTACCGGGCAAGCGCGCCAGACGGGATCGAGCAATATGACGGGCTGACCGGCCGTTATGTGCGGCTCGCGGCGGCCGACGCGGCGAGGGTTGCCGCCCCGTTGCCGCTCCCGCCGCCGCCGAAATCATCCTGGTGGTAGCGGGCGCTCGTACCAGCGTCGGCTGCGCAGCACGATGCGAACCACGGACAGCATGACCGGCACCTCGACGAGGACGCCGACCACGGTCGCGAGCGCGGCGCCCGACTGAAAGCCGAACAGCGCGATCGCGGCAGCCACCGCCAGCTCGAAGAAATTCGACGCGCCGATCAGCGCCGACGGACAGGCAATGTTGTGCGGCACGCCGAGCGCGCGGTTCAGACCGTAGGCGATCCCGGCATTCAGATAGACCTGAATGACGATTGGAACGGCGAGCAGCAGGATGACGGTGGGCTGGCGCACGATCTGCTCGCCCTGAAAGCCGAACAGCAGCACCAGCGTCGCCAGCAACGCGACCAGCGAGACCGGCTGCAGCCGGCGCAGCATCGCGGCGAGCCGGGCTTCGCCGCCGCGCGCCAGCAACGAGCGGCGCCATAGCTGCGCTGCGATGACCGGCACGACGATGTAGAGAACGACCGACAGAAACAGCGTCTGCCACGGCACGGTGATCGCGGAGAGACCGAGCAGCAATCCGACGATCGGCGCAAACGCGAACACCATGATCGTGTCGTTCAGCGCAACCTGGCTCAGCGTGAAATTGGGTTCGCCATCGGTCAGGTTCGACCAGACGAAGACCATCGCCGTGCACGGTGCGGCAGCGAGGATGATCAGGCCCGCGATGTAGCTGTCGATCTGATTGGCCGGCAGCCAGGGGCGGAACAGCCAGCCGACAAACAACCAGCCGAGCAAGGCCATGCTGAACGGCTTCACCAGCCAATTGACGCCGACCGTAACCGCGATGCCTCGCCATTGCTCGGCGACCCGGTGCAGCGCGCCGAAATCGACCTTGAGCAGCATCGGCACGATCATCAGCCAGATCAGCAGCGCGACCGGGATATTGACCTCGGCCACATTCATCCGGCCGAGCGCCTGGAACGGCGCCGGCATCAGTTGGCCGAGCAGCACGCCGGCAATGATGCACAGCGCCACCCACAGCGTCAGGTAGCGTTCGAAGGCGCCGAGCGCGGGAGCGGCGCGGCGGGAGGATACGTCGGCAACAGAACTCATGTTTTCTCGTGTTCGATGGACCGGCCGATCTGATCGGCGCGGCGCTTCAGGGCCAGGCGGTCGAGCTTGTCCATCGGCAGTGCGGTGAAAAGCTTAATGCGCGCTTCGAGCTGCCGGCAGGCGTCGCGAAACGCCTGTCTGCGGTGCTCTTCGCTGCCCTCGACGGCGGCCGGGTCGGGAACGCCCCAATGCGCCGTGATCGGGTTGCCCGGCCAAAGCGGGCAAATTTCGCCGGCGGCCTGGTCGCACACCGTAAAGACGAAATCCAGGACCGGGGCGTCCGGACGGGCGAATTCGTCCCAGCTCTTGCTGCGCAGACCGCCGGTCGGCAGGCGCAGCCGTTCCAGCAACTCGAACGTAAGCGGATGCACCGCACCCTTCGGGAAGCTGCCGGCGCTGTATCCTTTGAACTGTCCCCGGCCCCAACGGTCGATCAGCACCTCGGCGAGGATGCTCCTCGCCGAGTTGCCGGTGCACAGGAACAGGACGTTATAGACCCGGTCCGTCATGACGCAGTTCCACGGACGGGGAACACCGCTGAGATCACCGCTGCAATTGATACGCGACGATTGCTACAGTTTCGCGTCAGTCGGCGCAGCAGGCGCTGGCCATCGCGGGCTGCTGCTCCGGCTTGGCGATCTCTGCCGGGCCGCAGCCGCAGGTCGCGAGGCCGCCGCTGACTTCCGCCAGCGTGTTCAAGACGCCGCTGCAGTTGTAGACGGTCGCCTCGCCGTAGGTGAAGAAGGTCTCCCACGCCACGCCCTGCGGGTCGGCGATCCATTGCTTGTCCGATTGCGCGTAGCAGCAGATCGTCGCCCCCTCCTCGACCACCGGGCGCTCGGCGCGGGCGAGCCGATCGTAGACCTCGGCCAGTTCGCCTTCGTCCTCGGCCTGGATGCCGAGATGCGAGATGCCCGTACCATGGCCGGCACCGGTGCTGATCGCGAAATTGACCCGCGGGTCTTCGAGCATCCATTTCGCGTAATCGGGCTTCAAAACCGTCGGTTCGGTCGCGAACAAGGTCGAATAGAACCGAACAGACTGCGCCAAATCGTCAACCGCGATGTGAACGTGAAACCGCTTCATCGGACTCTCCTTCGGTAAGGGCTTGGTCGGGGTTGCAGACGGGCATGCAAGAGGCGGCGCGGCCGCAACAGTTCTCGGTCAGATAGGCAAGGAGCTCGTTCATCGCGCCGTATTCGGCGGCATAGATCAGCTGGCGGCCGAGGCGCCGCTGCGTGACGAGCCCGGCATGCAGCAGCTGCTGCAGATGGAAGGACAGAGAAGACGGCGCGACACCGAGGTTCTCGGCGATCGTCCCGGCCGGCAGCCCGGCGGCGCCCGCGGTCACGAGCAGGCGGAACAACCCCAGCCTCGTGTCCTGGGCTAAGGCTCCAAGGGCGGCGACCGCCTTGTTCTGGTCCATTCCGGCACCCGATCATTTCGACAGATAAAGAAATATCGAATTCATGGTGCCGCTGTCAATCGATATTTCGACGAATATCGAAATTAACCTATCGCGAGAGCCTTCTTGCCCCTCTCCGCCCTTCAGGGCGGAGAGGGAGGGGCCCCGCGCCGTTAGGTGCGGGAGGGTGAGGTGGGCATCGGTCGGTGCACTGGAATCCCCCACCTCACCCCAACCCTCTCCGCGCCAGGGCGGAGAGGGAGTAAGTTTGCTCCCGGACTAGCTCGGATCGCCGGTGTCGGGCGTGAGGCCGGCGCTCCTGATGCCATGCACGGCGCAGATCTCGTCCTTGTCCGAGGTGTCGCCGCTGATCCCGACCGAGCCGATTATGTCGCTGCTCGCGTCGCGGATCAGCACGCCGCCGGGCACCGGCACGATGCGACCACCCGATGCCGCCATCAGCGCCTGCAGGAACACCGGGTTGGCGGCGGCGCGGCGGGCGAATTCGCGACCGCCAAACCCCATGCCGAGAACACCCCACGCCTTGCCGCCGGCGATCTCGGGCCGCATTAGGCTCGACCGGTCCTCACGCTTCATCGCCTTCATCTGGCCACCGGCGTCGAGCACGACGACAGTCAGCGGCTGCAACTTCAGTTCGCGCCCTTTTTCGAGCGCCTTGTCGACGATGATCGAGGCTTGCTCGAGCGTCAGTACCGGCATGTCGAGTCTCCCTTCGGTGAGTGCGGGACGGTAGGCGCGATCATAATCGACCGCGCCGAATTCCCGTCGTGCTGTGACGGGTTTGCTACAAGCCCACCAATTAAACCGCCGCTTTAACGCTTTACTAACCGCGAGTTCTGTTTCTGAGCGGCAGTGAATTGGATTCAGGGGGTTGCGTAATTCCAATGGCCACGCTCAACACCTATCAGAACGCCGTTGTCGACCGCTACAAGGCCGCCGACGGAACCACCGATTACGAGAAGGCCTGGTCCTATCTCGACCGCATCATGGGACGCGAGCTCGGCAAGGCCGGCGGCCTGCTGACCTTCAACGCGGTCCTGATTGCGGTGGCGATTGCGATGGGCCCGTGGTGGACCGTGATCTGTCCGGTCGTCGCCTCGCTCGTCCTGCTGTTGCTGCTCGGTGTCGCGCGCGGCACGCCGTCCGAGATGACGTCGGCGCGCGACGACCTGATGGCCGCTTCGCGGACCGTCTGGCAGGGCATGTCGCTGATCGACGTCTCGATCGTCATCTCGGCGATCGGGATCCTGGTCCTCGGCGTGCAGCGGCTCGTCTAATGCTGATCAAAAGCTGCCGGCGCGCTGGCCGGCGGCTCAGAACTCGGCGGAGAAGCCGCCGTCGACCGGGATTGTGGCGCCGGTTACGAAATCGGACGCCGGCCCGCTGAGAAACACCGCGACACCGGCCAGGTCGTCGGGCATGCCCCAACGCCCGGCCGGCGTCCGGTTCAGAATGCGCTCGTTGAGCCCGGGCACCTGGTGCCGTGCATCGCGCGTCAATTCGGTGTCGATCCAGCCCGGCAAGACCGCATTCACCTGAACATTGTCTTTCGCCCAGGCGGTGGCGAGCGATTTCGTCAACTGCACGATCGCGCCCTTGCTCGCCGAATAGGCCGCCGCGTAAGCCGCGCCGAAGATCGCCATCATCGACCCGATATTGATGATCTTGCCGCCGCCCTGGCGCTGCATGTGCGGATAGGCGGCCTGGCAGCAGACGAGGGCGCCGGTCAGGTTGGTGTCGAGCACGCGCTGCCATTCCTCGACGGCGTAGCTCTCGGGCGGCTTCCGGATCGACATTCCGGCATTGTTGACGAGGATGTCGAGCCGGCCGAAGCGCTCGGCGGCCTCGGCCACCATCGCGCGGCAGGATTGCGGGTCGGCGACATCGAGCGGCATGAAGGAGCTGAGGACGCCGAGCGCGGATAACTCCCCGACGGCCCTCTCGGACTTCTCGCGGTTGCGCGCGGCGACAACGACCGCCGCGCCGGCTGCAGCAAGCCCCTTTGCCATGCCGAGCCCGATCCCGCCATTGCCGCCGGTCACGATGGCGACCCGGCCGGACAGATCGAACAGGCTCATTGGGCTCTCCTGTGCCGTCGAAGGAAGCCCGGATAGTGCGGCAATGAGGCCTGGCGCGGCAACCTGTGCTGAAACAAAGAGCCCGGCGCACGGGGCCGGGCTCCTCAACAGGTCTCGATGCGATCTGCGGTCTAATAGCCGTAGTAGCTCCAGGGGCTGCCGTAATAGTTCCAGTAACCCCGGTCATCGCTTGACGAGCCGCTGTAGCGGTTCGAATAGCCGCGGTTCGAGTTGGAGTAAGACTTCTTGTACAAGCCTGGCGGCATGCCGCGGCCCTGCCAACCCGTCTTATTGCCGTGGCTCCAGCCCGGCGGCGTCGAACCGCCGTTCCAACCGCTCCGCTGTCCCATCGTGAACCCGGACGGGTAGCCGCCGCTGAAGCTGGCGCCGCCACCACCGCCATGCCCCCCGCCATTTCCGTTGCCGTGCTTGGCGAAGGCAGGCGCCGTCAGGCCGATGCCGATCACAACACTCGCGATCAGCGCTGCCGCGGTAATGCCTCTAGCCATAACGCCACCTCGGGAAATCCTCGTGTCGGTTGCAGAACACTCCCCATCCCTGGGCTGTTCCCGCTCAGCCCGGCCCGCGGCGGCGACGCTGCGGGTTAGCGGCGACAAACAGCGCATTCGGCACCTACAATATCGTCTTGGCCGGGTCGGGACTCCACTGATCGGCGCCTGAGCTGCCGATCGCCCGCGGGCCTAAGCCCGGAAGACAACCTGTAGATGGATCCGCAGGGTTACGTGCGACGGCGAACATTCTTCCAGACCCTGGCCGCTTTTGCGCTCGGCATGACAAGCCCCGCGCGCGCCGAGCCTCGGGCGGTCATCGTCTTCGCGGCGGCCAGTCTGAAGAACGCACTCGATGCAATCGATGAAGAATGGCATCGCGAGATCGGCAAATCTGTGACGGCCGCTTATGCCGCGAGTTCGACCTTGGCAAAGCAGATCGAGAATGGCGCGCCGGCCGATCTGTTCATCTCGGCCGACCCCGAATGGATGGACTATTTGGAGCAACGCAAGCAGATACGACCCGGAAGTCGCAGCAATCTGCTCGGTAACTCGCTGGTGCTGGTCTCCCCGGCCGGCAGCACGGTCCCGCTGACGATCGCGCCCGGTTTCCCCTTGGCCGCGGCGCTTGGCGATGGCAGGCTCGCGATGGCCGATCCAGCCGCCGTCCCCGCGGGGATGTACGGGAAGGCGGCGCTGGAAAAACTCGGCGTCTGGCCGAGCGTTGCGAACCGCATCGCTGCTGCCGAGAATGTCCGCGCCGCGCTGCTTTTGGTGGGACGCGGCGAAGCGCCGCTCGGCATCGTCTACGGGACGGATGCCGCGATCGAACCGCGCGTCCGGATTATCGCGACCTTCCCGCCCGACACGCACCCACCGATCGTCTATCCAATCGCGCTGACGGCCTCTTCCGAAAATCCCAATGCTCCCGCTCTGCTGGCGTATCTGCACGGCGCCGCCGCACGAGCGCAATTTCAGAAGGCGGGGTTCACCGTGCTCGACGGAACGCGGTGAGCTGGGTTCTCGCCTTTTCGCCCGAGGAGCTCGCGCGGACAGTTCTGGGGAAAGTCGCTGCTCAATGTCATCGTGCATCTGCCGCTCGTCATCCCGCCGGTCGTCACCGGCTATATCCTGCTGCTGTTGTTCGGCCGGAGAGGACTGATTGGCGAATTTCTCGCCGACCGGCTGGGCATCGTCTTCGCGTTCCGCTGGACCGGCGCGGCGCTCGCCTGCGCAGTCATGGGCTTCCCGCTCTTGGTGCGCTCGATCCGGCTGTCGCTGGACGCCATCGACCGCCGCCTCGAAGACGCCGCGGGGACGCTTGGCGCGAACGCGCTGTGGATTTTCGTCACGATCACGCTGCCGTTGATCCTTCCGGGCATCCTCGCCGGCATGATCCTGTCCTTTGCCCGGGCACTCGGTGAATTCGGCGCGACGATCACCTTTGTCTCGAACATTCCCGGCGAGACCCAGACATTGCCGACCGCGATCTACATGCTGATCCAAGTGCCGGGCGGCGATCTCGCGGCATTGCGCCTGACGCTCGTCTCGATCGCGATCTCGATGCTGGCATTGTTCGCCTCCGAGGCGTTGATCGAGCGCGCCACGCGGCGCGTCCAGGGGCTGTAGCGGGTGGTGCGATGCTGAGCGTTGCCGTCCAGCACCGCCTCGGCGATTTCCTTCTCGACGCCGCTTTCGAGAGCGGCGCCGGCCTAACCGCGCTGTTCGGCCGCTCGGGATCGGGCAAGACCTCGCTGGTCAATGCGATCGCCGGACTGATCCGCCCGGAGCGCGGCCGCATCCTTGTCGATGGCGCGGTGCTGACCGACACAGCGCGCCGCGTGTTCGTGCCGGCGCGGCAACGCAAGATCGGCTACGTCTTCCAGGAGGGAAGGCTCTTCCCGCATCTGACGGTGCGGCAGAACTTGCTGTATGGCCGTTGGTTCGCTTCCCGGCGCGGACAGGCCGGCGAGGTCGAGCATGTCATCGACTTGCTCGGCATCGCCGAGTTGCTCGCCCGCAGGCCGGCCAATCTGTCGGGCGGTGAGAAGCAGCGCGTCGCGATCGGCCGCGCTTTGTTGGCGCAGCCGCGCCTGCTTGTCATGGATGAGCCCCTGGCCTCGCTCGACGAAGCGCGCAAGACCGAGATCCTTCCCTATATCGAGCGGCTGCGCGACGAATTCGCGATCCCGATCGTCTATGTGAGCCACGCGATCGCTGAAGTGACGCGGCTCGCGACGACGATGGTCGTCATGTCGGAAGGGCGGGTCGCCGCGGTCGGCCCGACCGCCGAGATCATGAGCCGCATCGGCCTCTTTCCTCTGACCGGGCAGGCCGAGGCCGGCGCCATTCTTTCGGCCCGAGTTGCCGAGCACGACACGAGGTTCGGCTTGACCACGTTGCGCACCGCCGCCGGCGACCTGCGCGTGCCTTATATGGACCTGCGGCTCGGCGCTCAATTACGAGTGCGCATTCGCGCCCGCGACGTGATGATCGCATTGCAGCCGCCGCAGGGGTTGAGCGCGCTCAATATTCTGCCGGGCACGGTCGCCGAGATCGGTGAAACAGACGGCCCCAGCGTCGACATGCGGCTCGATTGCGCCGGCCAGCCGCTAATCGCGCGGCTGACCCGGCGCTCGGTCGAAAGCCTCGGCCTCGTGCCGGGCCGGCGAGTCTACGCCGTGATCAAGAGCATCGCCTTCGATCACCAGGCCTTTGGCGGCGCAGCGCCAGGAACACCGGGCGCGGACGCTGACACCCGGCACGGCTGAGCGGATCAGTCGACCTTCAAGAGCTCGACATCGAAGATCAGGGTCGCGTTCGGCGGGATGACGCCGCCGGCGCCACGCGCGCCATAGCCGAGCTCGGGCGGGATGACGAGCGTGCGTTTGCCGCCGACCTTCATGCCGGCGACGCCCTGGTCCCAACCCTTGATGACTTGGCCGCCGCCGAGCGTGAAGCTGAAGGGCTCGCCGCGGTCGAGCGAGCTATCGAACTTCTTGCCCTTCTCGCCGTGGTTGTCGAGCCAGCCGGTGTAATGCACGTTGACCTTGTGGCCGGCGGTCGCAGCGGCGCCGTCGCCTACCTTGCTGTCGGTGTATTTGAGGCCGCTCGGGAGTTCACTCATCTTGCCTTGTGCTCCTTGCGCCATCGCCGGGGAGAGCCAGGACGGCGCGGTGAGGGCGAAAACCGTGAAAACTGCGGCCGCGCCGGTGAGGTGGATCAGTTTCATGACAATGCGATTGTGGTGGGAGAGTTGTAGCAAAGCGGACTGACCTATGGCCGCCGCCTCGCCGCATACTGGCCGAGACGATCGTGGCCGTCATCGACAATCGACGCGCAAAAGGCCGCACTCGAAGCATCAAAGCCGGCGTCCTGGCGAACGCCGGGACCTACTCTTCAATCGCTCGTGCGTCTGACAATGGGTCGCGGCTTTCGCCGGGACGCCAAATTGGCAAAACGGATGCTCTCGCCTGGTGTGTCGGGCCGCGCCTATGATGACAAGGAGCGACGAATGGGAGGCGGCGATGGCGGAGCGGCTCGGCGGCGGCGAGTGGAGTTTCGAGGTCGAGGAGAGCTGGGCCAAGATACCCGATGAGATCGTGCTCGGCGATTGCGCCGCAGTCGGGGTCGACAGCAAGGACAATGTCTACGCCTTCAATCGCGGCGATCACCCGATCGCGGTCTTCGATCAGGCTGGCAATCTGCTGCGCACCTGGGGCGAGGGCGTCTTCACCCGGCCGCACGGCGTCCACATGGCGACCGACGACACGATCTGGCTGACCGATGACGGCGATCACACGGTGCGCCGCTGCACCCTCGACGGCCGCGTCCTCCTGACGATCGGGATTCCGGGAAAGCCGTCGCCCTTTATGAGCGGCGAGCCGTTTCACCGCTGTACGCATACGGCGCTGTCGCCGCAATGCGACCATCTCTACATCTCGGACGGCTACGGCAATGCGCGCATCCACAAATTCACCGTCGACGGTAAACTCTTGAGCTCCTGGGGTGAGCCCGGCACCGATCCCGGCCAGTTCAACATCCCGCACAATATCTGCTGCGACCCGGAGGGCTGGCTCTATGTCGCCGACCGCGAGAACCACCGCGTGCAAGTGTTCAACGGCAACGGCAAATGGCAGACGCAGTGGAACTATTTGCACCGCCCGAACGGCATGTGCCTCGGGCACGGCCGGGTCTCAGGTCAGTCGGGGCCGCTCTGCTATATCGGCGAGGGCGGGCCATCCGGCGAGATCAACCGCGACTGGCCGAATATCGGGCCGCGGGTCAGCATCCACACGCTGAAAGGCGAGAGGCTGGCCCAACTCGGCAAGCCGCATGCCGGTATCCTGCCGGGGCAGTTCACCTCGCCGCACGGCATCGCGGTCGACAGCCGCGGCAACATCTATGTCGGCGAACTCTCGGGCCGCTCCTGGTCGCGCTTTTCGAAGGATCCGACGCCCAAGAAGCGCCGCGTCATCCACCGCCTGCGGAAGATCGTGGCCTGAATTCTTTGCTCCACTAAGCTGCACTCGACCGTGAACATCACTAGGCCAACGTTTCAGGCGCTTTTCGAGCGAGACTTATCTCTGCTTGCGAATTCGATCTGTGCTCAATGTGATGCGCAGCTGCGGCATCCACTCTTACCATGGTTGCTTGGCGAACGCTTCGCGGAGACAGCCGAGCGAATCATGTTTATTGGCAAGCCACATCGCGGTGTTCCGGGTGAAATACTACAATCCGGCGTGATCGACCCGACGAGCGTTGT
>WNGO01000525.1_pt1 | contig 24813 bp, 34 predicted proteins | sample 5400511 | NCBI WGS metagenome assembly WNGO01 (sample SAMN13153380, study PRJNA577476) | soil metagenome | isolation source: 20 cm soil or saprolite under Garry oak tree replicate 2 | place: USA:California | collected 2016-06-15 | reverse complement strand
GAACGACCTTCCGCGCTATCAATCGACGTTGGGTGAAAAAATCCATAACCTGCGGGATAGGGCAGGTAGTGTTGGCGTGCTCAAGAACGCCTCCAGCCTGTTGAAAGACCTGGACAGGGAGCTGAAATCGCCCGGAAGTGGCGACGCTCAAACGGCTAGGCCCTCGCTGTCGGACGGCCCGGCAAAAGCCCCCATACCGGTCGAAGTCCATCAGCCGGATCCGGGCGCGTCTGAGGCACTGATCGCCATGTTGCGACCGCTCGCCGTTCCCTTCACCACCACGGGAATCGTGGTGATCTTCCTGATCTTTTTCCTTTTTCAAAGAGAGGATCTACGCGATCGGTTCATCCGATTGCTCGGCAGCGAGGATTTAGAGCGGACGACAGCCGCCCTCGATGATGCAGCGCAGCGGCTAGGAAGGTTGTTTCTAACCCAACTCGTCCTAAATGCGACCTTCGGCGTAGTCATAGGTCTTGGCTTGGCTGTCATCGGGGTCCCGAGCGCGCCTCTTTGGGGGCTGCTGGCGATGGTTCTTCGATTCGTGCCCTATATCGGCGCAATCATGGCGGCCGGTTTACCTATCGCTTTGGCCGCTGCGGTCGGAAGCGATTGGACAATGACGATGTGGACGGTGATCTTGTTCGCAGTGGTGGAACCGCTGACCGGGCATGTCGTCGAGCCATTGGTTTGCGGGCGAAGCGCCGGTCTTTCTCCGGTCGCGGTGGTCGTCGCCGCGTCATTCTGGACCTGGCTGTGGGGGCCTTTGGGGCTTTTGCTCTCGACCCCGCTCACGCTCTGTTTGGTCGTGTTTGCCAGACACGTCGACCGTCTTCAGTTTATCGAGGTGATGCTGGGAGATCAGCCGGCGCTGACACCGCAGCAGACCGCATACCAGCGCATGCTGACTGGCGATCCGATTGACGCGATCGAACAGGCACGGTCGTTCCTGAAGAAGGGGACCGCTCTAGCCTATTACGAAGAAATCCTGCTGGGCGCCCTGAGATTGGCTGAGGCCGACGCCGCCCAAGGCCGGCTTGACGATGTCAGGCTGGAGAATATCCACGATACGGTTTCCGAAATCATCGAGGATATCGCCTCGCACGAAACCGGTGAGGTGAGGGCGCTCGGTGAAGCTCCCGCCAGGAAAATTGTCAACATTGACGCCCGCAAGCTGGGCAAACCGGTCTTTTGCATACCTGGCTTGGGTCGGCTGGACGATTGCGCCGCGCTAATTGTCGCAGATGCGCTGAGGCGGGAAGGATTCAATGCCCGTGTTTCCGGTGTCGATACCGAGCTTGACGCCGGCAACGCGGACACGGTCTGCGTCTGTTTTCTGGAGGAAGTCTCGGGGGCGAGGTTGTCGTTTACGGTCCGAAAGTTCTCCCGACGGGCACCTTCGACCACGATCATCGTTTGCCGGTTGGGAAATCAGTTCGAACCGGACAAGGAGCGACTGGGTGATGATGTAGCGCCGCAGTCGCTCGCGACCGTTATCGCTGCAGTAGCCAAACGTGCCAGCGTCAAAAGGCGTCGGGAACAATAGGCAATGTCCGAGAGTTCAGGCTTGGCACAGCAAGGAATAAGGTCATGCAACAGACGGCCGATCGATCGCTCCGAGAGCTACAGCGTCAAACCGAACAGACGCGCGCTGGTCTGACCCAAACGGTAGATCAGCTCAAAGCGAGCGTAACCGACACCGCGAGCGAAATTCGGCAGCGCATCAGTCCGGAGAACATAAAAGCGGAAGTCACGAGCTACGTCCGCTCCAAAGGCGAAAGCATGTTGGAGGACATAACGGCGGCCGCGCGTCGCAACCCGATGCAGGCGGTGGCCGTGGGCGCAAGTCTCGCCTATCCGCTCTTCAGGTTCGCAAGGGCAATTCCGTTGCCCGTGCTGATGGTCGGCGCGGGACTCTTTTTCGCCGGCTCAAAGAGCGGACAATCGATCACCCAAAAAGCCTCCGACATGGCCTCCGGTCTATCGGACGAACTCGGCCGACGTGGCCAGGATATGTCGGCACAGGCTGGAGGGGCTGTCAGCTCGGCAAAGGGTGCGGTTTCCGATGCCGCCGGGCGAGTTGGCGAAGTGCTGTCCGCGGGCGCGGATCAGGTTCGCCGCACCGCAACGTCCTCGACGGCAGAGCTCAGTCTGGCAGACCGGTTAAAGAACTCGACCGCCTCGGTAGGCGACGCGATCAACACGCGTGTATCCGGTATGAAGGACGGCGTTTCGGAGCTGGCCAGTTCCACGATTGATTCGTCGCGTGATATTGCCGCTGGCGCAGCCACCGCCACGCGAAGCGTCGGCTCGTCCGCCGCGAATGCGGGGCTGGAAGTGGCCCGGGATATGCGGGACAAGGCTTCGGATTATTCAAATCGCGCCGGAAAGACCATGTTGGATACGATCCAGGAGAGTCCACTTCTGGTCGCCGGCGTCGGTCTGTTGGTCGGAGGTCTGATTGCGAGTGCACTTCCCAAAAGTGAGTTGGAGGAGGATCTCGTGGGCGACGCAGCCGCAGCTGCCAAGAGGCGGGCGAGCGAAGCGGCTTCTAAAAGCTTCGACGCTGCCAAGGGCGCAGCGGGCGAAATTCTTGAAAACGTGGCGCGGCAGGCCGGCGCGGAAGGCCTCACCCCCGACAAGCTGGACGAGTCGGCCCGGGAGATCGGGCAACGCGTCAGGCGCGTGGCTGAAAGCGCCGTTACGACCGCATTCGATCCGGACAAGTCACCCCAATCAAACACCGGCGGAGGAAACCAACATGGCTGATCTCATTGGAACTACACATCAAGGCACGGCGTCTCCCGGCCAAAGCTCCGCAAGAGCGAAATTTGACGAGGCGGCGGCATCAACGAAAAGTCTGGGGGAGCAGGCGATGTCGACTGGCCGAGACCTTGCCGACAAGGCGAAGAATATCGCTGAAAGTTCGACTGACGCCATCAAGGGCCAGGGCTCCGATCTCGTCGATGCAGCCAAGGATGTTGCATCTCAGGCCACCGACAGACTGAAGGACGCGGTCAACGACCGGAAATCGTCCGGCGCGGGATACGTCGGCAGCCTGGCAGATACAATGCGGCGTGCGGCACGGGAGTTCGACACGGATCTCCCGATAGCGGGCACCTACATCCGGAAGGCCGCCTCCCAGATCGAGGGAGTTTCCGATCATATTCGCAACGGCAATCTGAATGATGTGGTGCGGAATGCGCAAAGCTTTGCGCGGCGTCAACCCACGGCCTTCCTCGGGTTGGCGGTCTTGGCGGGTTTTGGAGCCGTTCGCTTTCTCAAGAGTTCCTCCAGTGACGAGGGCTCGAGTTCGGGAGCAACGGGAGGCCGCTCCTCAGTAGACAACCGAGGGTACCGCGATGACTTCTCGAACTGATCGCTCGATCCCGGAACTGTTCAGCGATGCGGTCGGTCAGCTTGCGAAGCTGATCGGAAACGAATTTGCGCTCGCTCGCGCCGAACTGTCCGAAAAAGCCGGACAGGCCGGGAGAGCGACCGCAATGATGGGCGCAGGGGCGGTCATCATGATTCCCTCGCTCGTCTTGCTGCTGTTTGCCGCGGCGGCTGCGCTTATGCATGCCGGCTTGTCGGATCCCCTTGCATATCTGATCGCTGGCGGCGGCGCCGCGATCGTATCGATCGGCCTTATCGTGGTCGGGATCAACCGCTTGTCCGGCGATGCGATGAAGCCGACGGCGACGATTGAAGAAGTGCAGCGTGACAAGGCGGCAGCGAGGGAGATGGTGCGATGACCGATATGACTGAAAAAGGTTCTGATTTCGTCAAGGATCTAGGGGACGCCGCTCGTCGCAATCCTATTTCCGCGGCACTCATCGGCATGGGGATCGTATGGCTTTTCGCTGGCAAGGCCGCGGTTCGGCCAAGCGAGTTCCTGGAGAGGACCGGCTTGGATCGCCTTCCCGACGCGGCAAGGAACGCGATGAGCGCGACACAGGATCGCGTCGCATCGGCTGCCGACACGCTCCGCACCACGAGTAGCGACGGTATCGAAACCGCAACCCGCATGGCGTCGGAATACTCAAAGGCCCTGCCGGATTCTGCCGATGTTCTTGCTACCGTGCGAGGCAATCTGACCGATCTGTTCAAAGCACAGCCCCTGGCGTTGGGCGCCATCGGATTAGCCATTGGCGCCGGCATCGCCGCGGCCTTGCCGAACACCGACATCGAAAAATCATACCTTGGCGAATCCAGCGAGACCCTGAAAAGCAAGGCTGCCGAAATCGCAGGCCAGCAGATCGACAACGCGGCCACGGTTGCGGCGGCCGTCGTCGAAACTGCGGCGGACGAAGCGCGCAGGCAGGGCCTCACGATCGATGGCGCAAAGGCGGCGATGGATGACCTTTCAGGCAAGGTCGGCCGCGTGGTCGATGCGGCGGGAAAGAGCGTGTCCGAAACCGCAAGATGAACGGCAAGTTCGACAACACGAGGAGAGAAACATGAACGGTTTGATTTATCTGGTTGGATTAGTCGTGGTGATCCTGGCTGTACTGTCGTTCTTCGGGCTGCGCTGACATGGTGAAACCGATTGAACCCGGCGCGGCTACCGTTGGAGTCCCCCCGAGGTATTTGAGTTGGACGCCGGCGATCCTGGGTGCGCTGGTGGCAACCGCGCTTTCGTCGATCCTGTTGGCGTTCGGCGCGACCATCGGGTTGGGGATTTCGTCGACGGCGCCGACGTGGCGGGACGCATCCGCTGCACTTTGGATTCTGTCGGGACTCTATCTCATCATCCAGGCGGCACTGAGTTTCGGTGTGGGAGGCTACATTGCGGGGAGAACGAGTGTCGGTCTGGCTGCTTTGGACACCGCCGAAATCGAACATCGTGACGGTTTGCATGGGCTCGCTGCCTGGGCGCTCGCCGTCGTTCTCGGAGTGGCGCTTGCGGCCTTGCTTGGAAGCGCGTCCCTAACGCGGTCCAACAGCACCATGTCCTCTACACGGACCAGCGCTGCTGAGCCTCTGTTAAGCTATGAGATCGACCGGTTGTTCAGACCTATGCGCCGCGCCGCGAACGTGGACCTTTCGCAAGAGCGCGCGGAGGCCGCACGAATGCTCCTGACGTCGTCGAGCCACTCGGGAATGAGCAGTGAGGATCGATCTTATCTGGCGCAACTTGTCGCAGCGAATACCGGTCTTGCCGGGCCGGAAGCCGAAAAACGCGTCGATGGCGTGATCGCAAGTTCTCGGGCCGCGATAGCGAAATCTCGTCGGAGCTCAGTGATCCTCGCTTTCTCTGTCGCTGCGGCTCTATTGTTGGGTGCTGTCATCGCATGGGCAGCCGCCGGTGTAGGCGGCCGCCACCGTGACGGTGCGCCGATGCCACATTGGATGGGAACACGCGGGTCTGGAGTTGCCTACAGGCGCGAAATCGCGTGAACGGGCGGGGTGGATCGGATGAAAAGTCCCAACCTCGCCCCCGATGCAGTATTAATCGCTTGTCCCAAATGCAAGGCCTGGCCGATGGTGTTGAACATTGTGAAGCCGTCCTGGTCGTCTCGACCGATGATGCAATTTACTTGCCCCAAATGCCATTTTACCTCCGAGGCAGAAAGGCGCCGATAGACGAAATCAGGCACCGCCTAAACTTTGCGCCGCTGGCCATTCTCGTATCGGGCGGCAACTAGGGCACGACGACGAGGCACTCGAGAGCAAAGCCATGTCAGAGGTGTGGAAGATTCTTAAGTCTGCAGTTCAAGGTTACATCGCCAATGAAGCCCTTAGTCGGGGCGCAGCAATTTCCTTTTACGCTGTCACGTCGCTGACCCCTGTCCTTTTGATCGTCGTGGCGGTCGCCGGCATTGTTTTCGGAAACGACCTGGTGCGGGATAGCCTGATCCGGGAAATGGGCGGGGTTCTCGGACAAGAAAGTGGCGAATTGGTCAAGTCGATGCTCGCCAAGTCGAGCGATCCGAAAACCGGCACTTCAGCGACTATCTTCGGAGTCGTCATGCTGCTGGTCACGGCTTCAGGCGTCTTCGGGGAGATGCAGTCCGCGTTGAACAAGACCTGGAAGGCGAAAGCGCCTGACGAGCCGTTTTTCTCGTTGATCAGGAGCCGGGCCACGAGTCTGGGTCTGGTCGGCGCCCTCGGCTTTCTGTTGATTGTTTCGCTTGCTGCCAGCACCGGCCTCTCGGGACTTGCCGACTATCTGGGCAGCAGGAACGTGCTGGCTCCGTTGATCTTGTCCGTCGTCAACACACTGGTTTCAGTTGCGCTGTTCACGGCCCTGTTTGCCGCCATTTACAAGGTTCTGCCGGACACACCCATCGCGTGGCGGGACGTGCGCACCGGGGCGTTTTTAACGGCGCTTATGTTCACGGCAGGCAAAAGTTTAATCGGCTGGTATCTGGGAACGACAGCGACGAGTTCGGGCAACGGCGCGGCAGGCGCCCTGATCGTAATGCTGCTCTGGACCTATTACTCCGCGCAAATATTCCTGTTCGGATCGGAGGTGACCAAAGCGATCGCCGATACGCGGTCGGATAACACCAAAGCCGCGACGCTTCAAAAGCCGCCTCGGCAAATGCGATCTGCGCACTGAGCGGTCATGGATATCTCAACCCGGACGGCCCGTCGTATGGGAGTTTGGTCGGTCTGGCGGGCTTTCTTCTCTACCCGGTTGCCGCCCAACTCACGCCGAGCGTCGGCATTTTCCCCCACTGCTATTCTTCAACCCTGCGCAGAGGCTTGATTGCTGGGGCTTTGATCGGCTGACCGTTGACATCGAATATCGAGCCGTGACACGGGCAATCCCAGCAAGTTTCAAAACTGTTCCAGTGCAGGTGACAGCCGATATGGGTGCAGCTTGCCGAGTTCAGGTGGAGTGCCCCCGAGTCGTCGCGATATGCAGCGATTTTTTCAAGTCCGCGCCGCACAATCGCGCCTTGGCCGCGCTTCAGGTCGTCGAGTGAACCGAGTTCGCCTGGAGCGACGTATTCGGCGAAACTCTTCAAGGCCGTGACATTCTCCGTAACAAAATTCTTGGCCGCTTTGAGCGGGATGCGGCCCGGCGCATAAACGTTCTTCCATGGATGATCCTCGCCGAAGATCAGAGCCGTGTTCAACAGCGCGCCCGCGACGCCATGCGTGAGGCCTTGCCCTGAATCCCCCATCGCGACGTAGATATTCTTGCTGCCGGGGTCCCGCCCGATAAAGCCGGCGTAATCGATGGTGTCGAGCACCTGGCCGGACCAGCGATGCGTCTCTTTGCCCAGCCCGGAGATCAGGTCGCGCGCCCACGTTTCCAGCTTCTTGAAGCGTGCGTTCGCGTCGTCCGCTTCTCCACTCTTGTGATCTTCGCCACCGACCAGAACATAATCAGATTTCGCCGGGCCGGGCTGCACGCGCACATAATGATAGGGGTCTTCAGTATCCCAGTAGAGTGCGTCGGGCAGGGTGCCGCGCTTGATCTCGAAGGTGATGACATAGGTCCGATATGGAGCGGTTTTAGTGTGAATGGCGAAGCGGTCGGAGATTGATGAGTTTGTCGCGACAACTGCGTGTTTGGCCCGGATAACACCGCGAGCAGTTTTCACGGTCACGCCGCCATCATCTTCAGTCACCTCCTCCACCGGACTGTCGCGGAAAAAGGTTACGCTGTTGTCACTGCACGCCTTCGCGACACCGGCGAGATATTTGAGGGGATGGAAGGTTGCCTGCTTAGGATAGCGCAGGACATGACGGTCTTCACAACCGTTGAAGGGCACGCCCATCAACCGGTGGACGGGAGCTCCGACCTCACGGACCGCGTCCATTTCCTGATCGATCATCTCCGCAGGCATGTCGCGGCCCTGGAACAGATAGCCGTCGAGCCGGCGGAAATCACAATCGATCTCCTCTTTCTTCAGGATTTCTTCGATGCGGTCGACGGCAGCGGCCTGGCTGTCGCAAAAGAGTTTTGTCGCCTCATTCCCCTTGATCTTCGTCATCTCGCTGACGAGATCGTCGCATAGCGGAGCGAGGTGAGCGGAGGTCCTCGAAGTCATGCCCCCGCAAATGCGGCCGCGGTCGATGAGGATGACGGATTTTCCCAGCTGGCAAAGCTCATATGCTGTTGAGATCCCGGCGATCCCTGAGCCGATTACGGCGACATCGCACTCCTGCAGTCCGTCGAGCACCCCCGCATCAGGCGCGACGTCAATATCCATCCAGAGCGATTTGCTGGTCATGAAACGGTCTCCCGAACACCCGTGAACGTTTGCGAATGAGGCAAAGTTCCATTGTCCGGACTTTCGGCGCTGGGAACGCGGCCAAGCATGCGGCGCAAAACGGTGGCGTTTTTCGGCGCATGGGCGTCGTTATCGTTATTGAAGTAGATCCAGGCTCGCTTAGCGCCACTTGCCTTTATTCTGTCGGCCCTCCAGCTCTTCCTTTGAATAGTCATGGCGATACCAGCGCCTGAGACCATGGAGGCGGACATATACTTCGTCGGCCGTCCGGATGAGCTCATCCGGCAATCTCGGTCCGCTGCAGGAGCAGAATATTATGCCCTGCCTTGCGAAAGGCGCTATAGACCTCTTCGTTCCACCAGCTGGCATGCCTGAATTCGACGACGTTGCGGCGCGCGGGATCAAGCTGGCTGACAATCTCCTTGAGCCGGGTCTTGGTGTAGCGATAGCTCGGCGGCAACTGAAACAGAAAGCATCCCATGCGGTCGCCAAGGACGTCGGCGATCATCCCAAAATCCCGAATGAGCATCTTTGTGCCTTTGAACTTCTTGATGTGAGTGATGTGTTCGCAGACCTTGACGGTGTAAACGAACTTCTTCTTCCCGGGCTGGCGTCGCCAGGCCTGAACGCCTGCAACCGCCGGCCATGAGTAGAAGGATGCGTTGATTTCGACGGTGTCGAAGCGCTTTAGATATTGCCCGAACCAGTCGTTCTGCACCACACCCGCATAAAAAGAATCCCGCCATTTCCAGTACCTCCAGCCAGAGCATCCTACATAGACCGACTGCTTCAGCTCGGGCGGACCCGCCGGAGTTGTCGCTTCTGTCTTTATCCGGGCCGTATGCATCTTTGCGGCACGTTTGACGTTATCCTCGCGCTGCTTTTCACGGCGGACACGCCTCCGTTCCTGGCGCTCCTCAAGCGTCAGTTCTGTCCAGTCGGCTGCTGTGTCTGCGCGCGGCATGATTTTCTTCCCGGCTACTAACGCCTGGATGGCGGTCAGGGGTTCCAAGCACTGCGGGGCCCTATATGCCTTGGCGACGAAAGGGTTCTTGATGAAGTTTGATGTTCTGATAGTCGGCGGCGGACCGGCCGGGCTCAGCGCCGCACTCATCCTGGGAAGGTGCCACCGGAAAGCCTTGCTCTGCGATGAAGGCCGTCAGCGCAATCTTCGCTCGCTCGCTATTCACGGCCTGCTCGGGCGGGAAGGGCGGTCCCCCTCGGATTTCCTGGACGAGGCGCTAAAAGAACTCTCCCGTTATGACTCGGTTTCGGTGCGCGGCACGCGGGTGACGGGCATCAGCCCGGACGGCGAAGGGTTCGAATTCGTCTGCGCGGACGGCACGAGCGGCACCGCTTCAAAAGTCCTTCTTGCGACGGGTCTCGTTGACGAGCTTCCCGAGCTGGAAGGGATCGAACTTCTGTACGGGGTTTCCGTCCACCATTGTCTTTACTGCGACGGTTTCGAATACGCGGGGAAGCCGGTAGCGGCATATGGCAAGGGGGATAAGGGGGCGGAGCTTGCCGTCATGATGAAGCAGTGGATGTCCGACGTGGTGGCTTGCAGCGATGGGATCGTGGTCAGCCCGCAGGCGGTACTCAAGCTCGAAGAACACAACATTCCGCTGCGCACCGAGCCCATTCAATGCCTTGAAGGTACGGATGGAGAGCTCACTAAGATCGTATTCACGAGTGGGCCTGATCTCCCCCGGGCCGGTTTGTTCTTCTCGACGGGCTGCCATCAGGCATCTGACCTATCCAAACGTCTCGGTTGCAAACGTGTTGAGAAAGGGGGCGTCGTAATTGACCTCGATACGGAAGAAAGCAGCGTTCCCGGCTTGTATGTTGCCGGTGACGTGTCGCGCGACGTCCTTCTTGTCGCGGTAGCCATAGCGGAAGGCGCGCAGGCGGCCGTCGCAATGAACAAGGCGTTCCTGCGCCGCGACGGGCTATGCGAGTAGAGACCGCTAGCTCTTCGCTTCCTTCTCGGCTTTCGGAAACCAGCGCCAGACTCCGATCGCGTTGATCAGAAGGAGGATCACGTTCTGGATGACGAGCGACGCCTTGGTCTCTAACCAGCCGTCAGCCATCCAAGCGATGGAGGCGACGATGAAGATCATGAAGCCGGCGACGGTGACGCCTGCGTTCAGGTTGGCAGCCACGAGTGATGCCGCCAGGACCGTTGTCACGGCTGCGAACGTTCCAAGAATTGCGAGCTCGTCCATTCCGTCTCCCGTTACAGCCGCCTGATTTCCTGGGCCCGGATGACGATTTCCTCCTGGGAAAGCTCGCGCTCCAGCCTCTCCCGCAGGGATTGCCAGTAGGCACAATCAATTTTCTCCGCCATGACTTCGACAACGGCGATGCTGTCTTTCTCAGTCCCGCTGCCCCTCTGCCAGAGACCTCGTCCGGGGGCCCGCAGGAAACTGGTCGCGCCGCCGAACTTTTCGGTCAGCTCTTTGAGGAAGCCGTCAAACCAGTCCTTATCGATCGGCTGCCCGATGCCGGTCTCCTTCGGAAGAAGTATCTGCACAAGGTGCGACGGCGCGGCGCTCATGAAGCCCTGCGCGCCCGCGCCCGTCCGGGCCAGCTGTCCAGCAGGGTCTGCGTTTTCACGGTTTCGGCCTGCTCGCCGAAGCGGTTCAAGTAAACATTCATCATGGCGTCGTGGGTTTCGTCGGCCGAGCTGCAAAGCGCGTCGGTAACGAGGATGACGCGGAAACCCCGGTCGATCGCGCCCAGCATGGTCGCCAGCACGCATACGTCGGTTTCGCCGCCGGTTATGATGACCGTATCGATCCCTGCGTTGCGCAGCTGCTGGTGGAGGTCGGTTCCAGTCCAGGGCGAATAGACATGCTTGTCGAAGGTGCGGGCAGGGGGAACGTACTTCGCGAGGTCCGGGACCAGCCCGATCATCTCGGAGCCCAGCTGATCGATGGTCATAGATCCCCACCGCTCATAATAGTGACGCCACATGCCGACGCCCTGGCCGGGCTTCCGCGCCGGGATGAAGCGGGTGAAGATCGTTTTTTCGGGATGGGTGGACGTAATCGATAGGATATTGGGCAGGACGCGTTCCAGCCACGGCATCTTCCAGTCAGTACCCTCGGCAAACATCCTCTGCATGTCGACGCACAGGTGAACCGCAGTCTCCCCGGGCGCGCCGTAGCGCAACTCGTCATTCTTTGGCATGGCCTTATCCCTGAAAGCCAGTTCCAACGGTAGCCGAAGAACTTGGTTCCTGCGGAAAAGGGTTGCCTGCAACCCGGCTAGCCCTGCGGCAATGAGCGGGCAAGGCGGCCAAGGGGCCCAGCTTGGTGCGCCGAGCCAAGCGAGCCGTGCCCTTGACGGCCAAGGACGCAGCCCTCTTCTTGCGCGAGGGATCGTGACCGTATGGCCGAGACAAAGACTCGGGCGTCGCAAGACGCTAGAGCCCGGTCGCTGCAAAGCGGCGCGCCAGGGGGGAACTCATAGCATGGACCTGGTGTTGGGTATCGGACCAATCAATTCAGGGAGCTTATGATGGCAAAACGGGCAACGAAGAAGACAGCGAAGAGGCCGGCAGCCAAACGCGAACTGATCGCCCCGCGTGGCGACAAGCGCTATATCCGCCGGGACCCACGCGGCCGTATCAAGGAGAGCGATGACGTGAGCCGTTCGCTTTCCCAGGATCGCCGCAGGAAGGCAAAGAAAGCGGCCAAGCCCGGACAGGGCGACCGCGGCGACCGGAAGCCTGCCTCGAAAGCTCCGGCCCGGAAAAAGACGCGTGCCAAGCGCTAGCCGCACACTCGATCTTTTCGGAGACGACTCCCTTCCTGAAGGATTCAGATATCAGGCCGATTTCCTGAGCGGCAAAGAAGAGCATTCTCTTTTGGAGCACATCAAAGTGCTGCCGTTTCGGGAGTTCGAGTTTCACGGCTTTACCGGCAAACGCCAAATCGTTTCATTCGGCTGGCGCTATGATTTCAACCGCGGCGGCCTGACCAAAACGGAAGACATGCCGGAGTTTCTGTGCGCCATCCGCGCGCGGGCGGAGGACTTTGGGCAGCTAGAGCCGGGCGAACTTCAGCAGGTTCTCATCACTGAATATACGCCCGGCGCTGCCATCTGGTGGCACAAGGACCGCTCGGTCTTCGTCGATGTTGTCGGTATCTCGCTTCTTTCCTGCACCTTCCGTCTGCGCCGAAAGCCGGTAATCGCTGGCAGCGGCGCAATCTAACCGCTGAGCCGCATTTATCTCCTGCGCGGACCTGCACGATCCGAGTGGGGGAGCACAGCATCCCCGGCGTCGAGAGCCGTCGCTACTCCATCACGTTCCGCAACGTTCTCGAAAAGGCTTCGTAGGCATGAGCCGGACTTCCACGCTGCCGAAGCGACTTCAGCCGATGCTTGCCACTCTGACCGATGGTCCTTTCGACGATGCCGGCTGGGTCTTCGAGGATAAATATGACGGCTTCCGTATGGTCGCCGAGATCGAAGACGGCAAGGTCACTCTGTACAGCCGCAACGGCAAGATCATCAGCCACAGCTATATTGAAGTCGCCAAAGCGCTCGAAGGCGTGAAAGGCGACGCGGTCATAGACGGCGAACTCGTTGCCCTGGACAAAGACGGTGTGTCGCATTTCCAGCTGATGCAGAATGCGCTGCGCCACGAGGCGAAGCTCCTTTACTGCGCATTCGACCTCATGTTTCATGACGGGGAAGATCTACGCGGGCTTACGCTGCTTGAACGAAAAAAGCGTCTCAAGGAAATCCTGCCGGGCCATAACCTGATCGCATTCAGCCGTCACCGCAAGACAAGTGGCACGAAATTCTTCGAGGAAGCGGAACGCAAAGGTCTCGAAGGCATCATGGCCAAGCGCGCGGACAGCAGATACGTGTCCGGTCGCCGCACCGACAACTGGCTGAAGATGAAGACCTCGAAGCGCCAGGAAGTGGTCATAGCAGGATTCACCGCCCCCAGGCGGACAAGGCCGTTTTTCGAGCGCTGGCCCTCGCGGTGCGCGAGAAGAACGGCTGGCGGTATATCGGTCACGTCGGCACGGGGTTCAGCCACAAAACGCTTGAAGAGATGCACGCCAAGCTAATGAAACTGAAAGCTGCGAAGTCGCCCTTTCCGGCAAAGGTGAAGGATGAAGCCGTAACCACCTGGGTCAAACCGTCGCTGGTGGCCGAGGTGAAGTTCACCGAATGGACAACAAAAGGCGAAATGCGCCATCCCGTATATCTCGGGCTCCGGTCCGACAAACGCGCTGAAGACGTTACCCGCGAGCGCGAGAAGCCCAGTCACGACAAGAAGACGTCACCGTCTTCAGTCGAGTGACGCTCGCTCCGCGTCCGGCAGCGTCGGACGCGGACGTGCCTGAATGAATTAGGAACGGCAATCGACAGCGCGCCTCGATCAATCAAGAAGCAAATGCCCCCTGGTTCAAACAGCGGGCATGAACTTATTTCCGGTTCTTGTCGAGAGCTTGAGCCATCTCAAGATGGTGCTTCAGTGCCGGTAGTGTCTTGCCCGCCCAGTCCTTGAGCTTCGGATCGTCGCCACCGCCCGCGTATCGCTCGAACAGCGATACCGCGTCCTTATGCGCGCTCACCTGCATGGGATCATACTCTGATGCGAAATCCTCGGGCTTTGCGTCACGCAGCTTGGCGAGCTTTTTCTGCGACGCATCGTCGAGTGCCGCCGGAAGAGCCGCTTTCAGGTTTGCCGGGACCATCGCCTTGAGCTCGTTACTTGTCTTGGTGTGATCGGCGAGCATCATTTCAGCGAACTTCTTCTCTTCGGCATTGCCTTTTTGCTGCGCGACTTTTGCGGCCTCAATCTCCGTCATGTCGCTTATGGCCGCTTCCTTGATGAAGTCTTCAGTCTTCGGTGCAATGCCAAGCGCGGAATTGACGCCGGTTTTCTCACCGACCGACTGCGCAAAGGATGGGGAGGTTAGAACCGTAAGAATCGCAAATGCGAGAATGGCTTTTTTCATGCTGTTATTCCTCAAGCAGGTGAAAATCCACGTTCCAACCTTCACTGAGGAACAAAGTTCCTTTTCCTAGCGGCGGGTGGTGGACCCAACGATGGGTTAACCGCATATGTTCTTCAGCGCTTCCCCGAGCTCGGGAAACGATTACCGCCGTCCGGATCTTGGCGGCCACTCCATCTCGAACATATTGCTCTGGAGGCCTGCCGGATCCCAGTCGTTCCACCGCCCACACGTGAACGGTCTTGCCTGCAGGCTGCCTGGCTTCGCCAAGCGGCAATGTTTCACCGCGAGGGCTGTAACCGGTCTCCTCGTTAAACTCGCGTTTTGCCGCGACGAGGGGAGGCTCTCCCTCGGCGATCAGGTCTTTTGGAATCGACCACGATGCAAGGTCCTTCTTCCGGCAGAAGGGACCGCCGGGATGACCAAGCAGAACTTCGGGATCGCCGCTCGTGAGGCGATAAAGCAGGAGACCTGCGCTCTGTTTGCCAGATGCGGCCCGTTTCACTGGCATGCTAAGCCGCACGGCTCGCCGTTTTCCGCCTGCGCTGTAGGTGGCGACGAAGTTTCGCGAGCGGCATGGCATTGAGCACGCGGTCAGGCGACACGCCGCCCTTGCGGGCCATTTCGACGCCCCAGTGCATGTGGTCGAGTTCGGGGATCGAGTGTGCGTCCGGATTGATGCTCATCATGCAGCCAAAGTCGAGAGCGGCTTGGTGCCAGCGCCAGTCAAGGTCGAGGCGCCACGGATGCGCGTTGATCTCTACGGCCACGTCGTGTTTCGCACAGGTGCGCAGCACCTTCTCGACGTCGGTGTCGTAGCCGGGCCGCCGCAGCAGTTGCCGTCCGATCATGTGGCCCAGGATCGTCGTATGCGGGTCAGAGAGGCGCGAAGCAGACGGTCGGTCTGCGCCCTTCCGGTCCGGCTTGAACCGTCCGTGAATGCTCGCCACGACGAAATCGAAGCGATCGAGCGCCTCGTCCGGATAGTCGAGCGAGCCATCAGCCAGGATGTCGGATTCGATGCCCTTCAGGATCCGGAATTCGTTGCCGAAAGTCTTGTTAAGCCGGTTGGCATCCCGATGCTGCTGCTCGATCTGCTCGACCGAAAGTCCGCCGGCGTAGTGGGCGGACTTCGAGTGGTCGGCCACCCCGACATACTGGAAGCCGTGCTGGCGCGTCGCCTTCGCCATCCTCGCCAGCGTCTCAGTGCCGTCGGAGACATCGGTATGACAGTGCAGGATGCCGTGCAGGTCGTCGTCGGTGACCAGCTTCTGCAGTTTCCCCTTCGTCGCCCGCTCGATTTCGCCGCGCCCTTCGCGCAATTCCGGCTCGATGAAGGGCAGGCCGAGTGCGCGATAGATGTCCGCCTCCTTGGCGGCTACCACGCTGCGGCCCTTGTGCAGCCCGTCGGGTTCGAGCCGCATTCCATTCTTCTCCGCGAGGGCCCGAAGCTGTTCAAGATGTTCTGGCGAACCGGTCGCATGGAGGAGGGCGGCTCCGAAGTGCTTGCGGTGGGCGACGTAAATCTTAAGGTCCGACGAATCCAGCGTCGCCGGCTTCTTCCCGGGACCCGGCTCCTCGGCCACCAGGGCGAGATCGGCGACGAGCTCGCAACCGCGCCTGAAGTCTCCGGCGACGGTCACATGCCTGAATTGGGGCCGCGTCCTTTCGAGAGCCGCCTTCGCATGATCCAGCAGGGCGGCCGCACGATGCATATGCCGCCGGCCTTCACCGCCCTTGGAGATCGCAAGATTCTGCAGGACCTTGGTCTGCAGCGCTGCACCTAGTCCCTTCGCCTTCCTGATGCGGTCGTCCTTCGCCGCGGCTTCCAGATCCGCAAGCGAGGCGATTGCCGAGATCCTTGTAGAGCCGCAGCACCTTCTCTGGCCGCAGGCCGGGAACGGTCAGCATCTCCAGCACGCCGTCGGGGAGTTCCTTGCGGAGTTTCTCGAGACTGGGGTGGGTGCCGGTCCCGTGCAGTTTGGTGATGATATCAGCGATGGCCTCGCCGACGCCGGGGATTTCGGTGAGCCGCTCCTCCTCGACCAGGCGGTCGAGGGGTTCGGCGAGTGCAGCGAGGCTGTCCGCTGCGCGGGAATAGGCCTTGGCTCGGTAATACGGATTGCCGCCGCGCAGCGCCGTCCGCTGGGCGTGCTCCCGAAGCAACTTGGCTACTTGCGGTGCGTTGGCCTTCGACATCCTGTCCTTCCGGTGGTCGTGTTTCAGGTTTACTCCCTACACAGGCGCTTGATGGTCTTTATGGCGCGGCCGGGACCATGCCAGCCGAGGAATTCGAGTTTCTTGTCCTCGAATGCGTTTGTGGTCCGGAAGAACTGTTCCAACTCCTCCCGTGCCCGGGACGGAAGGTGGCGGATGTCCTGCAAATCGGTCTCGAGAGGGGAGCGATCGGGCACCGCGAACACACGGTCGTTCCTTTCCTTCTTGCCCTTGGACTTCTGCTCGACCTCGAGGATCCCGACGGGTTTGCATCGAAGCACCACGCCGGGATAGGTCTTCGCGTCGTGGATGACCAGAACGTCGAGCGGGTCGCCGTCTTCCGCCTTGGTCGACGGAATGAAGCCCCAGTCGTACGGATAGGTGAGGCCAGCCATCAAAGGCTTGGCAAGCGTGAAAACGCGCAGCGCCGGATCGAAGTCTAACTTGCAGCTACTGCCGCGAGGCGTCTCGACGACAGCGTAAATGTACTGGTCGTCTGCCCATGCCGGAATCTTCAATAGGTTTGTCATGTCAAATTAATGCCGCACTCGCGGTTGGCTGCGGACCTTTCCGCAGCCGCCTGTCCTTGCCGGTCAACCATTCTTCTTCGCCGGCGCCTTCTCAATACTCTCGGAACACCAACCGCGGCGGTCGGATCGGGTTCCAGAAAGGCCGCACCGTGCCAGCACACGGCGTTGGTAGAGCTACCCGACGATGTCAATGCCGCGAGGCCCGAACGTTCCCTACTCGTGTCTTTCACGGCTTTGACGATGTCCTCGGGATGATATGGCTTCTGCAAGGATAGCTGCCCGCTCGGGACCTGCCTGGACCCTGAGAAGCCGGTCACGTAAAATCGCCGGCAGTCCGGGATCATGCTCACGACACCGTTCGGCGATCTGCCACCCGTCGATCTCCGGGTAGTTGGATGTCGGTGACCAGCATGTCGGCGGCCTGCCGCTTGCACCGTGCCAGGGCTTCTTTGCCGTTGCTCGCGTGGATCACGTCATCGCCTTCCACCCCCAGCGCTTCGACAACGAATTCGTTAAACGCCGAGAGCGACGCGGACAATCGCCGCGCGGTAGCCGACCAGCTTTTTTGATATCGGTGGCAATGCTCCCACGGCTACCGCGACGGGATGGCGTCAACTTAATGACCGCTAGGATCGTCAAGGAGACCGGCCGGCGCGTTAAACACCGAGGGGCTACACCCCAAGCAGACTGCCGAATACGGACGGCCCGCCTGAGTAGAAATCCATGATTGCCGTCAGGACCCGCTTTCATCCTCTGGTCGATACCGACGAAGCGCTCGCTGGCAGATGCGGCAGGCAAAATGCGGCGACGATGGCGGAGGTGGACAAAGGAAATCACTAAGTTTGGGATGGTCCAGGACATCCCCCATCAAACTGCCGAACCGGACGCGTAAGCAAATCGGCCTGCGGCTTGGGCTTGAATCGGTAGGACTACCAGCGGATCCCGTCGCCCGCATCCGACTACATTTGAGAGATTGAGCGGGAGAGCCGACGCAAAAAAACCGCCTCCGGGCGGTCAGTTTTTGCTGCTGGGGGAATTGCCCTGTCTTGGCAGAGTAATAGCTTTAGCAGCGCTCGTGCTGCGCGAGCGGGCTGCGTTGACGGTATCGACTGTTAATCAGGCGCTTTCGTGTCGGGACCGGGTCATTTCCACTTCGGGCTTCGGCCCTCTCGAGTAGGTGACCACGCTTGCGTACTGCATGGTGGGAGCGCTTAAGCAGAGTTGCAATCGCGGCAGCGCTTTCGCCAGCCGCCGCCAACGATCGTAGCAAATCCTCTTCTTCAGGCTGAACAAGCCAACGTTCACAGTGCCGGCCAGCATCCCTCATTTTCCCTTCGCCTTCTCCCACGCCTTTCCTCCGACTAGGCTCGCTCTGTGTTCCGGATCGGTCGCGAACCGCTGGGCGTTTTCCTCGCCTGGGAAGTGTCTCACCGGAAGGCCGTTTCTCTTGACCGTCCACCAGCCACTAGGCAGCCCATGTGGTCCGGGCTCTATCGGCATCACCTCATTGGGATCGTCAGTCATTTCCATTTCGCCTTCAGCGATAAAAGCAAGCCGAGCGGAAGTCGCGACTTCGGCCCGGCTCTAACTCCGGGTCCCCTAGGAGGGCAAACCCGTAACGACGGAGCTATCCAGCCTACCTAGGCGGCTGTAAACCTGGCGACAATAGCCACTCGTTGATATGGGAAGCGGTCTCTAGCTGACGCGCCTTGCGCAACAGGTGTTCGCGCTCTTTCCCTTCAGGAAGTTTTTCAGCCGCGCTCTTGGCTGCTTCTGATTGCTGATGCCACTTCTGCTCAATCGATATTGTGCTTCGCATAGGTCGCTCCCTGATGTCCCAAGACAGGGTTGTTAGGTGAGGTTAATTCGTGGCCTTTGATTTTGTGTCTGTGCGGTCTCCGACGTAGTCAAATCTAAATTTTTTCGTGAGCCCGGAACGTTCCCCCGAAGGGGAATCGTTCACTTCTTCGCCTTCAGCCCCAGCTCGACCAGGCGGCGGTTGGCCTCAGGTGGACAGTTCCGGTAGGAGTTACAGAAACTCTGTCGATCTTCAACAGGACTGCCGGTTCACGCTGGCGGGTTTCTCTTGCTCAACTGCCTTTTCGCCGCTCTATTGGCTGCAATCGTTATTGCAAGGGAGAGCGACGTGGCCAGCGGTATAGTGAAGTGGTTTAACGGGCAAAAGGGTTATGGGTTCATCGCGCCGGACACCGGCGGCAAGGACGTGTTCGTCCATATCTCGGCCGTCGAGAAGGCCGGCCTGGACGGCCTGCTGGATGGCGCCAAGGTGACGTTCGATATTGTCCCGAACCGTGGCAAGGAATCGGCGGAAAATCTGCGGGTGAAGTGAGGGCGCGCTCAGCGGCTTTCTGCGACGGATGGTGGAAAAACTCGCTTTTCGCCCCGGCGGGCGTAGGCCGTGAAGCGGGCATGACCGGTCCGGAACTGCGATTCATCCGCACCGAAATGGGCATGACGCAAGCCGAATTGGCAAAGGTAGTGCATCACGACGCCCAGAGCATTGGCCGGTGGGAGCGTAGCGAATTCGCTATTGATCAAACTGCGGAAGCGCTGATTAAATTGCATAGTGATAGAAAAGGTTGGATTGAAACTGGACGGAGAGACGGTCAGCGAGCTAAGCGAGCGGTGCGTGCCAGCAGATTGTTATCGATGGCCATGATCCAACGCACTAAAAGCAAGCCGCTTAATTCAAGGAAACGGTCCCAGCGTAAGGGGGACGCTGAGGCCGTCTTGTTGCTGCCGTGTGCCAGGGGCGGCCCGGCACGATTCTCAGAACCCGCAATCCCGCAACCCGTTCCCTCATTTCCCCTTCGCCCTCAGCCCGAGACTCGACACGAGTTCAAAGGACTCAGGTTCTCGGGCCATGAGAAGTCTGCCATTGTCAAAGCGGATCGTGATCCGACCATCTTCGCGGCGCTCGATTATTTCGCCGATGCGACCTCGCAGCGCTATCTCGGCTCTCCATGCGAGAGTTTCAGTGATCAACCTGACTCGATCGCCAGACCCGGCGATATCGCTTTCACCCCGGGCGGCTCTCCTCTGTTTCCTGGCCTCGCGCCGTCGGAATCGTCGTCAACATGCAAACGGCCACGGCGCTCAGCACCGCGTAATTGCGCAAAAAAGCCGGCCATCAGAGGTAGGCTCCACAACCTTCGGAGAGGCCTAACAATTAGATAAATTACTATTCCCTCGAGAATTAGCTTGAGGCTCCGCGCAACGTTTTGCTTTGCCATATCGATTCCCGTTATTGCACGGCAGCCACAATCCAGCGCCCGTCACACGCATTGGCAAAAGACCCGGTGCTTGGCTAGCCCATTAATGCTGGAGCAGCTAGTCTGCGTGGTTCCTGGGGCGGAGGTATCTGTGGTGCATTGCCACGGCACCCGGTCGGAACGCTCTATGGCTTGCCGCGTTTTTGTTTCCGAGAAAAGCTCGGAGCGCCTCATGTACCCGTGGTCCACCGGCGAGTTCGATAACGCTATGGACGTCGCCCTCGACATCGCGATGAATTACCTCGACCGCACGGGGCAGGCAGTGATGTTCAAAGAAGTACAATGGAAGGCAGCGATGGCAATACTAACGGCTTGGAAAGGCGGCATGCGGCACCCGATTAAGCTGGCCGACATCGCCATCAAGACTGTGGAACGGAAAAGGACCTGCTTTTGGAACATCAAACGTGACCAGGGGCCAAGCGGCAACCAAATCTGAGGCGGTGGCCGCAGCCGAGAAGGGACCGGGCGATCGCAGCGAAAAACGTGCGCCTCGTTCCACCCGGAGATCGTGATTGAACACAGGCCCCTCGCTCATCTCTCGTCGATTGGAACGGCTGTGATCTCCTGGCCGTCCTCATCCAAGATAGTAACCCGCCTTCCGGTCGAAGCCGGAGCCTCAGCGGCAATCTGACGTGCGATGACTTCGGCCTTTGCCTTGGCGTCTTCATCGTCACGGCAGACGAGGCCGGACGGATCGGCCAATCGACGACCGTTTGCCAGATCGAAATAATATCGCGGCATGTAGTTACCTTTCCTTTCCCTCACTGAAGACCAATGCCAACATAGTCGATCCCGTTCCAACTTCCCTGGAACGAACCGGGGCACGCTCGCTTGAATCCGGATTATATTTCGCAGGGGTTTTCGTGCCGTATCCCCGGCCAAAACCACCAGCCGGTGGCGACAAGGCCAACTATCCCGGTTTCATCGAACCGGCCTTAGCGACCTCGATCAGCAAGGTGCCAACCGGCGAGCGATGGATTCATGAGGTTAAGTTCGACGGTTACCGCGTCCAGATGCACGTTGTAAATGAGGCCGTTCGAATATTCACCCGTCGAGGTAACGATTGGACCAACCGCTTCAAGAAAATCGCAGCCGACGCTTAGCACCTCAACGTGAAGTCGGCGATCATCGATGGTGAGGTGATCGTGCCCGCTGCCGATGGCGTGTCGGATTTCTCGATGCTGCAAAATGAGCTGCGCGGCAATTCAAGAAAGCTCGTGCTGTACACATTCGATCTGCTTTATCTCAACGGCTACGACCTGAGGAAGCTGCCACTGTTTGAGCGCAAGGCCTTGCTCAAGAAAATCATGGCCAAGACCGATATCCAATTCAGCGAGAGCTTCGAGGTCGATGGTGCCGAGATGTACAAGCACGCCTGCAAAACTGGCCTTGAGGGCGTCGTCTCGAAGGTCCGCGACAGCCGGTACGTCTCGGGTCGCGTCAACGCTTGGGTGAAAAAGACCTGTGTCCAGCGTGAGACACTGGCCATCGCTGGGTTCGCACTCGACGGCAAGAAATGGGACGGCATCTATCTCGGCAGGCTCAAGGGCAAGGAGTTGATCTATGCGGGCAAAGCGACCACCGCTTTGACACTACATCCAGCCGAGGATTTGCAGGCGCGGCTCAAGCCGCTGATCCGGACGACGCAGCCCCACGCCAAGAAAATCGCGCATCGCGGCATTTGGGTCGGGCCGTTGCTGCTTGCTGAGATCGAATACCGCGCGATGTCAGCCGAGGGCAAGGTGCGCGATCCTTTCTTCAAGGGCGTTCGGGAGGACCTATGAGCTGGGGCAAGGCCTTGCTTTGGGGAACGGTTATTGTCGCTGTCGCCCTCGGGGCGCTTGCCGCCGCTTACCTTCTGATCCAAACGTTTTTGTTGGGTTGAATAGGCTTGCGGTAATTCCCGATCTCCCATCAGCGGGGGATCGGTATTTCGTTCCGGCAGAAAATATGGATTTCGGGAAACTTCGGCAATTACGTGGAACAGTTGCCCCGGTCAGAAGATTGCAGAGTCGTGTCGGTCCTGTTGTTGCTCGACCGGCGCAAAAAGTGGCCCCAGCTTCCCCCCCCAAGCTGGGGCCGTCTCGTTGCGAGGACCTCTGATGAAGCTCACCCATAAATTTGCGGAGATGACGCCCGCCAAACGCCCGCAAGATCTGCATATGGACGGCACCGGTCTGCGCTTCGAAACGATGGATCACGGCGGGGAATATCCCGACAATGCCGCAAGCAATCAAGCTCATCGACGCCGAGGGCCGATGCTGCATTTACGTGCCGATCACGCAGAACGGCAAGGTTGTCGACAGCCAAGGGTTTATGCTCGATACGGAGGATAAATGATCAAGATCGCCAGTATGACGCCACCGGTCCCGCGCGGTAAAATCATCGGCAAGCCAGTCGGCGGCCCGCCTTTGAGTGAGACCGGTCATTTTTGGAAATGTGAAGCCTGCGGCGGTTGGTTTGAAATGCGGGATCTCGGTGCCGTGCTTGAGCACGAGGAGCCCCTGCCTCGTCCGGCGAGCGATCAAGCGCAGTAGATCAACCATGGGTTGGGTCATCAACAATGGATTTATCACCAGCGACAACCGTGCCATTGGATCGATTGTCAAGGTTGGCACCAAATGGCTGGTCGAAATTCTATGGAGCGGTCCCACTGGCGACATCAAATTCGAAGCGGAAAACATCACCGCTGCATTAGCATTCGTCAAAGGCGTAGAAAAAACTTTCGAAGCCTTCACTGGGAGCGAAGCACCATGAACCCGCGCGCGCCAATCTCATCTGCTCTTCCCAGGTGCTCGCCATAGGCCACACACTGATCTTCGGTATCGAAAATAAAATGCTCGGTGTCGGTGATGTCCGCGATGCTGGGCCCCCAAATCAGCAAACGAACTGCAAGGGCGAACGCCACCATGACCCAAAGCCCTGCGTGGCTCGCCATCGAATCCCCACTGCATGGAGGCCCAAAATGAAGATGCACCCGGCAATAAATGGCGATCGACCGCGCGGCTTGGTTTGGTATCGCCGACGCGCGACGGAGGATCCCCTGAAGGGACAAACGATTTTCGTCGATCGATTGGATGAAGCTCGATCGATTGCTTGAAACTTTGGGTCCTGCCGCTCTGGCCGGCGCCGCTTTTCTCTACGATTTCCCTGCTGGCGAAATAGCCTCAGTCGTCGTGGCTCAGATCCTCGGGTCTCCCGAGGCCCAGCGTCCCGATCGCGGTCCTTGCCTTGCCAAATCCATCCGTCATCATACGGGCGCTGCGGGAAGCGATGCCTCGGATTCGATCAGAGCTTGCTGTTTAAGCTCGGCCCAGAATTCGGAGGGGATTTTGCCTTGCAGCGAATTGTAGTCCTCGGCGATCTGCTGATGGCTTCGCGCCCCGACGACAAGAGCGACCGCGACATCTGGCGCTGCCGAGAATTGAAGCGCAGCGGTGCGTAGATCCACGCCATAGCGAGCGGCTACGGTTCGGAGTTTTTCGCGCTTTTCGATCACGGCCGCGGGGATCTTGAAATTCTCCTTGCCGTAGTTGTAACGCGGGCTACCAGATATGAAGCCGGCATTGAGCGAGGACCCGATGACGAGCGAGACGTTCTTCTTGCGGACGGCAGGAAAAAGTTCGTTCACGGCGTTGGCATGATCGATCAGTGAATACTGCCGGCGCACAGACAGACATCCGGATCGGCGTCATCCATGACCTTTAGGATGGGTTGCGGCGTGTTCACGCCGATACCCCAAGCCCGTATGATGCTCTCGTCGCGCATCTTCGATAGCGCCGGAAAGGCGCCCTTGCGGGCGATCTCGTACTGCTCCTCCCAGCCGTTCGGGAAATAGGCGAAGTCCGGGGAAATGTCGTGCACGAACGCGACGTCCAGGCTGTCCACGCCGAGGCGCTGCAGGCTGTCCTCGATCGAGCGGCGCACGCCGTCCGCCGTGTAGTCGAACACGATGTCGTTCGGAGAGTCGGACAGCGGATAGATTTCCGCATGCCGATTGTTCTTGGATGCCTTGAACAATTTCCCGACTTTGGAGGAAAGCAGATAGTCTTCGCGTTTCTTGTTGTGCAGGAAATGTCCGAAGCGCCGCTCGGCGAGACCGAAGCCATACCACGGAGCGACATCGAAATAGCGTACGCCTACCTCCCATGCAGCTTCGAGCGTGCCCTCGGCTTCCTTGTCGGTATGCTTGTTGAACTCATTTCCAAGGGAAACCCCGCCGAGTCCGAAGCGGAACTCCTGCTTGTAGATCTGTTGCGCGCAGTTAGGCATGTTATCGGCACCCTTGTCGTTTTGGTTTGGACAGAACGATGGGATCCAAAAGCAGTTCCCCAGCCTGTCACGACGCGGGCAAAATCGGCATGCTTTGCGGAGGCTTTACGGGGGGAAAGCTACGGAAGGCCGTCGAGTGCGCTTGTTGGCGTCCTTCGATTGCTCCCTGCTGGCGAAATTGGCTCAGTCGTCGTGGCTTAGATCCTCGGGTCTCCCGAGGCCCAGCGTGCCGCCGTCGCCGTGAACGAGGTCACGATCCTTGCCCTCCGTCTTGTCGGCGTCCTCGATGATCGCTTGCCGCGCCTCGCGCTCCTCGTCCTTCCGGGGCTTC
>WNGO01001994.1_pt1 | contig 24828 bp, 21 predicted proteins | sample 5400511 | NCBI WGS metagenome assembly WNGO01 (sample SAMN13153380, study PRJNA577476) | soil metagenome | isolation source: 20 cm soil or saprolite under Garry oak tree replicate 2 | place: USA:California | collected 2016-06-15 | reverse complement strand
CGCGTGATGATGCCGCCCGGGGGCGCAGCGGCCCGTGCCGAGGCGATCGCGACCATCACCCGTTTGGCGCAGGAACGCTTCGTGACCGACGACATCGGCCGGCTCCTCGAAGACCTGCGCGGATTCGAGGAGAGCTCGGACTACGACTCCTTCGAGGCGAGCCTGATCCGCGTGACGCGTCGCGACTACGAGAAGGCGACGCGGGTCCCGCCCGAGCTCGTCGGGGAGATCAGCCGCGCGTCAGCGCTTGGTCTCTCGGCCTGGGGGCCGGCGAAGGAGGACTCGAACTTCGAAGCCCTACGTCCGCACCTCGAAGAGAATCTGGAACTGCGGCATCGCTACGTCGCGTGCTTCGATCCGCCCGACGAGACGTACGACGTGCTCCTCGACAACTTCGAGCCGAACATGAAGACGGCGGAGGTGCGGGAGATCTTCGACCAGCTCAAAGAGGAGCTGGTGCCGATGATCCGCGAGATCACCGAGGCAGGCGAGATCGACGACTCGTTCCTGGAGGGGGCGTTCGATCTGGAGGCACAGCGAACCTTCAGCCTCGACGTATTGCAACGCTTCGGCTACACGGAGGAGGAGTGGCGGCTCGACCAGACGCCCCACCCGTTCATGACGACGCCGGGGCATCGCGACATTCGCCTGACCACGAACTTCCGCTCGGAGAACCTCAGCTCGCTCTTCGCGACCATGCACGAGTTCGGCCACGGCCTCTACGAATGGGGAGTCGACGAGTCACTCGCGGGGACACCACTGGCCTCGGGCGTTTCGCTCGGCCTTCACGAGTCACAGAGCAGGACCTGGGAGAACCTCGTCGGGCGAAGCCGCTCGTTCTGGCGGTACTTCTATCCGCGGCTGGAGGCGGCCTTCCCTTCGCAATTGGGCTCGGTCGACGAGGAGGCGTTCTACCGCGCCGTGAACAAGGTCGAACCCTCCCTCATCCGCATCGACGCGGACGAGGTCACCTACAACATGCACATCATTCTTCGTTTCGAGCTCGAGCAGGACCTGATCGACGGCCGTGTCGCCGTCCCGGACCTGCCGGAGGCCTGGAACGCAAAGATGCACGAGTATCTCGGGGTCGACGTTCCCGACGATGCGCACGGAGTGCTCCAGGACATGCATTGGGCGGCGGGTGGATTCGGGTACTTCCCGACCTACGCTCTCGGCAACGTGATCTCGGTCCAGATCTGGGAGAAGGCGAAGGAAGAACTGGGCGATTTCGACGAGAGCTTCGAGCAGGGCGAGTTTGGCGAGCTGCGCGAATGGCTACGCGAGCACCTGCATCGTCTGGGTCGCAAGTTCACGCCGCAGGAGACGATCCAGCGCGTGACCGGGAGCCCGATCGACGCGAAGCCGTACGTGCACTACCTTCGCGAGAAGCTCGCGCCTCAGGCCGTTTGACGGTCACAACCGAATCGCCGCGCCTCGAACGGCTGAAGGCCGCCCTCGCGGAGATCGCTGACATCTCTCATGCGCAGCAGATCCTCGAATGGGACGCACGCGTGTCGATGCCTCGCGCAGGCGCCAAGGCTCGTGCGGACATCGCTTCGACCGTGACGCGACTCGCGCACAGGCGCTTTGTCTCGGACGAGGTAGGGGAGCTCTTGGCCGAGTTGGACGGCGAGGGGCACGATCCCGAGTCGATCGAGGGCGCACTCATCCGAGTCACGAAGCGCGAGTGGACGCGCGCCAGCCAGATCCCGTCGGAGCTCGCCGGCGAGTTGGTGCAGGCCGGCGGCGTCGGTGTTGCCGCTTGGGACGAGGCGAAGGCCGCGTCCGACTTCGAGTCCTTCAAGCCGCATCTCGAGCGTCAGCTCGAGCTCAGGCGCCGTTACATCGCGTGCTTTCCCAAAACGGACGATCCGTACGACGTTCTCCTCGACGAGTACGAGGAAGGTCTCACGACGGCGCAGGTCGAGGAGATCTTCGCCCGGCTGAAGGGTGAGCTCTTACAGCTCGTCGAGCGCCATCGCGAGGATCCGATCGAGGACGTCCCTGGCCCGTTTCCCGTCGAACGGCAGCGTGCGGCGGGACAACTGGTACTGGAGGCGTTCGGCTACGACCCCGATTCCTGGCGGCTCGACGAGACGCCGCACCCGTTCGCGACGAAGCCCGGCTTCGGGGACATCCGCCTGACGACACACACCGGCGAAAGCGATCTCACGTCGCTCTTTTCGACGATGCACGAGTTCGGGCATGGAGTGTACGAGTTCGACATCGACCCTTCCTTTGCGCGGACGCCGCTCGCCCGGGGCACGTCGAGCGCGATCCACGAATCGCAGAGCCGGACGTGGGAGAACCTCGTCGGTCGGAGTCGCGGCTTCTGGACGTGGTTCTACCCGCAGCTGCAGGCGCTGTTCCCTGCTGCGCTCGCCGGTGTCGACGAGGTCTCCTTCGTACGCTCGATGAGCGCCGTACGACCAGGGCTGATCCGCGGCGATGCCGACGAGGTGACGTACGGACTTCACATCATCATGCGGTTCGAGCTCGAACGGGAGCTGCTCGCCGGCACGGTTGCGGTGAGCGACCTGCCGGACGTCTGGAATGAGCGGATGGAGGAATCCCTCGGCGTCGACGTTCCGGACGATGCGCACGGCGTGCTGCAGGACATGCATTGGTCGACCGGGCTCTTCGGGTACTTCCCGACGTATCAGCTCGGGAACGTGGTCTCGGTGCAGATCTGGGACCGCGCGTGTGCGGAGCTCGGCGAGCTCGAGGAGCAGTTCGCACGTGGCGAGTTCGCCCCGCTGCGCGAGTGGTTGAGCGAGCAGATCTACCGCCACGGCGGTCGATATGCGCCGTCGGACCTGCTGCGACGTGTGACCGGATCAGAGCATGCGCAGGCGCTGAACGATCGAGGGCTCCAGGTCAGCGGCCGGCACGACTTCACCGCGCGGGTGACCGCGACGGCGGATCCAGGCGAGCTGCCGGAGTTCGACCTGGCCATCATCGCGACGAAGGCCACCGGTCTCGAACAAGCTGCCGAATCCTTGGCCGGCCGGTTCGCGGACGCCGCGATCGTGACGGTCCAGAACGGTCTCGGAGCTGAGGACGTCGTGCGGCGCCATGGCGAGTGGAGCCTGATCTCCGCGGTGACCTTCATGAGCGGGACGAAACACTCCGACACGCATGTGGAGTACATCCTCGACACTCCGACCTGGTTGGGGCCGTACCGCGACACGCCCTATGAACGAGTGCAGGACTTCGCTCAGCTGTTGATCGAGTCGGGTCTCGAGGCGGAGGCCCTACCGGACCTGCGCCCGGCGCAGTGGTCGAAGCTGATCTTCAACGCGACCGTCAACGGTGTCGCTGCGTTGACCGGCCTTCCCCACGATGCGCACTTCGCCGCGGAGAACGTGGAGTCCGATCTCGGCCACCTCGTCCACGCTCTCGTCGACGAAGGCAAGCTCGTCGCTGCGGCAGCAGGCGTCGAGCTGCGCGACGATCCCTGGGAGATGAACGTCCTCGCCACCAAACGCGGAAGCGCGCACTATCCCTCGATGCTCGAGGACGTCGAGGCTCGGCGACCGACCGAAGTGGACTTGATCAACGGAGCGATCGTCCGGGAGGCGGAGCGTCATGCAGTGGACGCTCCTCTGCAGACTGCTGTCTACCGCCTCGTTGCCGCGAGAGAGGCGTCCTACTCATGAGGGTGTGCATCGTCGGCTGCGGGGCGGTCGGCTCGCTCTTCGCTGCCAACCTCGCCCAGCTCGAAGACGTCGAGGTCTGGGCGTACGATCTCTTCGAGGAGCACGTCGAGGCGATCAACCGTGCGGGCCTTCGGCTCAGCGGCGCAGGCGATGTGCTGGGCCGGCTGCAGGCGACCTCCGACCCGGCCTCGCTGCCGGCGTGTGACTTCGGGATCGTCGCGACTAAGGCGATGCACACGGCGGCCGCGGTCGAGGCAACGGCGGCCGCGTTCACCGGCGGATGCGTCGCGACCGTCCAGAATGGCCTGGGGAACGAGGAGGCGATTGCAAGATTCGCCGAGCGCGTGATTCGCGGCACGACCTTCCCAGCGGGCAAGCTGCTCGAGCCGGGTCATGTGCAGTGGGACGTGAAGGGCGACACGACGCTCGGGCCCTTCGAGCTGCGACCGGCACCGTTCGCCGAGGTCGAGCGGTTGGCCGACGCGTGTACCCGGGCAGGCATGCCGGCGACAGCGGTGCGAGACGCGCGCGGTCCCCAGTGGCGAAAGGTGATCTTCAACGCGGCCACGAATCCCGTCGGGGCGCTCACGCGCCTGACGCACGGTCGCGTGTGCAACGACCCCGGTCTTCGGCGGCTTGTCAGCGGCCTCGTGGACGAGGGCAAGGCCGTCGCCGCCGCGCAGGGGATCTCACTCGATGCCGATCCAGAGGATTTGATCGACCACGCAGCCAAGCCGGAGGTCGCGTACGACCACAAGGCGTCGATGCTCCAGGACGTCGAAGCGCGCCGCCCGACGGAGATCGACTACCTCAACGGCGGCATCGTCGGCTTCGGTCGGGAACACGGCGTCCCGACACCGCTCAACCGCGCGATCTGGTCGCTCGTGAAAGGGTTGGAGCAGTCATGGTGAGCCGTGAGGAGATCGACCGCCGCTACCGGCTCGTCCGCGACGCGATGGCGGAACAGCACCTGGACGCCGTCATCGTCTGCGGCTCCGAGTACACCGGCTTCGAGGGTGCTGTGACGTACATGTCCGGCTTCGTGATCGTCCACCGCTACGCATACGTGCTGCTGCCGCGCGAGGGTGACCCGACGATCATCTTCCCGGCCGAGGCACGCTACGTCGGGGAGCACGGGACGTCGTGGATCGAGGATCAAGTCTTCGCCGAGCGCCCCGGCAAATACATCGGCGACCGCCTGGCCGCGCAGCGTGTGGGCGTTTACGGCCTCGACTACGTGATGGCGGTCCGAGACTTCGAGGCCACGCACCTGCGCGTGGAGTTCGTTCCGTTCGACGTCGAATTCGACCTGGCACGCGCCGTCAAGAGCGCCGAGGAGATCGAATCCGTGCGGGACTCGGTGCGCATCAATACCGAAGGCTTCTGGGCGTTCCTCGGCGCGTACCGGCCGGGCAAGTCGGCGGCGGAAGTGCTTGCACCCGCAGAACGGCTCTTCGTCGAGGAGGGCTGCGGGCGGCTGACGATGAACATGGTGCTCGTCGGGGCCGAGTTTGCAGTGGCGCGGAAGCATACGATCCTCGGCGACTTCTGCATCCCGTCACTCGAGATCGCCGGTCCCGGCGGCCACTGGGTCGAAGTTTCGCGCGCGCTCGGCGAGCCGAACACGGAGGTCAGCCGGATGATGGAGGCGTACGAGGAGTACTTCGAGGCCGCAAGGTCCGCGCTGCGCCCCGGGGCGACGGCTCACGACGTGCACCGCGCGGTGTCGAAGGGCTTCACGGACCGCGGCTACCACCTCGGTCATGTGACGGGGCACTCGATCGGCATGACGATGATCGAGCATCCAAAGATCGGCGAGGGCATCGACACGGAGCTCCGCGAGAACATGGTCTTCTCGATGCATCCGCACGTCATCGCCGACAACGGCGTGGATTGTCTGTACATGCAGGACACCTGGCTCGTCGCGGCCGATGGCGGTCAGCCGCTTGCAGGCTTGCCGATGCGCATCTTTCGCGCCGGCGAGTCGCGTTCTTAGAGGCAGGGATCTACTCGCCGGCGTTCCCGCTCTCGAAGTCCGCAACCGCCGAATCTGTGCGGTGCTTAGCCGACCTCCGCGTGGATGCGGCCGCTCGACTCCTTGAGCCTGCCGCCGTCACGGCCGGCGCGCACGGCCATGATCTCGGCGAGGATCGAGAGGGCGGTCTCCGCAGGGCTGTGCGCACCGACGTCGAGGCCGGCGGGGCCGCTGATCCGGTCGAGTGCCGACTCATCGACACCCGCTTCGAGCAGCCGTTCGCGACGCCGCTCCTGATTCCGCCGGGAGCCGAGCGCGCCGACGTAGAAGGCATCGGTCGTAAGCGCCCCGGCGAGCATCGGGACGTCGAACTTGTCGTCGTGCGTGAGAACGACGATGGCGGTCGCGTGATCCGGCTGCACCTGGGCGAGCGTCTCCTCCGGCCAGGCGACGATCACCTCGTCTGCATTCGGTAGGCGCTCGGGCGTGGCGAACCTCGCCCGTGCGTCCGCGGCGATCGTGTGCCAGCCGAGGCCACGCGCAGCCGCACATAGCGCATCCGCTGTGTCGACCGCGCCGTACACAAGCAGTCGCGGCGGCGGACCGAAGACGTCCGCGAAGAGGCGCCGGCCTTCGAGCTCCACCACCCGGCGGTGACCCGCTCGGATCAAATCGTCGGCCACAGGATCCTCGCCGTGACGAAAGAGTGCCGTTGTCGAGATCGGTCAGGACGACGGCCCGACTCTCCCGCCGCACGATGTCGCCGAGCTGGTCGAGCAGCTCCGGTGCCGGCTCGTCGACCCAGACGTCGATCTCACCGCCGCAAGGGAGCCCGACGCTGAGCGCGAGATCATCCGAGATGCCGAACGTGAGCAGTTGAGGCCCGCTGCCGGACAGGACTTCTCGGGCCGCCTCGACGACTTCGCTCTCGACACAGCCGCCCGACACCGACCCTGCGAGCTCTCCCTGCGCCGACACGATCAGCTTCGACCCGATCGGCCGAGGGGCGGATCGGCGCGTCGCCACGACCCGTGCCATCGCGACACGGTCTCCGCGTGAGCGCCAGCGGTCGAGCTCCGGGAGGATCTCCCTCACCGGCCAATCGTAGCCCTGCGGCTAGTGACTGCAGTGACAGATGCTCTCGCCGAGCTCGGATCGCTCCAGCTTGAGGCCGCAGCGTCCACAGAGTGGCGGGGCGATCTGAGCTCGCACGAGCAGTGCTCGCATGAGGCTGGCCCAAAGGGCCATGTAAGGAAGGAGAAGCTGGCCGCTCATGCCTCTGCTTATCGGCGGAGAGGCCGACCGGGTTTAGCGAACGACCACGAGCTGGGTCATGCGATCCGCCGGGTAGAATGCCGGCGTGGGCTGGCTGATGATCGCCCTACTCCTCGGCACTTTTGCGGCCCTCATCGGCGCGGAATGGCCACGGCTTTCCGGCCGATTCGGACACGAGGCGAGGCAGCGCCGTGAGCGTATGCACCGTAAGAGCCAGCTCAAGCTGCTTCGGACCGAGACCGAGGAGTTCGCGGCGAGTGTCGAGCGCGATCTCAATGAGCTCCCGACCATCGAGGAAACCGACCGGAAGCGCTAGGCCCGGCTACGGCCGGACGAAGGTCGTTCGCACCGTCCGCGTGTTCGGCAGGATGCGCGCGACGTTCTCCATGTTCTTCGTCTCCTGGTAGTCGGAGACGGTGAAGGTCAACGTGTGCCGTCCGGGGGCAACGCCGGCCACCGGCAGCCGCGCGCGGCCGGACGCGTACGAAGCGTGGACGTCGCTCCCGTCGATCCGAGCCTCGATCGACAGCGGGTCGACCCCTGAGCCTCGGTCGCTGACGGCGAGCTCGAGGAACTCGTTGCGAACGCCGAGCACCCGAACCGCGGGAGCCTGGACGTCGTCCTCCCAGAACCGGAAGCGGAACGGGCCGGAGCGTGCGCCGTGCGGCGTGTCGAAGACGACGTCGTAGAAGCCGGGAGCGGGAAGGACCACGCCGGCGACAAGCCTGTGACGACCGTAGCTAGTGCGGTACGGATTCTGATCGAACGGCAACGCGGTGTACCCCGCGAGCCGGTTCTCGTCTCCGGCCCGAACGATGCGCGGCTCGACCCCGACACCGCTGTTGCGCGCGATCACCGCCACGCCGAAGTTCGCGATCCGAGCCCGGACGTGGATTCGGTACACGAGCTCGCGTCCGGTGAGCCGGACCGGGAAGGCGGCGTGGCCGGGCGGAACCTCGGGATAACGATACGACGACACGCGCGCCACGCCGCGCCTCGTGTCTGCCGCATACTCGCCCGGACGCACGAGTGAAGCGTGTCGATCGAACCGAAGCCTCGGCCGCTCGACACGGAGCCAGAAGGGGACCCTGCGCCTCGTGCTCTCACGCGAAAGAATGACGAAGCCGGTCACGTCACCTTCACGGGCGTTGCGCGGAACAACCACCCGGACCGTGAGGGGCCCAGGCACGCTCGCCTGAGCCGGAAGCGAGAGCGGAGCACCCGGAATGCTCGTGGCCACGTTCCAGATTCCTCCACCGTTGCCCGCGTCGGCCAGAACCGCCGTGCGCCGCGCGGTCGCGCCTGGTCTGAGCAGTCCGAACGAGAGGCTGGCCGGGCTCGCGAACACGAGCGGCTGATCGGCGCGAACGAGATCGATTCGGCCGCCGCCCTCACGCAGAGGGTTGATCTCGGCCGTGCCGCCGTTGTGAACGGGGACACCGGTGAGAACGAGCGCTGACTTGATCTGAGCAGGCGTCCACGTTGGATGACGCTGGCGCAGCACTGCAGCCGCACCGGCGACGTGCGGCGCGGACATGCTCGTCCCGCTGATCTCGACGAAGCCGCCGCCCGGGGCCGCCGACGCCACGCCCTCGCCCGGGGCCGTGACGTCTGGTTTGAACGTGAGCGAGTACGGGGTCGGCCCGGCGGACGAGAAGTCCGCCACCTGGTCCACGTCCGGGCTGCCGTGACCGCCGCTCGAGGCCGCAACGGAGATCACCTTTGCAGCGTTTGCCGGAGAGGTGATCGAGCCGAAGCCGAATTCCCCGAAATCGTTGCCCGCTGACACTGCCGCGACGACCCCCGCATCTGCGGCGGCATCGAGCGCTCGCGCGACCACGTCGCGGCTCGGCTCGATCTCGGTCTCGCCGAGCGAGAGGTTGATGACGTCCATGCCGTCTCTCACCGCCATCTCGATCGCGGCGGCGAGCTCCGGTGAGTTGCCGTTGGCGCCGAACTGACTCGGGATGCCGAGGGCCTTGTAGTTGCCCAGGTACGCGCGTGGCGCGATACCGGAGAGACGCAAACCCGTCCGCGTCGGCGTGTTGTTGTTCCCCGCCGCGATTCCGGCGACGTGGATGCCGTGGTCGGAAAGATCGGGATCGAAAGGCAGCTTTGCGTTCGCGTACGCCGGCGTCGCAGGGGCAAACGCACGAGCGACGATCACCTTCGGCGTCGTGTAAGCCGTCTGACCCTTCGGAAACCCCGACGGATACGTGTAGCCCGCGGGAGCGAAGAAAGGATGCGTCTGGTCGATGCCGTCGTCGACGATCGCGATCTTCATCCCCTGTCCCGCAGTCGCGAGCGTCGGGCCCCACACGGTCGGCGCGCCGATGAGCTGGGGGGTTCGGTCGAGCAGCGTGTGGTAGCGGATGGTCGGCCAGACCTGAGCTCCCGCGGTCCGCGAGAGCGTGGCTAACTGTGAGCGCGGGACAACGACGGCGAAGCCGTTGAGGACGACACCGAAGCGCCAGCGCACCCGGGCCGCGGGAATCTTTGCCCGGATCCTCTGCTGCAGCACACGTTGCGAGGAATCGAGCCGCCGGAGGTAGCTCCGGCTCGCGGGCGCGTCCAGCAGGAGTCGGTTCGGCCGGGCGAATGAGGAGAAGGCGAGCGTCCCGTGCCGGGCGAACACTTCCGCGAGTGGCGGCGCCTTGAGCGTTACCAGCACCTCGATGTTCCCAGCGTGAGCGGCTGGAGCGAGCGAGAGCGCGAGCAGTCCGCAGATCAGGAGACCCCGTCTCAGGTTCGAAATCGTACGGCTATTGGCCGAGTCGAGTCGGTGCCTCGGCGATTGCAGTAGTGAGGGAGGGGCCCGGCTAGACTGTGCGTCCGCGCGGATGTGGCGGAATTGGTAGACGCGCACGGTTCAGGTCCGTGTGGGGGCAACCCCGTGGAGGTTCAAGTCCTCTCATCCGCATAGCCATTTTGAGCCTCTGCGGGGGCCGGCCCCTACATAAGACGCGAGCAAGAGAAACTGAACCCCAGCCGCGCTTCACAAACTCTTACAAGGCGTTACCGTCGACTCTCCGGGACGCCATCGCTTGCGTGGAGTGGTGCGCTGCGTACCCAAAAAGGCGCCGTGTGCGTTCTTGAGAGATGGAGCGTAATTGGCTGTTTGCGCGCCAGGGAAGCCGCCGAACGCTTCGCCTGATCCGGGAGTGGCCCAAGCCAGCGTCAGGTCTAGCGGCTCGTGCCCGCCTGTCGAACCAGCGCCGCTTTGCGGTCCCTACGCGCCCGCGCCAAGCTGGCTGAGGAATAAGACGCCTGCTCCGGCGTTACCTAGTTCTTGTCTTGACATCTAGCGAGCTGTGACGACGCCGCCCATCGTTTTGTAAGACCTGCTCGGGGCTAATCGACTGGAGTCTAGGCAAGGAGCCCGAGCGGCCCCCTGCACTCTCCTAAGGGAGAGTTGCCGTCAGCCAGGTGAACGGCTCGGGCTCCATCAAGTAAGACGCGGCTCGAATTAGACTTCTTGCGTCCTGGGCGGTGCCCAATTCGTGCCCAAACGTCGGGGAACGCGGTACGGATGACTAAGCCGAGACCTTCACGCCGCGTGAAGTTTCGATGGAGCGAAGACACTGCAAGTGGCCGCGCGCGAACCTTGTGAGCGCCTGTGGTGCCACCTTCTTGAGGGCGTTCAAGTCGAGCACAGGATTGCGGACTGGTCGACTGCCGACCACCCACGGAGTCTCAACGTGGGACATGCAGCCCACGGTCCCTGCCGGGTCAGGTGGAGGCGGCTCCCCTCCCCTTGAAGGAGCCGCCTCACGCACTTCGCGCTCTCGGGCCCGGAGGGCCGGTCCGCAAAGGCCGTCAGACCCCTCGGCCGTGGGTCAGGTCGCGAAGCCAGTTGTGGCTTTAACCATTTCGCCTGGGACTAAACATGCGGAGTGGCCATCCGCGTCCGGCGACGCCGGTCGAGATTCCTAGTCTTCGCTGCTGCCGCGATCGCGCTCGACGAGACGGAGTGCGGCCCGCTCAGGCGCATCCTGCTCGTGCAGGCGCTGCAGATCGACCCAGACTGTGGCGCCCGTCGCAGGCTCGCTCAGCTGGACCTGGGCCGGCCTGACGCTCGTCGGTGTAAACCCGACGACACAGTAGGTCCGGCCGTCGTAGGTGACGGAGTCTCCGATCAGCATGTTCCGCAGTTCGCCTCCCCCCAAGGAGACGTCGATCTCAGCTTCGGTGCGCATCGTCCTCGCGTCAACTCACCGAAGGTATGGGTCCGTCAGGGGACCTTTTCTGGCGAGCCCCATCGAGGGTCAAGTCCTCTTATCCGCACTCGCCCCAGGCGGCACCTCGCAGTAACATCGGAACCTCGATGCTGCGCCGGGGACTGGGGCTAGCGGCAATCCTGCTCGTCTTCGCCGCGCCTGCGCGGGCCGGGACGCTGGGACTGGCCGAGGTGCGCTCCGCGGACGGAACGTTGCTCGGCAAGGCCGGAGCGGGAGCGTACTCCTACCCGGCAGACGGGTCGATTCTCAGGATCGGCTGGTCTCGGGTCACGGCGGCTCGTGTCGAGCTGCGCAACGTGTCGATGTTCAACGGCCGTATCACCGTCCGTCGGCTCGTCGTCCCGTCTCGCGGGCTCGCGGGCGCGAGGATCGCCGGCCTCGTCGTCGACGGGACGAGCTTCGTCGTCGGCCCGAACGCGATCATCCCGCTCGACGGCGGCAGCTATCTGGTCGCGCTGCAGGAGGCGGTCTCGCCGGGGAGGACGGGCTCCGGCCTCGTCGCGTTGCGCGCGTTCGTCTCCGACCCGTCACTCGGCCTGGCACCGGGAACGCAGTTGCTCGTCGGTCTGGCGCGCGCCGCTCGCCCGGATTCGTCGACCAGCCGGGCGGCGGCGGTGCTGGGGCTTCCTCAGCTTCCAGCCGCACAGGCGTCGATGGCCGGGGTGCCGACGTTTCTTCTGTCCGACATCCTGCCCCCGACTAACACACTCGGGGGCCAGGCGGTGGCGCTCGCGTATCGCTACCTCGGCATCCCGTACGTCTGGGGTGGCGAGTCGCCGTTGGGCTTCGACTGCTCCGGCCTGACGATGTACGTCTACGGCCAGCTCGGCATCAAGCTCGGCCACTACACAGGATTCCAGTACTACTCGGGGTTGCGCGTCCCGCGCGGCCAGTTGCAGCCCGGCGACCTCGTCTTCTTCCACGCAAACTCCGCCGGCGTCCCGCAGCACGAGGGGATGTACGTCGGCAACGGATCTTTCATCCATGCTCCACAGACGGGTGACGTCGTGAAGATCTCGAGCCTCTTCGAGACTCGGTACGCGCTTGCCTACGTCGGTGCGGTCCGGCCCTATGCGGCGAGCAACGAGCCATCCTCGCTCTCGACGTGGACCTCGGTGTCGGGCTAGAGCACCAGCCGGACCCGGAGCGAGATTCGAGCTCCTTTACGGCAGCGAGTCGAGCACCTCGGATGCGTGGCCCGTCGGCTTGATCCCCATCATTGCTCGTGCGACCTTCCCCTCGGGATCGATGACGAACGTCGAGCGCTTGATGCCCATGTACTTCTTGCCGGCGAAGTTCTTCTCTCCCCAGACGCCGTACTTCTCCGCGACCTCGTGGTTCGGGTCGGCGAGGAGCGTGAACGGCAGCTCGTGCTTCGTCTTGAACTTTTCGTGGGAGGCGACGTCGTCCGGGCTGACGCCGAGCACCTCCGCGTTCCGGTCGCGAAACACGTCGTAGGCATCGCGGAACTCGCAGGCCTCGGTGGTGCAGCCGGGCGTGTCGTCCTTGGGATAGAAGTAGAGAACGACAGCTCGGCCACGCAGGTCCGAGAGCTTGACCGTCTCGCCGGTGTCGCTCTGGAGCTCGAACTCGGGCGCGGCCTTGCCTTCCTCGATCACGGCGGATCCTCTCTGTAGGGTGCGCTTGCGATGCTAACGGTGCACCACGCGCTGGCATTCCTCGTGATCGGTGTCTGTCTCCTCGCGACGGTGCTCGCGCTCGTGGCGTATCTCACACGGGGCGGCGCGGGTGCCCTGGTGTCGCACGTGCTCGCGCTGGCGCAGACTCTGATCGTGGCGCAAGTCGCAGTCGGCCTGCTGCTCCTGGCCGATCATCGCCGTGCGGACAAGGGCGCCCATTACATGTACGGCGGCCTGGCCGTGCTCGCAGTGGCCTGGCCTTGGCTGTACGCCCCGCCGGATGCGAGGCGCCGGCTGGCGTGGTTCGCCGGGGCTACCCTGTTGGCAGCCGTGCTCGCCGCGCGGGCCTATGTGACCGCCTAGCCAGGACCAATGCCAAAGTTCCTTTCAGACCGGCCGACGCTTCGAGGGTTCCTGATCATCGGCCTCATCGCGCTCGTTGTCGTCGCGCTGAACCAGTACACCGCCCTGCTTGCGATCGCGATGCTGCTGCGGATCGCGTTCTTCCTCGCAGTGGCTTTCTTCGTCTACTTGATGTGGCGCGAGCGCCGCGGCGAGATCGACAGCTGGTCGACCCGTGAGCGGGTCGTCTTCTACGGCTCGGCGCTCCTGATCGTCGCGGCGATCGGCCTGTACTTCTGGCACGGGTTGCCGGGCTACGAGCAGCTCGGCTTCTTGGGCGTCCTGGCCGGCGCCGGTTACGCGATGTTCCGGGTCTGGCGGGGGCGGCACTCCTATTCATAGTGCGGAAGGCTTCAGGGGATCGCTCGCCCGACCGATTCGAGTCCGGTGACCCTCAAGCGCCTCCTTCGGCCCAAGCCACATCTCGATCGGGAGCCGGCCCAGCACGCGCTGCTGATCGGGTTTGGCGCGGCACTAGCCCTCGGCGCTGCGGCGGGCATCGCCTGGGCCGCTGGCTTCGAGAGGGTCCTCGACGAGCTGCGTCATTTCGATCCGATCTGGTTGCCGGTCGCGTTCGGGATGGAGCTTGCGGCGTACCTCGGCTACGTCGTCGCGTACCGCGAGGTGGCGCGCCTGGAGGGCGGTCCGAGGCTCGGGCTCGGGCGTGCGGGAGCGATGGTCGCCGCCGGATTCGGTGCGTTCGTGATCCGCGGGGGATTTGTCGTCGACAGGCAGGCGCTCGAGGCAGCCGGTCTGAATCCGCGCCAGGCAAGGGCCCGCGTCCTCGGGCTCGGAGCGCTCGAGTACGCGATTCTGGCACCCGCAGCGGCGCTGGCCGCGGTCATCCTCCTCGCGCGCGGGTCGACGCACCCGAGTCTCGGGTTCACGCTGCCGTGGGTCATCGCAGTCCCCCTCGGGTTCGTCGCCGCCTTCGCCGCTCTGACGTTTCGTCATCGCATGGGGGAAGAGGGCCGCTGGCGCTCCGGACTGCGCCAAGCGCTCGACGCCGTCAACATGCTCAAGAAGCTGGCGGCACAGGGAGCGGAATACGGCGGCGCCTTCTTCGGCACGACGCTCTACTGGGCGGGCGACGTCGGCTGTCTCTGGGCAAGCCTTCGTGCGTTCCATGATTCGCCCGATCTTGCGGCGCTCGTCATCGGGTACGCCACGGGCTATGCGCTCACCCGACGCACGCTTCCACTCGGGGGCGCGGGTTCGGTGGAGGCACTCGTGTCCTTCGCGCTGGCCTGGACCGGCATTCCACTCGCCAAGGCAGTGCTTGCGGTCTGCGCCTACCGGATCTTCAACCTCTGGCTGCCGTTGCTGCCGGCGGCCATCGGCCTGCGGCACCTGAAGCGCTGGCGCGATCTGGCGGAGGCCGGCTAGGCGCGAACGCGCGCCGACTTGCCGTCGAGCGCATCGAGCGCCGTGCGGATGTCGACGTGTTGCCCCACGAAGATCGGCGTGTCGCGCTCCGTGTAGCGCGACGCTTCGCTTTCGCGCAACGTCAGCATGAGGTGCATGAAGTCTGACGGCTCGTCGCACTCGAACGCCGTCATGAACTCCTGGTCGTCGATTCCGAACGAATACGTGGTGTGGTTGTGGATCGTTTCGAACTCTGCGCCGACTCGCATGTGCTCCTCCATCGCCCGCTGGCGGTCCTCTGCCGGCAGTGCGTACCACGGCCGTGTTTTCACGAATGGATAGACGACGAGGTACGGAGAGTCTTTCGGGACGACCTTTCGTGCGCGCCGCGCCTTCGTGTACTCGGATGCCTTGGTCGTCGCGAGATAGGAGTACGGAGTCTCGAGCCAGCCGGCCAGCGGCGTGCCGTTCAGTGCCGCACCGAGCTCAGCGAGATCCTCGTAGCGCTGCGTGATCTTCCACAGGAAGAAATCGGAGTCGGGCCGGACGCCGGTCAACGAGTAAGCCCGCAGCGAGTCCATTCGCGTGGTCCAGTCCTCCACGACCTCCGCGAAGGCGTCCTTGCCGGCGGCGCGCTCGTCGATCGGAAGCCGCCGCCAGGCCGGATCGACCCGGAAGAAGCTGTAGGCGACGTACTGACCTTCCACGTGAGAGATGCTAGCCCGAGCTGTCGACGAGGACCCAGCCGCCGACGACGGAGGAGCCTTTCTCGGCCGCGGCGATCTCGGCGGCCGTGGCGACGGCCCAGCCCGCCTTGGGGCCGGGAACCGGCGGCGCGCCGCAATCCACCGCCCCCGAACGGATCTCGGCCATCGTTTGCTTTACGAACGGGCGCGAGGACTTCGGCGTTCCGTCGGCGTAGTAGACGCCCGACTGCCACCGGTTGTAGTCGGTCTCGTCCGTGACGTGGAAAATCAGGAAGCCGCGCACGGTTGGCTGGCAGGCGGCCATTTCGAGCGCCTCCCGGTAGTACGCGGCCTGCACTCCCTCGCTGGCCGGCCTGGTGGTTGCAGGCTCTCGCCCGCTGTAGAAGCGCCGCTTGCCATCCGGGATCTGTGAGTCCACGCCGTACTCGTCGTAGACGATCGGCAGGGTCGAGCCGAGCTGCGCCGTGCCGTCGAATGCTGTCCCGAGCAGGCTGACGAGCTTGTCGTAGTCGGCCAGTCCGAGCGACGTCCCGGACAGATGGGCAAACGTCGGCGGCGTGCTGGAGTTTTCGCCGTACGGGTGGAACGAGAAGCCGTCCATGATCGGCCGGTTCCGGTTGAGGTCGCGGTACGCGGTTCCCATGTCGGTGATGAACGCTGTGGGCGAGTGCGTGTCGCGGCCGGTGCCGGGTCGGTCGATCCCCCGCGGGGAGACGGAGCCGCCGTTGATGAAGACGGCCTTGTCAACCGCCTTCATTGCGTCGTAGGTGCGCGCGAGCAGCTGGACATACGCCGTCGCGGCGACATCGTCGCCGTTGGGGCCGAACTGGGGGAGCCAGTAGCGGTTCAGGTTCGGCTCGTTCCCAACGATGTATTCGCGGATGCCCGGGACCCGTCTCACCAGGTCCGCAGCAAAGCGTGCGAACTGGGTGCGTGAGGTGGCAGTCAGAGGGGTCGTGCGACTCCCGAAGTTCATGATCGTTGCGATGACGCGAATGCCCAGGAAGTCGCCTGCGGCGGCGATGGACTGGAGCGCCTGAACCTGACCGGCCGGGACCGCCGACTGCCCGGGCTCCCAGATCGCCGTGATCCTGATCGTGTCGAAGCCGGCCGCCTTGGCCAGCTGCATCTTCGCCATCGCCACCGCGGGATCGGCGTTCCTGCCCTCGTCCTCGGCCGCGCCCATGAACATCCGCTCGCTTCCCAGAGCATGGGCAGGCGCGGCCAGGGCCGCCAGGACACCGAGCAATGCGATGAGGGATCGAGGCTTAGGCAAAGGAAAACCGTCGCCGGGCGACAACGCCGGGACGCGGGCCAGTGTAGGAACGTCGTCGGAGGGCGTCAACCCCGAACCGTCTCGGGCCAAGATCCCTCGTTTGGGGGACGGGAGCGAGTTCGGCCGACCGATATTGACAAGAGTCAGGATTGTGTTGCCAAGGCTCTCGCCGCAGGGGGCCTCCGGGAAGCTCGCCACCTTCCTTTACCAATCCTGTAACGCCAAGGCGGCCCGGTCTCTCCACCCGGGCCGCTTTTCATTTGACCCGGCCCGCCGCGGCTTGCCCATTTCTGCCGGGGCTAGGCTGGACGCCGTGCCGTCACGGTTCGAAAACCAGCTGAAAACGCTCCCCGCGAAGCCGGGCGTCTACCTCTTCCGGGACAAGGCCGGGGAGGTGCTCTACGTGGGCAAGGCCAAGTCCCTGCGAAACCGCGTCCGCTCGTACTTCCAGCAAAGCCACGACACGCGCACGGCAATCCAGCAGCTGCCCGAGCGCGTCGAGGACATCGAGGTCATCGTCACCCAGAACGAGGTCGAGGCGCTCCACCTCGAGCAGAACCTCGTCAAGAGGCACCGGCCGCCCTTCAACGTCCGGCTCCGCGACGACAAGTCGTTCCCCTACATCGCCGTCACCGTAGAGGACGAGTACCCGCGAGTCATGTTCACGCGCGAGCGCCATCGTCGCGGCGTCGTGTACTTCGGGCCGTACGCGAACGCGAAGAAAGTCCGGGAAACGCTCGACGTGCTCAACCGTGTCTTTCCCTATCGGCCCTGCGAGGGCCCGAAGCCGGGGCGCCACTCCGGGATTCCCTGTCTCGATTACCACATCGACCGCTGCCTGGCGCCCTGCGTCGGTTACGTGTCGAAGGAGGATTACCGGACGATCATCGACCAGGTGATCGAGTTCCTGTCCGGAGACACCGAGCCGATCCAGCGTGAACTCGAGCGCAAGATGCAGGAGGCCGCCGCCGGCGAACGTTTCGAGGAGGCCGCCCGCTATCGCAACCGTCTCCGGAGCGTCCAGCACCTCGCCGAGCGGCAGGCGGCGGATCTCCGCTCGGTCGGGACGATCGACGTGATCGGCCTCGCGCTGGAGGGTGACCGGGCCGTGGTGCAGGTCTTCCCACTCCGAGACGGGAAACTGATCGACCGCTACTCGTTCCATCTGGAAAACGTCGGCGGCCAGGACCTCGCAACCGTGCTCGAGTCGTTCTTTCTCGAGTACTACGGCTCCGCGCCGAGCGTCCCGCCGCAGATCGTCGTGCCCCGGGAGTCCGGGGACACCACGGCGCTCGCCCAGTTCCTCTCCGAACGGCGAGGGACGCGTGTGGAGGTGCGCGCAGCCGAACGCGGGGAGAAGCGGCGACTGCAGGAGCTTGCAACCGAAAACGCCCGTCATGCACTCGCGTCCGAGGCCCAGCAGACGGAGCTCAAGCGGCTGCGGCGGGTGGAGGCGCTCGAAGAGCTGCGGGAGGTGCTCAACCTCGAGGCGCTGCCCATTCGGATCGAGTGCTTCGACATCTCGACCGTGATGGGACAGGACAACGTCGGCTCGATGGTCGTCTTCCAGGACGGCGTGGCCAAGAAGGCGCATTACCGAAAGTTCGCGATCAAGGGCCAGGTGGGGATGGACGACTTCGCGGCGATGGCGGAAGTGGTCTCGAGGAGATTCTCCCGACTTGCGGACGTGACCTCCGAGGACTACGACGAGTCGTTTGCGGCCACGCCGAATCTCGTCGTCATCGACGGCGGGAAGGGCCAGCTCTCCGCCGCGCTTGCCGCGATGCAGGCGTTCGATCTCCCGCGCGTCGCGGTCGTGGCGCTCGCCAAGCGAGTCGAGGAAGTGTTCGTCCCAGGCCGGCCCGACCCGATCGTGCTCGCCGCGCACTCGCCGGGGCTTCAGCTGCTGCAACGGATCCGCGACGAGGCTCACCGCTTCGCGGTCGGCTTCCACCGTCAGCGGCGAGACTCTCGCTCGTTCGCCTCGATCTTCGACGAGCTCGAGGGCGTGGGCCCGGTCCGCAGGCGTGCATTGCTCCAGCACTTCGGCTCCGCCGAGCGCTTTCTCGCCGCAACGCAGGAGGAACTCGAGGGCGTCCCGGGCGTGCCGGCGAAGACGGCCCGCGCGATCTACGCGCAGCTCCACAAAGCCGGCCGGGCCTAAAGGTCCCAGTCCCTCGATTGGGGGCACTCTCGCAAGCGATCCCCCTGGAGCGGTGGAAGGCCGATACCAGGGGAGCCGCAACATGGAAGGCCGCATCCTTACCCCCCTCCGCGCGCCGCAGCGCGCGACCTCGGGCCTAGGCACCCGCCTACGCCAGCTTCGCGTTGCCGCGGGGCTGACCCAGTCCGAGCTGGCGGGAGACCGTTTTTCGAAGGAGTACATGAGTCAGATCGAGCGCGGCAAGACGCGCCCGACGAAAGAGACGCTTTCCTGGATCGGCGAGAGGCTCGGCGTCGACGTCTCGTATCTCGAGACGGGCCAATCCTGGGACGAGTATGCGGAGGTCGAGGCCGCGATCGCCCGAGCCGAGGCCGCAGTCGAGGGTCAGCAGTACGACGAAGCCCTCGAGGCGCTGGCCGGCCTGGAGTTCTCCCCGGAGGCTCGTGAGCTCGAGTTCCGAGCCCTGCTTGCGGAGGCCTGGGCACGAATGGCGGGCGCGGAGCTTCGCCCGGCCCTGGAGCGCAGACGCTGTTGAGCGAAGCCCTCGACCTCGCCGACCGCTCGGGCGACCCGTGCGACCGGCTGCGTTCCCACATCTTGGAGTGGCGTTCCCGCTGCTCACGCCGTCAGCGCGACTTCGAAGCGGCACGAGAGGACATCGAGCGTGCGCTCGAACTGGCTGAGCGACTCGATGACACCCTCACCGTCGCGCACATCACCTTTCAGGCGTCGATCGTCGCCGAGCGCGACGGTCACTGGCTCCGTGCCCGCACGCTCGCCGAGCGCGCGAAGGAACTGTACGAAGAGCACGGCGACCGACAGAACCTCGGCCGCATGCTCAACAACCTCGGCGGATTGAACTATCTGCTCGGCAAGCCCGACGACGCGATCTCGTATCTCAAGCGCGCGTTCTCGGTTGCGCTCGAAGTGGGCAGCGATGCGGATGCAGCTCAGGCGGTCTCCTCGCTCTCGCAAGTCCATCTCGGTGCAGGCGACTGGAGCTTGGCCGAAGAGCAGGCACGCCATGCCCTCGAGTTGCTCGACGGGCGCCCTGACTTCCTGGACGAGATCGGCAACGCCCAGATCGTCCTTGGTCGCGCGCTGCTCGAGCAGCAGCGACTCGACGAAGCCGAGCAGGCCTTCGCCGAAGGCGAGCTCAGCCTGTCACAACTTTCCTCCGCCAGCCATCGTGCGGTTGCCTGGACTGCCCAGGGCGATCTGGCATCGAGGCGCGGCGACGACAGTGCCGCAGCCGCGCTCTACCGGCGTGCGGCAGAGGCTTTGCAGGACGTGCGGTTCTAATGCAACGAGAGGAGGTGATCAGGATGCTGCGGAAGATTTTCTCATTGGGAGCTCTCGTCGTGGTCGCCGTGACCTTCGGCGTCGGCAACGCGTGGGCAAAGCCCAAGGATCCCGGCTCGCCGGCTGTGACTCACAGCAACGGCAGCTGGACGGACGGTTTCTCGGACGGTCGCTTTCAGTAGCGGCCGTCTGAGGTCTTCGCCTGCGCCGGCTCTCCGCCGGCGCGATCGGCGTCGGCCTGCCCACGAATCCGCAACGTTCCTGTCATGAGCAGGATCGCAGCAAAGCCGAGTACGGCGTTCACGATGATGAGCGTCACGCGCATGCCGACGCTGAAGCTGAGCGCCAGGCTCTTCGAGGTGACGTTGCGGAAGATGTAGACGAGCAGCGCCTGCTCCGTGCCGATTCCGGCCGGACTGACCGGGAAGATCGTTGCGAGGCTTTGACTCACCTGTACCAGGAGCGCATCGTGGAGCGTGGCCGGTAAACCGAACGCCCGGAGGAAGAAGAACACGGTCGCGAGACGCAGCGACCAGTCGGCGACCTGCCAGACGACGACGTGGCGCACGTAGTAGGAGCGGTCTCGAAACGCCGCAAATCCCTGCGCAACCTTCGCCCAGAACTCCTCGACCCGCTCGGCGACCCAGGCCACGAGCGCCGTCCCGAACAGCAGCAGAAGCAGGAACAGGACCAGTCCGGCAACGGGATGGCGGAAAGCCCAGCCGTAGTCGAGTGCAGGAAGGCTGGGGCTGCGGAGCACATTGAGCCCGGGCAGCACATGCTGCGTGACGGCCCACAGGATGAAGCAGCTCGCCACGAGCACGTCGAAGAGGGTCTGCAGCAAGGACGTCGAGACGAGCGTCGTGTAGGTCGAGCCTTCGACGCGCCGTTTCGCCAGGAAGAGCCGGACGACGTCGCCGCCGCGGGCGGGAATGAGCGCGTTCACTCCGGTCCCGGCGACGTATGAGCCGAATATCTGGCGCCAGCGCACCCGGCGGTCCGGATATGCGGCCTTGACGATGTTGCGCCACGCGCGCGAGACCGCAAGAAGCTTGCACAGATGACACAGGATTCCGATCGCGAGCCACTTCCACTCGACCGCGGCGAGGTGGTGGAAGAAGACGTCGACCGCGTGGAGGACGGAGTGGATCACTGACGCAGTTTGGCCGACCCCAGCTTAGAAATCTCCGCCGCCGCTGCCGAAATCGCCTCCTCCGAAGCTCATCCCACCGCCGAAATCGCTCCCGCCCTGGCCGCCCGAGTCGCTCCAGTTGCCGAAGCCGCCGGTTGTTCCGGCGCCGCCCCAGCTCCCGTAGCCAAAACCGCCGAACGCGCCGCCCAACAGTTCACCGACAAAGAGACCCGAGAGGAACCCGGTCCCGCCGAACGGCATGAAGTAGCCGCCGGCCCAGGGGCCGAAGTACGGCGGAGCGCTCCAGTAGGGGACGGTCCGCCCGCCGGTCATGACCGCCCGTGACGCGGGTTGCGCGCCGGACTCGACGGCGAGTGCATCTGCCTCGCACGTCGGCACCTTCCTGGCCGTCCCCCCGGGAGGCGCCCACTCGACGTCGCGTGTCGACGGGCCGTGACGCGGATCGAAGAAGCAGGGAGGGCGCCGCTCGGGCGGCGTGTGTCCGTCGAGGAGCGCCTGTGCCGCGGTCATGTGCCAGCGGCCCTCCTCGAGCGCCGTTGCCACTGCTTCGAGTTGGCGCGGTTGTGTTGCCCGGTCGTACGAGCCGCTCGCCTTCTCGTAGGCCTCGAGTGCCTGGGTGTACTCCTGCGTCGCCTGCGGACTCGACTCCACCGGGTGCTCGAGCTTCTGGACGTCGTCCGCCAGCGAAACGAGGTCGTCGTGAGCCGCGGCTTTGACCTCGGCCAGTTCGGTCTGGGAACGGCGCCACTTGCGCACTGCCTGGAAGACCAGGAACGCGACGACCGCGGCGATCAGCAGGGCGACGAGCACACCTCCGGCGCCGCTCGTTCCACCGCCTCCGCTTCCAGCGCCACCGCTTCGTTCGGCAGCGACGCGGTCGACGAAGTCGACGAGCGTGGCGGTCACGCCGGCGCCGGGATGCGCGGCGAGCGCCTCGGCGGCCAGGCGTCCCGCGACGCCCTGCGGCAAGATGCCGTCGCTGCCGGCGCGGAAGTGCGTCCCGATCACAGCGGCGTAGGTGCCCTTGAGCCCGAGGCCGTCATGGATCGCCTGGAGCACGCCGTCGGGACTGCCGCCGGCTTCGAGCTCCGCGGAATTCGGAAGGATCGCGATGTAGACAGGCCCGGCGCCGGCGCTGTCGATCTCTTGGCGCAGCCGGCTCTGGTCGGCCGCCGAGGGTGCAAGCACCGCCGCAGGGTCGACGTACAGGGGACCCGAGTGCAACGCGGCGACCGCTCGGTCGATGATCGGCCCCGCCTGCCCTCCGGGCACGAAAACGAGCGCCGCGGCGAAGGCGGACGCGAGTAGGAGCAGGCGTTTCACGGAGCTAGCCGGGCGAGCGCCCGTCGTCGGGCGCCATGAACGGATAGCGGTAGTCGGTGGGCGGAACGAAGGTCTCCTTGATCGTGCGCGGGCTCACCCAGCGGATCAGGTTCCACAGCGAGCCTGCCTTGTCGTTCGTGCCCGAGGCACGCGCGCCGCCGAACGGCTGCTGGCCGACAACTGCTCCTGTCGGCTTGTCGTTGACGTAGAAGTTGCCCGCCGCATAGCGAAGCTTCTCCCCGGCGAGATCGACTGCGTCACGTTCGCGTGCGAAGACCGCGCCGGTCAGTCCGTACGGCGCGCCTTTGTCGATCAGATCGAGCGTCTCGCCGTACTTCCCCTCGGGGTAGACATACGTCGTGACGACGGGCCCGAAGAGCTCCTCCCGCATCGTGCGGAAGTTCGGGTCGCTGGTCTCGAGGACCGTCGGCTCGACGAAGTACCCCTCCGAGTCGTCATAGCCGCCACCGACGAGGACCTCGACTTTTTCGGCGGCCTTTGCCTCTTCGATCGCGTCCCGTTGAGTCTTGAACGACCCGGCGTCGATCACCGCCCCCATGAAGTTCTGGAAGTCGGAGACGTCGCCCATCTTGATCGACCGGACCTCCTCGACGACCCGCTCCCGAATCTCCGGCCAGAGGTTTGAAGGAGCGAAGATGCGCGAGGCCGCGGAGCACTTCTGGCCCTGATACTCGAAGCTCCCTCGGACGATCGCCGTCGCGACTGCCGCGGCGTCGGCGGAGGGGTGCGCAACGATGAAGTCCTTCCCTCCCGTCTCGCCGACGATCCGGGGGTAGTTCCGATAGTTCGCGATGTTGTTCCCGATCGTCTTCCACATCGACTGGAAGACCGGCGTCGAACCGGTGAAGTGGACGCCTGCGAGGTCGGGGCTCGCAAGGGCGGGGTCGCCGATCTCCGCGCCCGAGCCGTAGACGAGGTTGATGACGCCGGGAGGGAGGCCGGCCGCCTCGAAGAGGCTCATCAGGAAGTGCGCCGAGTACGCGGCGGTGGATGCGGGCTTCCACACGACCGTGTTGCCCATCAGAGCAGCGCTGCCCGGGAGGTTCCCGCCGATCGCCGTGAAGTTGAACGGCGTGACTGCGAACACGAACCCTTCGAGTGGGCGGTACTCCATTCTGTTCCAACTGCCCGGCGAGGACATCGGCTGCTCGCCGTAGATCCGAAGCATGAACTGCACGTTGAACCGGAAGAAGTCGGTCAGCTCGCAGGCGGCGTCGATCTCTGCCTGGTGCGCAGTCTTCGACTGGCCGAGCATCGTGGCGGCGTTGAGCGTCGAGCGCCACGGCCCGGCGAGCAGCTCCGCGGCGCGGAGGAACACGGCAGCGCGATCTTCCCACGGCGTGCGGTGCCAATCCTCCCAGGCGTCCGCGGCTGCCTTGATCGCCTGCTCGACGTGACGGGCGTCGCCTTTGTGCACGCTGGCAAGCACGTGATCTTTGTCGTGCGGCATGACGGCCTCGAAGGTCTCACTCGTGCGGACTTCCTCGCCGCCGATGACCATCGGCGCCTCGATCTGCTCAGACTGCATCTGCTGGAGGCGGAGGCGTAGCTCTTCCCGCTCGGGCGTGCCGGGCGCATACGACTTGACCGGCTCGTTTTCGGGCATCGGCGGGCGGAACAGGCCGGGTGCGGCGGACATCGGGGGCGATTGTAGGCTTGGGCACCGTGGCTGTGGCGTGCATCCCCTACGAAGCCGAAGGCTGGGGCGTAGGGGAGGTCTGGCTCGAGGACGGATCCCTGGCGTGGCACGAGCTTCCGCAGCCCTCTTCAGGTACACGCGCGCGTGCGCGTGCAACCCCCACCCATCAGGGAGGGGCTGATCGCCCACCGCCCTCGCGGTCGACGTTACCGCCGAAACGCGCACGTATCGGCAACGGAAGCGCACCGAAAGCAGACAAGTTGATCAAGCGACTCAGGGACTACTTCGGCGGGAAGCGGGTTTCCTTCGACGACGTCCACCTCGAGCTCGAGGGGTGGACGGCTTTCCAGCTCGACATCGCGCGCGCCCTACGGTATGTCCCGTACGGAGAGGTGGTGTCCTACGGCGACCTTGCGCGGCTCGCCGGCCACCCGCGGGCTCAGCGCGCCGCAGGAACCTTTTGTGCACGCAACCGCTTCGGAATCGTCGTTCCGTGCCACCGCGTGGTCGCCTCCGACGGCCTGGGGTCATACGGGTCTCTCGGTCCCGGCTACAAACAGCGACTGCTGGCGCTCGAAGGTGTCACTCTCTGAGGATCTCCGGCACGAGCTCGCGGCGATCACGCCGCGCAGCGAGTGCGATCGTCTCGCCGAGCTCTCAGGGCTCTTCCATTCTGCCGGGAGCGTGCA